>ERZ1066130.92-NODE-92-length-52979-cov-11.970448_pt1 | contig 52979 bp, 42 predicted proteins | sample MGYA00382777_ERZ1066130 | MGnify/ENA primary metagenome ERZ1066130 (study PRJEB33369, sample SAMEA5778360) | biofilm metagenome | biome: Industrial cooling water; feature: Water cooling tower basin; material: Biofilm | place: United Arab Emirates | collected...
GTAACAATGAGTCATCCAATAGTGCCTGGTAGGTAGTCACGTCACACGTCACATGTAACCCCTTTCGCTTGGCCGCCCGGATTAACTCCAGAGAGCGAGCGGTGCTTACTTTGGTGACGTGGAGACGACCTCCGGCATAGTGAAGCAACTCCAGATTTCTGGCCAGCGCCACTTCCTCGGCCAGACGAGGCATCCCTTTTAACCCCAACGATGTGCTTTGCTCTCCTTCGTGCATCTGGCCAAACAAGGTGAGCCAGGAATCAGACGGATGATCGATCAGTAATCCATTTACCTTTTGCAGATACTGAAGGGTTTTTAGAAAAATATCCGTATGCCAAACCGATTTTAAACCATCGGTAAAGCCCAGAGCTCCAGCTTCATGTAAATCCAACATTTCGGTTAGCTCTTCGCCTTTGTTTCCACGGGTAACTGCGGCCAATGGATACAACTGAACCAGCCTGTTTTCATTTCCCTGACGGATGTAAGCCACTTCATTTTTGGTTTGCACGGTTGGGACAGTATTAGGAAGTACGGCTACCTCCGTGAAGCCACCGGCCGCAGCTGTTTTGCCAAGCGAGACAAGATCTTCCTTATACTCCAATCCCGGATCTCCGACAAACGAACCGATGTCAACCCATCCGGTACTCAAGATCATGCCGGCAGCATCAATGACGCGGTCGGCCTGATAATTTTTATCGCCTATGTCCGTAATGCGCCCATGGGTGATTAAAACATTTCTTTTTTTGCCGTGGTGAGGAGATTTTTTATCGAGAATTTGAGCTGACTGGATAAGTATTTTCATTCCCGGCTATTTAACAAATCGGATAAGCAGCACTTCGGCCAACAGGAACAACAGAGCGGCTACCAGCATCCATTTCCACAAAGGCGTGCCCAAATATCTCTCTTTTATTTCGTTACTAAAAGCTTCGGCTGTGGCGGCCTCAAAAGTGATAATATTTTTACCTCCTCCCAGCTTTTCTTTTGCTTCGGACGGAGTATAGGTTTCCAGCTCGGATTCTTCCGGGGCGGTGTTAAAAGCTACCAGGTCAAGGGTATCTTTTTTATACAAGACATGATAGTAACCGGCACTCATTGAAAAACGAGGAATCTCCAACAGCACACGGTCGGCTGTTTTGCGCTGGGGAGGGATCATCTCCAACGCACCGGCCAGACGCACCGGATCTTCTCCCACAAGGCTGTCGGCCTGAATGGTAATTACATTTTGGGTGATGTGGTAATAAGGCCGTTGTTCACTGCGTTTGCTACCGGCAGCTATTCGATACATGACTGGCACAAAAAGGGCATTGTTGGCAAGATCGGTGTAAGCCTCTGATAGCGGGGAGGCAAACACATACTTTTTCCCGAACACGGATAAAAACGGCTGATCATCTTTCCATTTAAGCAATGCCGTGCGGTCTTTTCCCCAATTCAGCAATCTTCTGGCCTGAGGCATCCGCAATTGAGGAACCCGTTCTTCAAATACGTTTTCAAACAAAGGATTCGTATAGTCAGGAGTTTCCAACGGACTCATCGATGATTCCGCGATCGTGTTAACTCCGGGTAAGGACAAAATTTTCTGATAGGAAGCCACATCAGGCTTTGTCCCCGGCACCAGCAAAAGTGTTCCATGAGTCGTCAGATAGGAGAGGAGGGCTGCGCTCAGGGCGCCATCGGGTTGATCGATTCCGTTCAAAACCACCATATCCGATTGCGCCATCCGTCCATAATCAACATTGCCAGCCTCAAAACTTTGAATCTGAAAAAGGTCACGGTTGCCATAGACTCTTTCCACCGCAGTGGTTTGAGCCGTGTTTTTAATTTCGGTGATGACGATACGGTCTGAAAAATTCAACGTGAAGAAAAATTCATTGTCAAATCCCAGGGTAAAATCATTGAAACTGATGCGACCCGTATTCAACAAGCGGAGTTCGCCAGTCACATCAAACGTTGTTTCGACCTGCCCTGCGGCCGGCAGGGATACTGTCGTAGTGGCCATCTGAATGTCATTCATGATAAATTTGACGACCAATGCCTCCAGTGCTTTTTCACCGGAGTTGCGCAGACGCACCGTGAGTTTATGACGTTCACCACCCACGGCAAACGGATTTTCAAGAAACAAGGAATCCACAAATACATTACCGGTTTTTTGCAAGGACACCGGCACCAATTGGATCGTATAGGTCGAATCGGGCAATGATCTATTTTCGCCAAAGGTGCTTTTCTGAAAATCAGACACCCAAAAAAGATCTTTGCTTTCTGTCGGTAATCGTTGGATAATTTCTGTTTGCGAGCGACTTAACGGGGAAAGTCGCATTTGCGAAAGAAGGTCTTCTATCTCTGCCCGGGTTTTAAACGTATTGGAATAGGGAGCAAAGTCGGCAGTCAGTAATTGAAATCGGGATTCTGCGGGAAACACACTAATAATTTCCCGCACTTTACTGATGGCGTCATCCAGCCCGCGAGTTTTGTTTCCGGCAGGAGTGGAGAGGCTGAAGGAATTATCCAGATAGATGGAAATATTGCGTCCGGCAACATGCGATGATCGGGCCGGCAAAAAGGGCTGCGCAAAGGCCAAGACTAAAAAAAACAGGAATAGCAAGCGGGAAGCCAATACCAGGTATTGCTTTAGTTTTCGTTTCTGAGTGGTTTCCTCTTTCACCTGACGAAGCAGGCGCGTATTTGAAAAGTAGATTTTAACAGTTTTGCGGAAGTTAAACAGATGGATGATGATCGGGATGGAGAGAGCAGCCCAAGCCCACAGAAATGACGGATACGCAAAACTCATGAAGGACAAAAGTAATCAATCGATCAACCAATGAAACGCTCCTTTTTGATTTTCGGATTCACCAAAGAATAAAAAAACCTCTTTGCCGGAAGACAAAAAGGTTTCGACAAGAACGCAACCGACAAAAGGGCGATGCAGATGATCCTAGATCAGCCGCAATCCTCGGCTACTGTGTAATTTTGCTACAAAACTATAGAACAACACGAAAAAGCCAACGACTGATATGCAACAAACGATCATAGCGCAAGGGGTTAGATTATCTGATACAAAAGTGGGTGTTCTCCGGATCGCGGGCAGGCTAAAATCGCAACTTACTTCGACAGGTGTAAGATTCTTTGCATTTTGTACCGATTTTGCAGTTGAGTATTACGTGTATGAATGATTTGCGACCCATGAAAAAATTATCCCGGTTAAGTAGAAATACGTTTTTTATTAGTTTTTTGGCTGTTTCTCAGTCTTTTGCTCAGTCGGCTCCCGAGGCCGCTCCACCGCGCGACTGGTTCTTGCTGGATCCAGCTGCCGACAAACTTCAAGGTACCAGCACAGAAAAGGCATATCAGGAGCTGCTTTTGAATAAGCCGTACAAAAAAGTGATTGTGGCGGTTATTGATTCCGGCATTGACATTGAGCATGAAGATTTAAAAGGGAAGATCTGGATCAATGAAAAGGAAATTGCAGGTAATGGCGTGGATGATGATCAGAATGGATACGTAGATGACGTCCACGGATGGAATTTTATCGGTGGAAAAAATGGCAACATCAGTGTTGACAGCCATGAGTTGACCCGCGAGTACAACCGCCTGAAAAAACAATGGGCTGCCGTGGACACCACCCGGCTGGACAAAAAGCAAAAAACGGAATATCAGGCCTACACTTCCCTGAAACGTAAGTTTGAAGCGTTGCGCGATAAAAACAAAACCCAATATCTCGCCTATGCTTCGGCTTATCGCAACCTCAAACAAAGCATAGATACGTTGCAAAGCATCTTACAAACAAAGGAGTTAACAGCGGATCTGCTAAAAGAATATCAGCCGGAAAGCATCGATCTCAAGTTTGCCAAAGGCTATGTTAACTTCTTTTTAAATCAATCGGGCGGTGAAGCAGGCTTATACGAACAACTCGAACAGTTGCGGGCCGGAGCAGAATACTATCAGCCGATTGCCGAGTACGCCTACAACGAAACGTTTGATCCGCGCAGTATTGTGGGGGATGATCCCACCAATATGAACGAACGATACTATGGCAACAACGATGTCACAGGCCCGGATGCTCAACACGGTACCCATGTGGCTGGGATCATTGCTGCCCATCGAGCGAATGAGTTGGGGATGAAGGGAATTGCAGATCATGTGCTGATCATGCCGGTGCGGGCTGTCCCCAATGGAGATGAGCGCGACAAAGATGTGGCCAATGCGATCCGCTATGCCGTGGATAATGGAGCCCGAATTATCAATATGAGTTTTGGGAAGTCGTTTTCGCCAAACAAAGATGCGGTAGATGCAGCTGTTAGCTATGCCGAAAGCAAGGGGGTATTGCTTGTTCATGCTGCCGGAAATGATGGAGATGATAATGACACGGACAAAAATTATCCAAACCAGTTTTTAAAAAACGGGCAAGTGGCCAAAAACTGGATTGAAGTAGGGGCCAGTTCCTGGGGAGCGAATGAAGATTTTGTGGCCAGCTTTAGTAATTATGGGAAAAAGAGTGTTCATATTTTTGCGCCTGGAGTTGAAATGTATTCGACCGTTCCCGGTAGCCAATATGAAAGCCTGCAAGGAACCAGTATGGCCAGCCCGGTGGTGGCAGGAGTGGCGGCCTTGGTGCTGGCTTATTTTCCTGAATTAACGGCTCTTGAGTTGAGAAAAGTTATTCTGGATTCAAGTCGCAGGTTTGATCATCTGGAAATCCTGAAACCAGGAGGAGGCCGGGCGAAGTTCAGTGATTTAAGCGTCACGGGTGGTATCGTCAATACGTACGAGGCATTGTTGATGGCTGAAAAACTAAAAACCAACAAGTCCTTAAAAAAGAAATAGGAGTGTACTTTGAAAAATATCCTGTGGCTAGCCCATGCTCATCAGGAGAGGCATCCTTGATGATAAAATTTTTCTTTCCTGTTTACTTCGGACGCAAACATCTTATGCTATTTTGCGCCCCCTAAATTTAAAGAACGTCTTTCCGAATGAACAATATCACACGTATGGCCACCGAGCTTTCGGTCACCACCAGGCAAATAGAGGTTGTCATCGAATTATTGGCCGAAGGAGCGACCATTCCGTTTATTGCTCGTTACCGTAAAGAACTTACCGGTAGTCTGGATGAAGTTCAGTTGGCAGCTATTCGCGACCGGCATGAGCAGTTGATGGAGTTAGACAAGCGCAGAGAAAGCATTTTGAGTTCCATCGAAAAACAAGGAAAACTGACCACCGAATTAACCGGGGCCATTGTATCGGCTGCAACATTGGCTGAGTTGGAAGATATTTACCTTCCCTACAAACCCAAACGTAAAACACGCGCCAGCATGGCCAAAGAAAAAGGATTGGAACCTTTGGCAATGTTACTTTGGGAACAAACCGACCCACAGGCGGACCGGCAAGCTTCCCATTATCTCAATACCGAACTGGGGGTAAATACACCCGAGGAAGCTCTGGAAGGCGCCCGCGATATCATAGCGGAATGGATCAGCGAAAATCAGGAAGCCAGAAAAATTGTTCGCGAATTGTTTTGGCAAGAAGGATTAGTTCAAACTGCGGTAATCAAATCGAAAGCAGAAAGCGAAGAGGCGCAGAAGTTCAAAGATTATTTTGACTGGAAGGAACCGGTTGCCAAAACACCTTCGCATCGATTGCTGGCCATGCGCAGAGGAGAAAAAGAAGGCATTTTAACTTTAGATATTTTGCCACCCGAAGAACAGGCACTGTTTCAATTAGAACAAAAGTTTGTTAAAAATGCTGCGGCTGAACAGGTAAAGCTGGCCATCAAAGACAGCTATAAAAGACTGATTAAAACATCCATCGAAACAGAGGTGCGCGTGGAATCCAAAATGAAAGCCGACCAGGAAGCCATTCAGGTATTTGCTGCTAATCTGAAAAAACTGTTGTTGGCGCCTCCTTTAGGCCAAAAGAGAGTGTTGGCCTTGGATCCCGGATTTCGCACCGGAACCAAGCTGGTATGTTTAGGGGAGCAAGGGGAATTGTTATTCAACACGGTGATCTATCCCAATCCACCCCAAAATGAAGTTCAAAAGTCTTCCGCGGTAGTTATGGGTTTATGCGACCGTTTTAAAATTGAGGCCATTGCCATAGGCAACGGCACCGCGAGTCGCGAAACGGAAACCTTTGTGCGCAACATCGGACTACCAAAAGAGATTTTGATTGTGATGGTGAACGAGAGTGGGGCTTCTGTTTATTCGGCCAGCGAAGTAGCCCGCGAAGAATTTCCTACCGAGGACATTACCGTAAGAGGTGCTGTTTCCATTGGAAGACGATTAACCGACCCTCTCGCAGAATTGGTAAAAATTGACCCAAAGTCGATTGGTGTCGGACAGTATCAGCACGATGTGGATCAGATCAAACTCAAAGCCGGATTGGACGATGTGGTGATGAGTTGTGTAAACTCGGTGGGCGTGGAAGTAAATACCGCCAGCAAAGAATTGCTTTCGTATGTCTCCGGGCTGGGGCCATCGCTGGCCAAAAGTATTGTGGAGTATCGCAACAAAAACGGAGCCTTTAAAAACCGGGAGGCGCTTCGTCAGGTTCCCCGCCTGGGGGATAAAGCATTTGAACAATGTGCTGGTTTTTTGCGTATTCGTGATTCCGGAAATCCATTAGATGCCAGCGCTGTACATCCGGAACGTTATGATTTGGTGGAGCGATTTGCCAAAGATTTAGGTTGTACGATCAAAGACTTGATGACCAGCGCGGAACTGCGCAAACAACTGGATTTAAAAAAGTATGTGACCGATGCGGTGGGGTTGCCCACGCTTACCGATATCATCAGCGAATTAGAAAAACCCGGACGAGATCCGCGGGAGAAGTTTGAAGCTTTTACTTTTCAGGACGGTGTGAACGAAGTAAAAGATTTAAAAGTAGGAATGGTCCTTCCGGGAATTGTAACCAACGTTACCAACTTTGGTGCTTTTGTGGATATTGGCGTTCATCAGGATGGCTTAGTTCACATCAGTCACTTAAGCGATCGGTTTATCAAAGACCCCCATGAAGTAATCACCGTGCAGCAAAAGGTGAAAGTAACGGTAGTGGAAGTAGACGTGCCGCGCAAGCGCATTGCCTTATCACTAAAAAGTGACCCGTTCGGACAAGCAGGTAATCAGCCGGTAAAAGCAAAGAGTGAGAGCCGACCCAATAAGCAAAAGCCTCAGCCGCCCGTGGAAACCATGGAACAGAAACTGGCTAAACTCAAAGCCAAGTTTGCCAAATAGATAAATGTTGAAAGAGCCATCCATGAAACGAGCCCTTGTTATCTTTCTGTGTTTGCTATCAGTGATTTATTTGATTAATCCGACAGCCGGAATCTTTGAATTGTTACCGGATAACATTCCTTTTATTGGAAATGTAGACGAAGGGCTGGCGGCCTATATTCTTTATAGTGGGATCGAGTATTTGAGGGGCAAACAAATTGGATTGTTTCGAAGCCGTCATCAACCAGAATAAGTATTTCGGACAGAAAAAATTTTTCTAAACTCAGTTCTTATCCCAACACCTCCCGTAAGACCACCTGCGATTTAAATTCCCCCATGTTTTCAATATGAGTGGCATAGAAGCGCAACAACATATCCAGCAAGTTTTTACGCTGAAGGTACGTCAGTGAGAGTTGGCTTCCCGGCCGGGAGGCAATAACCTCATTGAGCAGTTCCTCTTCTTCTGCATCGAGCAATCGACCGCCAATAACTTCCGCTGCATTTTGCGGTTGAAATCCCAGAAACTTACTTAACCCGACCAGAAACTGTAGGTGAAAGTTTTCCGGATGTTCCGTCTGATCCAGCACCATCATGGATTGGATGATGTAAGCCCCCAGTTCTTCGGCATGACTTTGTTCTTTGACGGCCTTGTTGAGAACTTCGTTGATAAACAAAGCTATGGCTGATTTACGAATATCACGTGTGAGGGTATGGTACGGATAAAAGCATTTCACTTCCTTCAGCCGCAGGATGTTAGCGTTTTCTTTATGATACACCACTAACTCCAGAAGAGTCAGCGGTTGGTACAAGGCAATTTTAGATTTGGTGGATTTGCTGCGCACTCCGTTGACGATGTAGGTTTGCAGCCCGTACAGCTCGGTAAAAATGGTTACAATGATGGAAGTTTCCCCGTACTTCGTGTAGCGAAAAACAATCCCACGCGTTTTGGCGAGCATGACTAGCGTGGTCGGTTCTTCATGCCTTCCACAAAGGCGGTGCGGCTGCGTGCTTCATATTTGTCTTTTTCTCCCAACAGTACTTGCGAGGAAGTATCTGTCAGTCGATAGGAGAAGGAAGCCAGTTCACCGGTGGAGGCACAAATGGCGTGAACCTTGGTGACAAACTCGGCAATGGCCAATAAATGTGGCATGGGGCCAAACGGTTTGCCTTCATAGTCCATATCCAGCCCCGCCACAATGACCCGCTTGCCGGCATTGGCCAGTTGATTGCACACATCCACAATGGCGGCATCAAAAAATTGCGCTTCGTCAATCCCTACCACATCACAGTCACCTGCATACAGGAGAATATCACCCGCAAACTGCACGGGAGTGGATCGGATTTCCCGCTCCGCATGGGAGACAATCTTTTCGTCATGATATCGCTTGTCGATGGCCGGTTTAAAAATCTCCACTTTCTGTTGGGCAATCAGCGCCCGGTTAAGCCTGCGAATCAACTCTTCGGTTTTCCCCGAAAACATGCAGCCACAGACCACCTCAATCCACCCGCTTTTGTGCGGCTGCTGGCTACGACCTAAATGGGGCTCCACAAACATGTATGCAAAGTAGCGTTACTTTATCATTTTGCGAAGTCGGAAGGGTTTTTCCCCTCCGTTTCTATCGCTATCTTTACCCATTCTGTATCAGTAACCATGGATGAACGTTTAAGCCTCAAGGCGGTGGATGACTACAGCGATGACTATGCCTCCAAAGTCACCGCCTCTTTTTTTGAAAAGAAACCTCGCATCACAGGCGCTGACATCCGCACACTTTGCCCGATCGAGCAAATCAATCTTTTTGTGATCCGGGAATTGCTCCGGGCCTGGAAACATGAGGGGCAAAAACTTCGAAGCCCGTTTTTTGATTATGACCATGTGGAAGTACGTGAGTCGCTGATCAAGTTTCAAAATCTTTTATCCAACCATATTTCCATCGCTCGTGAGGATTTTCAGCCTTTATTGAAAAAGGCAGTTAGTCAAACACTGTTTTTGATTTTGAACCCGTACGACTTTTATGCCTCTACCATGGATCGGTTGGGTCTGGAGATTCAACAAGAGGAATTGCGTCAGGAAGTAAAATATTTGCGGATCAACCGCGGACCTCTCGAGCGACTGCTGAAACGAATGGAAGAGAAGAAGAAAGCGATGGTGCCCAACACAGAAGCGTTTGCTTTGTTGGATAATATTTTAGAGGAAGTCAATTTTTCTCCGGAAGAAGTAGATGACTATTTGTCTAAACTTTCGCAGGTCATGCCGATTCAGGCTGATCATTTTTATGAAAAAAAGCCTTCGGTCAATCGCCCGCTTCATCAACCAACCGCTCGTGAATCTAAGCTGGTAGCCATATCCACTCCAGAGGCAAAAACATTGGCAGACAATTTCCAAAGGATTGCGAAAATAAAAGATAGTCTGACCATCAATCAAAAATTTATGTTCACCAAGATTCTTTTTCATGGGGACTTTGAAATTTTTTCTCAGGCGGTTGATCGGTTAGATTCTCTTGACAATCTTTCTCAGGCGCTTCAGTATGTTCAACAGTCCTTTCCCGAATGGGATACTGAGAGCGAAGAGTTTGAAGAATTCATGGAATTAATCAGGAAACGATTTGCCTGAGATTTTCCATGTCATTGTATTATCAGCCTGGAATCCGACCTTATCCGTTCAAACTGGCAACCGCTTTTTTCCTGGGATTTTTTCTTTCACTGATAGGCGCCATAGGTTATAATCTGGTCATTACTCTTTCTCCTTTTATTTATTTTAATATTGCCGCCACCGTTGGATTCGGGTATTTTATAGGATTATCGGTATTACTTTGTGCAAAAGTGGGCGCTGTGCGAACCGCCCAGCATCGTTATTGGCTTTTAGTGTTTGTGGGGTTGATTGCTTACTATTTTCAATGGGTAGCTTTTGTTAACATTTATCTGAATGGATTACCTGAAATAGTCAATATTAAACTGGTATATGAAATCGTTTTTCATCCCAGATTTGTAATAGAGGTCATTGGCGAACTATACGAACAAGGTCCGTGGTCGCTCTTTGGGATCACCATGAAAGGCGGATTACTAATCGCTATATGGGTGTTAGAATTCACTCTGCTGGCCTTCATTGCCTTCAGGTTTATTCTTCATCAGGCCATTCAACCTTTTTGTGAAAATTCAAATGCCTGGTATCATAAGCATACTATTCGAACCCATTTTGAACATATTTCACTTCGAAATGAATTTGTTCGCACGATAGAGTCTAACCCGGTGGCAGCCATCCTGGCGCTGGGGCCGGGTACAGCTCAACGTCACTCGGTTCTCTCCGTCTATTCATTGCCTGCCGACCCAGTAGCGTATCTGAGTATTCACAACAGATTTATCGGAACAAACTCACAAGAAGAAGTACTGACACCGGTCATTCATCTGTTGAAAATTGATGCCACCACGGCCAGTGAATTGATGAGAAGATTTGGGTCCGAAAAATCTTTTCTGGATCGGTTTATCTAGAGCATACTACAATCAAGACTCAGATTCATATCCGCTGCAAGACTTCGCTGCGGTGAGCATCCAATTTTAAGAAGATGAACAAGAGAATAGTAAAGGCCCACAGGGATGATCCTCCATGACTAAAAAAAGGCAACGGTATTCCAATCACGGGAAACAGACCAATGGTCATCCCAATGTTGACAGTAAAATGAAAAAATAAGATGCTGACAACGGAGTAACCATAGACCCGCGCAAACCGGTTTTTTTGTCGTTCTGCCAAAAACAATACCCGCAACATTAACGACACAAAAAGCGTAATCGTTACCAGACTGCCCACCCATCCATGTTCTTCGCCAATCGTACAAAAGATGAAATCGGTTACCTGCTCCGGCACATAGTCAAACTTAGTTTGGGTTCCTTCCAAAAAACCTTTACCCATAAAACCGCCACTGCCAATGGCAATTTTGGATTGGGTAACGTTCCAGTTAATTCCCATGGCATCATAATCAGGATTGACCAGCGCATTTAACCGGGCCTTATGCCGGACCGGCAATACCTGATTGACTACAAAATCAAAACTTTCAATGATGCCTGAGAGAATTAATGCACCCACCACCACTAACAAGATTCTTTTGACCTTTTTTCGGCTGAGGTAAACAAGGATGAGACCAATCAGGCTCACGGCCCCATGCAGATACCAGTTGTTTTTTACCAATAATGTGATCACAGCCAACGCTGCAGCACACAACCCGACAATGATTAAAAACGGGGACATTCCTTCCCGATAAAAAACCAATACAAAACTCAGGAAGACAATCGCTGTTCCAAAGTCTTTTTGAAGGATGATAAGCCCTAACGGCAGAAAAATCAAGGCAAACAGGACCCCTTGATTTCGGATGCTGTCCACTTTAAAACCAGGAGAGTTGATGAGTTTAGCAAGAGCCAAAGCTGTTGCAAACTTGGCAAACTCTGATGGTTGAATTCCAAACGACCCGATTCCCAACCAGGCTTTGTTGCCACCCACTTCCTTTCCAACAAACGGGATCAGTATCAAAAACACAATAAATACCCCATAGATGATGTAGGCCACCGTTTCGTAAAAACGCATGTCAACAATCATGATCCCAGCAATGATGACCATGGAAAGACAGATAAAGATAAACTGACGCATCTGGGGCGGCAGATCAGATAATTTCGTAATGACAAACAACGAACTGTTGGTTTGTTCATCATAGGAAGCCGCATAGATGTTGAGCCAGCCAAGCAAGAGAATGCCCGCATACAGACTGACGGCTACCCAGTCCAACTTGCCAGTGGATATCGAATCGGTGGCTCTCAATCTAAAAATTTACCTGCCAGTACATAGTTTTCAATATGTGGTCGCTGCGTTTGTCCAAGCAGATATTTTTCAATCATCAAACTGGCAATAGAAGCAGCAGCCCGGGCGCCTTGTCCGGCATCTTCCACATATACGGAAATAGCAATCGTTGGATTGTCACGGGGGGCAAAGGCAATGAAGACTGAATGATCAGGCAATGGAGGCTGGTTTTCAACCGTACCTGTTTTTCCACAAACGATGATATCCTTGAGCTTGGCGCGATACTGGCCGGTCCCTCCATCAACAACCGCCTGCATGGCGTTGACAGCCACGTCAAAATGCCTGGGATCAATCGTGGTCTGATGTTTTTGCAGATACTGAGGCAAGGGTTGTCCTCCCGTGCCAATCGATTTAATGATATGAGGAGTATAGTAGTATCCGCGGTTGGCCACCGTTGCCGCAAAGTTGGCCATCTGCAACGGTACCACCAGATTTTCACCTTCCCCAATGGCAATGGAATAAATATTGGAAAACTTCCAGGGGCGATTTTGATAAGCCCGGTCATAGTAAGCCGGGGTGGGGATGAGTCCACTTTTTTCATTGGGCAAATCAATACCTAAAGGCTTGCCAAATCCGAAGCTCATGATATGCGTATTCCATTCTTCCAGTCCGATGCGTGTGTCTTTGAAGGGATCGTTGGCTTTCCCTTTGTTCAGCATTCTGCGGAGTGTATTGTGAAAATAAGGATTGCAAGAATTAGCAATCGCACCGGTCAGATCTTCATTGGTATGGGCTCCATGACAATTGATGATGCTACGATCGCATCGGATGCGGGTATCCGGGGTAATGACTCCTTCCTGCAAAGCCGTCATGGCCTGAGCAATTTTGAAGATGGACCCCGGCCGGTATTGGGCCATCAGCGGTCGGTTAAAAAGCGGTTTTAGTGTATCGCTGCTGATCAGCCGAAAGTTTGAGCTATACAACCGCCCGGTGAGCATGTTGGGATCATAGGAGGGACCGGATACAAATGCGAGGATTTCACCGGAAGATGGTTCAATGGCCACAATGCTTCCTGATTTTCCTTTCATCAGATATTCACCGTAAAGTTGTAAGTCCAGATCGATGCTGGTTACCAGATCTTTTCCGGGAACAGAGAGCGTGTCATATTGGCCTCCTTTAAAAGACCCTTTTTCGATACCCTTGGCGTTGCGAAGGCGGAAGCGGACGCCACGTTTTCCCCGGAGTTGCTCCTCATAAAACGACTCAATTCCACTCTGACCTATGTAGTCCCCCTGGCGATAGATACCATCCGGGTCGTTGGCAATTTGTTCTTTGCTCACCTCGCTCACATACCCAAGAGCATTGGCTAAAGCCGGTGTGGCATACGAGCGGGCGGTGCGTACCTGCACATAAAATCCCGGGAAGTCATCCAGATAGTCTTGAACCCGGGCAAATTCCGTATGTGAAATTTGATCCAGAAATACCGTGGGCTTGACCCGCGAGAATTCTTTTCGTTTTTTTAATTCTTTCCATTGATGACGCAATTGTTCGGGAGTCAAATTAAACAGACGACAAAATTTTGCTGAATCAAATTGGCTTACATCATCCAGGATTACCTCCAGCTTATACTCCGGAGTATTGTATACGATCAGTTTTCCGTTTCGATCGTAAATCAAACCCCGAAAAGGATACTCGGTTTGACGCAGGATCGCGTTGCTATCGGCCAGTTCTGCATACTTGTTATCCAACACCTGAATAAAAAAGAGTTTAATCAGGAAAATGATCGCTATCAAAACGATTACTAACTGGAATATTTCTTTGCGTCCTTCGTTCATCTTCGTTTGCCAAAGGAAAGATATTGCAAAAGTAATATCAAGGTAAGCGTGAATAACAGGCTACTGATGATTTTTAACATACTATGCCAGAACAAGGCAAACCCTGCCGATTCGATAAAGAACAAGGCGGCATGATGGATAAAAAGCATGGGCACGAGGTACACTAAAAACCATTGTAATCCTCCCATTGAAAGGGTAGGTGAAGAGCCGGCATCATACCCTCCTTGCGGGGTAATGGTGGCCAGCCAATATCTGCGTACAAAAGCCACCAACAAGCAAGCGGCCGCATGAATTCCCAGGCTGTCATAAAAAATGTCAATGGTGAAGCCTAGTAAAAAACTAACGATCAAAAGCGCCAGGGGATTTGTTTCAACCGGTAACAAAAGAATAAAGGCGACATACAGGAAACAGAAGGACACGTTGAACAAGACCAGGTTCTTCAGTAACAGCACCTGTACCAACAGATAAAGAAAAAAGCCTACGATCTGTACGATAAGGGAGCGATTCATTTGCGGGTGCCGATAGTTAATTGCTCAACAGAATCTTTTTCTTTCCGAAAATGACTTCGAATGATGCTCACATAGGATAGCGTAGAGAAATCCTGCGCCAGGGCAACCTTGATGTCGTGAAAAGGCGCCTGCTCAGGAAGGGTGACCTCCTGTATGATACCGATCATAACATCTTCCGGAAAAATAGCATTGTAACCTGAAGTCTTTACCGTATCACCCACCAATGGCTTGACGTGACGAGGGATGTATTTAAGAGAAATGTAGCGTGCGTCCGTACCGTCCCACTGGGCGGTGCCAAAATGGCCTGTTCGGGAGATTACGGCAGAAACATTTTCGTCAATGTTTAAAAGAGAAATAACGACCGCGTAGTGATCGGAAACAGCTTTCACTTTTCCTACGGCTCCGTCTTTGCTGATCACAGCCATGCCAGGGGCAATGCTATCCGTTGCGCCCCGGTTGATGGTTATAAAATTTTTATACCATTGGGTTGAATTATTAATCACCCGCGCACCGATATAGGTGTATCGTTGAAGAGCGCTCGAATCGTGGGCACCCGTTTGAAGGAAAAAAAGCCGTTGCTTTTCTTTTTCCAATTGATCGCGGAGGGCAGCGTTTTCGGCCGCCAGCCCTTCGTTCACTGTTCGTAGATTAAAATACGATCGGACGTTGTACGAAAAGCCTGCCAGATTAGCTGCCAACCGATTGGAGGTGTTGAAATATTTTTCTCCCTGGTATTGATTGTTGGAAACAATCATCCAAAAGCAAAGTAATTCTAAAACGAAAAATGTGAAGAAGACCCGATAGGTATAGAGAAAACTCAGCAGCCGCTCCATTCGTTGATCAGGTCATCAATACTTTGCGATAGTGGTCTAGTTTTTTCAAGGCCGCTCCGGTACCACGGACCACAGCCCGCAAAGGATCTTCTGCCACATGAATAGGCAGTTTGGTTTTCAAACCTAATCGTTTATCCAATCCACGCAACAAGGCACCACCACCAGTCAGGTAGATGCCTCTCTCATAGATATCAGCCGAGAGTTCGGGTGGCGAAAGCTCCAGTGCTTTTAGGACTGCTTCTTCCAGTTTGGAGATGCTTTTATCAAGGGCAAAGGCGACTTCTGAATAGGAAATCTTGATGGTCTTGGGAATGCCTGTCATCAGATCGCGGCCCCGGATTTCAAAGTCATCCGGTCCTTCGTCCAATTCCGTCAGGGCAGATCCCACTTCAATCTTGACACGCTCTGCTGTCCGTTCACCAATCAGCAAATTGTGTTGCCTGCGCATGTAATCCAGGATGTCGCGGTTAAAGGTATCTCCGGCAATACGGATCGATTGGTCACATACAATTCCGGAGAGTGCAATCACCGCAATATCGGTGGTGCCACCTCCAATGTCTACGATCATATTTCCGACCGGCTGTTCAATGTCAATTCCAATTCCAATAGCAGCGGCAATCGGTTCGTGAATCATGTATACTTCTTTGGCGTTAGCATGTTCGGCCGAGTCACGCACCGCCCGTTTTTCAACTTCGGTAATGGCCGAAGGAATGCAAATCACCATTCGCAGAGAAGGTGGAAAAAGTCTGCGCCCGGTATCAATCATCTTGATCATTCCCCGAATCATCATTTCGGCCGCATGGAAGTCAGCAATGACGCCTTCTTTCAACGGACGTATGGTTTTGATGTTTTCATGAGTTTTTTCATGCATTTGCATGGCCTCGCGCCCGATGGCAAGCACTTTGCCAGAGGCCTTATCCATGGCAATGATGGATGGCTCGTCCACCACCACTTTGTCTTTATGAATAATAAGTGTGTTTGCTGTGCCCAGGTCAATCGCGATGTCGCTGGTAAAAAAATCAAAAAATCCCATGTATGTTCTATCCTCCTTGGTTTCGGTAGCTAAAATTCGTTCGAAATTACAGAAATAATCGGGGCTTTTATACGCGAGATGGAAGGAAAAACTTACCTCGTGAGATGTAGGAAACAATCTTACCGTTCTGGCTTTGCGAAAGCGTGAGTTATTTAATGCTTGAAATGGCGGAAACCGGTAAACACCATCGTCATGTTGTGTTGATCGCAATAGTTGATGGAATCCTGATCTTTGATAGAACCCCCGGGCTGAATAACGGCCCGAATACCCTCACGGCCGGCTATTTCGACACAATCCGGAAATGGAAAGAAGGCATCTGAAGCCATCACAGCGTCATTTAGTGCAAAACCAAATGCTTTGGCTTTTTCAATGGCTTGTTTCAACGCATCCACCCGACTGGTCTGTCCAACGCCACTGGCCAATAACTGACCTTCCACCGCCAGGATAATGGTGTTGGATTTTGTGTGTTTACAAATCTTACTCGCAAAAAGCAGGGCTTTGATGTCATGATCGGAGGCACCCCTTTTGGTGACCACTTTAAGATCATGGAGGGAATCAGTCTTTAAGTCAAAATCCTGTTCGATGACTCCGTTCAACAGAGTTTTGATCTGCTTGGTTTGTACAAGCCTGGTCTTTTGCCGGAGCAGGATTCGGTTCTTTTTGCTTTGAAGAATAGGTAGGGCATCAGCTGTAAATCCAGGAGCCACCAGTATTTCAAAGAAAAGCGGATGTATCTCTTCTGCCGCTGCCCGGTCGATGATGTGATTACAGGCCAGCACACCTCCGAAAGCGGAGAGGGTATCGGCCTGAAAGGCTTTTTGATAAGCTTCCCTGACGGTTTTTCCGGTGGCTACCCCGCAGGCATTGGTATGTTTGATAATCACAAACGCAATTTCCCCTTCAAATTCGGCTACCAGATTGAGCGCAGCGTCAACATCCACCAGGTTATTGAATGAAAGTTCTTTTCCGTTCAGTTGTTCAAACAAAGCATGCAAATCGCCAAAAAAGGTGGCTGCCTGATGCGGGTTTTCACCGTAGCGCAAAGGAGTGCCGGTCGTATGACTTACTTTCAGAACCGGTAATTTCTGTTCCTGATTAAAATAATTAAAAATAGCCGTGTCATAATGGGAGGTCACCTCAAAAGCCAGGGCCGCAAATCTTTTTCGATCTGCCAGATTCGTTTGACCTGATTTCTCCTGAAGCAACCGGTGTAAGGCTTCATATTGGCTGCGGGAGGCAACGATCAGAACATCGCTATGATTTTTAGCTGCGGCACGAATCAGCGATATTCCTCCGATATCAATTTTTTCAATGATGGCATCTTCGCTTCCACCCGCTGCTACGGTTTCTTCAAAGGGATACAAATCTACGATGACCAGATCAAGCGCCTCGATGTTAAACTCGGATGCCTGTGCGAGATCATTGGAATGATCCCTGCGAAAAAGGATTCCGCCAAAAACAGCAGGATGCAATGTTTTGACACGACCACCAAAAATAGAAGGATATCCGGTCAGTTTTTCCACCGGAATCACCGGATACCCCAGTCCCCCAATAAACTCTTGTGTACCACCGGTGGAAACAAATTCAACTCCCTGTTTGGCCAAGGTGTGAATGATGGGTTCCAGATGGTCTTTATAGTAAACAGAGATTAAAGCGCGCTTAATTTTTTTGAGAGACATGGCCGGATGATTAAAGGCGCAAAAGTAGGTTTCTATCAGCAGAATGTGAAGATTTGAACATAAATCATCGGGTAATTGTATGAAGTTATTTCTGCAACTGCGGATAGGGGATTGGAGAGCGTTTTCGTACCACCAACCCTGGTTGACGTACGCTTCTTCACTAACGGATGAGGTGGTGGGTGCTGAGTTGGATAGTCAGTCAGACACCGTTGTGGCCGATCTGGTAACCCGATTATGCATGGAAGCCGGAACCATTTTCATTTTGGTAGAGGCTACCCCCGGACCGCCTTTAGGAGTCGTGTTAACCTTAATAAATCATTTGTATGCCCATGAAGAAAAAATCGTACGGATAGTGTTTCAGGGCCAGCACGAAAGACTCGAAAAAATGTTGACTCCTTTCGAAGAGAAGGTCGTTCGTCATGAAACTGATGAATTGTTACGGGAAGCGATTCAAACGTTTGTCAGAAAAAACTGACCACGCAAGACTAGCTCAGGCCGGGCATGTAATCACGCTCTTCATATGCTTCGGCTTCAATGGTGAAGTCATCGGCATCCAGATAAGCGGGAAAACGATCACGATAGGCATTTAAGGAGTTGACACTTAACTCCACGGTCTTGATAGCCTCCATTCCATCCAGGGTGAAAATGGAATCACCTTTGGGTCCGATAACAGCCGATTGACCGTTGTACTCTACACCTTTTCCATCCACGCCTACCCGGTTCACCCCCACCACATAGGTTAGATTTTCAATGGCCCTTGCCCGCAAGAGTGTGTCCCAGGCGTGGATTCGCACTTCCGGCCAATTGGCCACATAAATCAAAACATCGTACGCCAACTTCTTGAGTGCGGCATTGTAACGATTGCGGCTCCAGACCGGAAAACGCAAGTCATAACAAACCAACGGACAAATGCGCCACCCTTTCCAATGTCCGATCAGCAGGCTTTCACCCGCAGTATAGGTCTGCTGCTCATCCGACATGCGGAAGAGATGCCTTTTATCATACGTTTTAAAGTTTCCGCCTGGTTCCATCCAGAGCAGGCGATTGTAGTAACGCTCATGCACATTGGCCATAAAACTGCCTAGAATCAAGGCACCTGTTTGATCAGCCATCTGACGCATCCATTTAAATGTGCGCAGGTTCATCATTTCGGCATGTTTCCGGACATTCATGCTAAAGCCGGTCGTAAACATCTCCGGCAACACAATCACATCTGTTGACTGACCGATTTGCCAGATTTTTTCTTCAAACATAGCCAGATTGGCACCGGTGTCCTCCCAGTGCAAATCGGACTGGATAACGGTTATTTTTAGATCTTGCATGGCTTGAAAATGGAGTGCAAAGAAACACAGTGGAAAAGGAAAAGCCTAATGGAAAAATCAGAAAACCTGCGAATTGGAGGGAATGCAAAAGTTCCTGAACGCAACCGGCTCTCAGGCATTGTTTTAAGAAAAAAACCGGAGGATCGTATTTTACTTAACAGCCGCGGGATCGCCTTTAAATTTTCCGAAGAATGTCGCCTGCCTGTTGCAGGGTTTCTTCTTTTTTGGCAAAACAAAACCGGAGCAATTGATGATCAGTGCCGTCTTTGTAAAACGCAGATACCGGAATGGGGGCCACTTTGTGTACTCGTGTGAGATGTTCGGCCATTTCCCGATCGGACCGTGGCCCCGTAAAAGCCAACAATTGAAAGTAGCTTCCCTGACACGGCAACGGCCGGAATGATGAGCCCTCAATTTGTTTCAGAAAGAAATCGCGTTTTTGCTGATAAAAACTGCCAAGCCCACGATAGTTGGCCGGATTTTTAAGATAATCGGCCAGCGCCCATTGCACGGGAGTGTTTACGCTGAAGGTAATGAACTGATGTGTTTTTCGGATTTCCTGCGTCAGCGCGGTGGATGCGACAACATACCCCACCTTCCAGCCGGTTGCGTGAAAGGTTTTGCCAAAGGAAAAAACAGCGATGCTCCGGTCTTTGAGTAAAGGATAGGCCAGCACACTGTGATGGTGATGGCCGTCAAAGATGAGTCGTTCATAAACTTCATCGCTCAGAATAATCATCGGGTGGCGGAGGACAATTTCCTGTAACTCCTCCAGATCTTTGGCAGATAACACAGCGCCCGTGGGGTTATGTGGACTGTTGATCAGAATCATCCGCGTACGGGAGGAAATTTTGTTTTTTACTTCCGACCAGTCGATGGCAAACTGAGGAGGGTTCAAATGAATGTGAACCGGTATTCCACCATTCAGACGGATGGCGGGGTCATAGGAGTCGTAGGCGGGGTCAAACATCAGGACTTCATCTCCCGGCCGAACATATGCGGCTATGGCCGCGAAGAGTGCTTCTGTTCCACCGGCCGTGATGGTCACTTCCTGCTCAGCGTCTGTTGGGCGTTGATACGTTTGTTCAACCACCTGGGCAATCGCTTGTCGCAACACGGGCACGCCAGGCATCGGAGCGTATTGGTTATGCCCCCGTTTCATGTTGACATAGATGAGATCCATCAGTTCTTCAGACACCGGAAAGTCAGGAAATCCCTGCGAAAGGTTAATGGCATTTTCTTCCAGTGCCAGTTTAGACATCCTGCTGAAGATCGATACCCCTACTTCGGGGAGGCGGGACGGTAGTGGAAGTGGGATCACTGCTCACTACTTTTTTAAAGGCGCGGTAATCCGGTATTCTGTGTCTACCTCGCCTTTACTGATGTTAGCAAGTTTGCCTTTGAGCATGCGTTTTTTCAGGGGGCTCAGATAATCAATGAACAACTTGCCCTCCAGATGATCATATTCATGTTGGATAATCCGCGCCTTCATGCCGTCAAAGACACGCGTATGTTCTTTCCAGTCGGTATCAAAGTACTTTAATTTAATTCGCTCCGGACGAGCTACTTCTTCCCGAATGTTGGGAATACTCAAACACCCCTCTTCCATTTCCCAGTCGTCACCTTCTTCTTCCAGCAGGTGTGGATTAATAAAAGCCATCTTAAAATCGTGAAGATCAGGTTCTTCTTCTAACGCAGTGCCATCCACTACAAACAACCGAATACCTTTCCCGATTTGAGGTGCGGCCAGCCCGATACCATGAGCAGCATACATGGTTTCAAACATGTCAGAGATGATGGAAGTCAAATCGGTTCCCCTGGAAATATTTTCGGCACGTTTCCGTAACACCGAATCACCAAACATGACAATTGGATACACCATGGCAAACAAAATTTTAACAAAGGTAGGGATTAAATAGATTTTATCATGTGTACCGGCTACCCGGTAAACCTCATGTAATCCTGTAGCAAAATGACTGCGCTTACCTTGTCTGCATTGCCTTTTACCTGCCGGTCTTTCTTTTTCATTCCACCTTCAATCATGGCTCGTTGAGCCAGCGTGGTGGTGAAGCGCTCATCCACTTCGGTGATTTTTATGGAAGGGAACTTACGTTTGAACAATTCGATAAACAACCGAACCCGGGGTGCATTTTCAGAGTCCTGACTTCGAAGGTTTTTGGGCATCCCAATGATGGCCTCATCGACCGTTTCTTTGCGAAAGTAGTTTTCCAGATAGGTGATCAGCTTTTCGGAATCGACTGTTTCCAGGGCGGTGGCAATAATTCGTAGCGGGTCAGTGACGGCCAGTCCTGTGCGTTTTTGTCCGTAGTCAATCGAAAGAATTCTGCCCATGAAGTGAAGGCACACTAGTTAAGCTTGGCGCGCTCAAAAAATCTGGTGCGAACGGCATTTTCCAGCGCCATGGCCTTGGGAAACAAAATTTCATTCTCAATGCGTGCGTGTGTCTGCAAGGCTTTTTCAAACAGTTGCAGCTCCGTGTAAATGACTTTCACGTGAAGCGGAGCCTCGGGTGATAAAAAATAATTCTGTGTGATTTTCCGGATGCCTTCCATCTCATCATCATGCGCTTCATGTTCCATCGCAAAACGCTGCAACGAATGCTTTTCCATCAGGTAGAACAGCCGCGAAGGATTGATTTTGTTTTGCTGGGCGCGCTCCAAAGCCGCGATATATTTAAACAAAGTATCTTCTTCTTCGTAGATGTGATGAATAAAATCTTCCAGAAAAAGCGGAAATAAAATTTTAAGATCTTTTTCTACCTGTTCGTAACCCGAATGATTGGCTTTAAAACTATTGACCAGTCGGCCGATATATGGCAACTTATGTTTAACAAACAAAAAGTGTGCATGCTTGAGATACTCAATGATCAGGTCGGTCGGATATGAAATCAGTGGTAACTCTGCTTCACTAAAACTTTCGCTGGGGTTTTCCAGTTCGTGAATAATCTGCTCCACTTTTAGCCCCTTTTCAGAGCACACCTGCTCCAGGGTCTGCTCGGGATATTCGTAAAATCGGATACCAAAATAGTGCAGCACATAGGCGCGCACGTTGTTTTGGTCAACAATCTCACTGATCAGGCTGCTTTTGAGTAAAGGGAGGCTCATCTTACCTCGTAAATATAGTAAAGTGCCGAAATCTGACGGTCACGAAGACATTAAAATTAAAACAGAGTTGGCTGCGAGATGTTAACTTACAGCCCCAAATGGACGTTAATTACCATCGAAGTTGAACGGAAATATGACAGAATCGCAAAATCCTAACAACACCCCCAATCAAATCAGCCTGCCTTTAATTCTGTGCATTGGTCTGGCTGGGGGGGTGTTGATTGGCACCAGCCTGACCCAACCTGCCCAATCGGATGAAGTAAGCCAGGACGTGCAAAAGTTTAAAGAAGTCTTATCGGTTATTAAAAATGATTATGTGGATGAGTCGGAGACCCACCGGCTCACCGAGTCAGCCATTCAGCACATGCTCGATGAGTTGGACCCGCATTCCAATTACCTATCAGCAGATGATAAAATTCTGGCCAACGAAGATCTGCAGGGCAACTTTGAAGGGATCGGCATAGAGTTTAACATTTTTCATGATACACTGGTGGTGGTACAAGCGATGGTCGGTGGGCCTTCCGAAGCGGTGGGCCTGAAGTCCGGAGATAAAATCATCCGCGTGAACGACCGCAACATTGCGGGTGTCGGACTGACCAACCGGGATGTTCAGAAGCATCTGAAAGGCCCCAAGGGAACGGAAGTAAAAGTAGATGTGGTGCGCAGAAATACCGAAGGACTGTTAAGCTATACCATTATCCGTGATAAGATACCGCAATATTCCATGGATGCTGCGTACATGATCTCCCCAGAAGTGGGTTATATCAAAATCCGAAGCTTTGCCCGCACCACACACGATGAATTTGCGGGGGCGCTGGATCAGTTGCGTGCTCAGGGCATGAAAAAACTGATTCTTGATTTGCAGGATAACCCCGGTGGGTATCTCGATCAGGCCATCAAAATAGCAGATGAGTTTCTTCCGGCCAACAAAAAGATCGTGTACACCAAAGGACAGCGAGGCACCTATGATGAGAATGCGGAATCAACCGAGGGTGGTAAATTTGAAAAAGGCGATGTGATCGTGTTGGTAAACGAAGGCAGCGCCTCGGCCTCTGAAATTGTGGCGGGAGCTTTACAAGATAATGACCGCGCCCTGATTGTTGGAAGAAGGTCTTTTGGCAAGGGGCTGGTTCAACGATCTTTTGATCTGGATGATGGCTCCGAAGTGCGTCTGACCATTTCCCGTTATTATACGCCCAGCGGCCGGTCCATTCAAAAACCGTATGATGACTATGCTTCTGATTACAGTGACCGGTTCAAGCGGGGAGAATTGTTTCATGCCGATAGTGTGAAGTTTAATGACTCTCTCAAGTTTAAAACATTGAGCGGGCGAACAGTTTATGGCGGAGGTGGAGTGATGCCGGATTATTTTGTTCCGTTAGACACTACTGACAACAGCCGATACTTTAGTCAGCTTTTTGCTGCCAATGTATTGCGGGAGTATGCCTTTAACTATGCGGAAAAAAATAAAGAACGTTTGCGCGACATGACCTTTCCGGTCTACCTGGAGAAGTTCCTGATTTCAGAGGCGCAGTTGGAAGAAGTGGTGGCCATGGGCGTGAAGAGTGGCGTAAAAGAGGATAGAGCTGATCTGCATATGCACAAACGACTATTTACCACGTATCTGAAAGCTGAAATCGCGCGCAGGGTCTGGAACAACGAAAGTTTCTATCCGGTGTTCAACACCACCAATGAGGTCATTCAAAAGGCCATCCCTTTGTTTGACACGTTTCCGGTGTTGGATCGGAGTAAGATGTAGTAAAACCAACGGGAAGCCAACTCACACAAAATGAAAGTAGAACTTCCCCTATTAGTGCTGAGTCTGTTGGTTATCTTCTCATACGCATTTGATGTTTTAGCTCGCAGAACCAAGGTTCCCTCGGTGTTATTGTTGTTGGCTACGGGGATCGGATTGCGGTATTTGGCTCAGTATTTTGATCTATCCATATCTTTTTTAGATAACGTACTGCCTCTCTTAGGCACGGTAGGATTGATCTTAATTGTTTTGGAAGGAGCGTTAGAGTTAAAACTTGAAAAGGGAAAAAAGGAACTGATCGGGCAGACGTTGCGGGCTGCTTTTTTTATTTTACTTCTCACCACCGCAGGAATTACCTGGTTGATTCATCTCACATCAGAGGCGTCTCTGCGGCTTTGTTTTATTAACGCCATACCTTTTGCGATCATCAGTTCGGCTATTGCTATCCCATCGGCCAGCGTTTTGGCCCCCGATCGGAAAGAATATGTTGTCTATGAATCATCTTTTTCAGACATATTCGGAATTATTCTTTTCAATTTTGCCGTGGGGAACGAATCGTATGGATGGTTGGCATTTGGTAAACTGGGGTTAGAGACGGTAGCGATCATCATCCTCTCCTTTTTGTTTTGCCTGGCATTGCTTTATCTGATGAAAAGCATCACTCATCATCTGAAGTTTTTCCTGATTATCTCAGCGCTGGTACTGGTGTACGCCTTTGGTAAAGTCTACCATCTTTCTTCGCTTGTGATCATATTAGCTTTTGGATTGCTTTTAAACAATGTCGCGGCTATTCCATTCCAGTGGTTTTCTCACCGCTTCTTGTATCCAAATTTTAAACAGGATCTTGAACAAATGCATATTCTTTCAGGGGAGTCAGCCTTTTTAATACGGACTTTCTTTTTTTTACTTTTTGGGGTTAGTATAGATTTTATCACGGTTTTTGATTCCCAGGCGCTGCTACAGAGTGGGTTAATATTATTGACGATTTATGGTATCCGCTGGGGCTACCAGCGATTGTTTCAAAAGAAGGCATCGCTAACCGAGCTCTTACTTTCACCACGGGGCTTAATTAGTATTCTATTGTATCTCAGTATTCCCGATTCCCTGAGAATAGGTAGTATTGATAAGAATGTTTTGTTACTCGTTGTCCTGGCAACAGCTTTGTTGATGACCGTGGGCTTACTCCGGTATCGTTCCTCTGCTGAGCCTCGCTGACGATGTTCTTCACGTATTGATTATTGCAACCGCTTCATGTAATTTTAAAGATAAATCACTCCGTATGTATTACCATCGCCTCGGAAGTATCCCCGCCAAGCGCCACACCCAATTTCGTCAACCGGATGGCTCGTTATATAAAGAAGAACTGGTTAGTTCGGAAGGATTTTCCGGTATTTATTCAACTTTATACCATATCTATCCGCCCACGCGGATCAAAGCCGTAAAAGAGCCGGTCAAGTACAGCCCCGCCCGCCTTCCGGACTATGCGCTGAAACAAACTCATTTGAATACATCTCAGGTCAAGAGCACCGGATCGGATTATTTATCGTCCCGAAAGGTATTGCTCACCAACCATGATTGCTCCATTTCCATCTGTTCGCCCACGCAACGCACAATGGATTATTTCTATAAAAATGCGGAGGGAGATGAAGTGCTGTATGTACACGATGGTAAAGGCACCTTGATTTCTCCCTACGGAAAACTGGATATCCGCCAGGGCGATTATGTGGTCATTCCGCGCACAGTGATCTATAAGCTCGAGTTTGAAGACGGTCCCCTGCGGTTGCTGATCATCGAATCAGCCTCCCCGGTGGAAACGGTGAAACGCTACCGGAACCAACTGGGTCAGTTGCTGGAGCACTCTCCCTATTGCGAACGGGATATTCGCCCTCCGCACGAGCTCATCACAGATGCCGGCAAAGGTGATTTTGTGATGAAAATCAAAAAACAAGGATACCTGCATGAGTATGTATATGAACACAGCCCGTTAGACATTGTCGGGTGGGATGGTTTCCTGTGGCCATATGCATTTTCCATTCATGATTTTGAGCCCATTACCGGTCGCGTGCATCAACCACCTCCGGTGCATCAAACCTTTCAAGCGCATAATTTTGTGATCTGTTCGTTTGTCCCCCGTTTGTTTGACTATCACCCGTTGGCCATCCCTGCCCCCTATAATCATAGCAACATTGACAGTGATGAGGTGTTGTATTATGCCGAAGGAAACTTTATAAGCCGGAGGGGGATTGAGCGAGGGTCGTTTACCCTTCATCCGGGAGGGCTGCCGCATGGCCCCCATCCAGGAACAGTCGAAAAAAGCATTGGCGCCAAAGAAACCCACGAACTGGCAGTCATGATTGATACCTTTCATCCGCTTCACCTGACAACGGATGCCTTAGCGTTTCTCGACAAAGATTACCCTATGAGTTGGACGGATAAAAGCGAAGGTGGGTTTAACGAAATCAATACGCCCTGAATGTAACAGGATTATAATTCCCGCACCCAGATGTTCCGATAGCTGACCGGGTTGCTATGATCCTGCAATTGAATGGAAGCTTTCCCATGTTCGACATACAGCGGCAGCCCTTTGTATTCGGTAGGTCCCCAAATCTGTGTATGGTTTTGGATGATCACACCATTGTGGAACACCGTGATATAGGCCGGTGTGATCACGGCACCTTTTTCATTGAAATGTGGAGCCGTAAATACAATGTCATATGAATTCCATTCTCCGGGTTTTGCGGTAGCGTTTACCAATGGCATACTCTGTTTGTAGATAGCACCGGCCTGACCGTTGGCATACGTGACGCTCTCATAGCTATCCAGCACTTGTAATTCATAACGTTCCTGCAAAAAAACACCGCTGTTGCCGCGTCCTTGCCCCTCGCTTTCGATCACTGCCGGGGACCTCCACTCGAGGTGAAGTTGCACATCGCCAAACGCGCGTTTTGTTTTAATGTCACCTTTTCCTTTGACAACTGTCATCACCCCGTCTTTAACGTCCCACGCGGCAGGTTCACCTTTCAGAGTTGTCCATTCATTCAAAGTTTTGCCATCAAACAGAACGATGGCATCGGAGGGTGCGGGCTGCATAACAGGCGAAGCCATTACCTTTTTGGGTTTGGGGTCCCATAGTTCAGTTACTTTGGGGTCCATGGTTTCGCGCGGAGATTGCTGTGCCCACAAGGTGGGAACAAACGCCATAAACGACAAAGACAAAAAGGAGAGTAGTTTCATTTTATTCGTTATTTGGGTGGTGACGTCAGTAGGATTCGTAATTGGCGAAGTTAATAAGATTACTTTTTACTCTGGCTCATACTTGTCCAATATCTGTTGGGAAATCAGCCGGTAAACCTGTGCCCGTATTTCATCTCCCTGCAAAAAGGCCAGATGCCTGTCAAGCGTGTGTAAATCGCCTCTGCGGGCAGGTCCGGTCTGGGCTGCTTCGGGGCCTATATCCAAACTCTTCTGAATGGTTTCGGCAATCAGCGGCTTCAATAAATCAAATGACAAACGATTTTGTTTGAGAATGTCCTGACTGAGTGCCAACATGTGATTGGAGAAATTGGAAGCAAAGACAGCCGCCACGTGCAAGGCGATACGCTCGGTTGAAGCAATCCGCTGGATACGTGAGGTCAGCGTTTTGGCTAAAGACATCAACATCTCCCAGGCTTTGTCATCAGTGGTTTCGATAAAGATCGGGATTCCTTGAAAGTTCAGTCGCTTACTTTTGCTAAACGTTTGTAGAGGATAGAATACGGCATTTTGTGCAGCGGCAGCATAGGTTAACACCTCTAAGGGTACGCTACCAGAGGTATGCACCAGCAGGGCATCTTCCGGCAACACTATTTCCTGTACAATCGACTCAATGGCATCATCAGCCACTGCGATGATAAACAGCTTCGATCCGCTGGTGGAAAAATCCAGTGACCCTTTCACTTCCGCCTGATACAATCGTTCGGTCAACGCTTCGGCATGACTCGGGTGGCGAGAGTAAACCTCTTTGATCACATAGCCGGCATTGTCTAGTGCCGGGGCTAAATGCCACGCTACGTTACCAGCTCCGATAAATGAGACAGAAAAAGTTTGCGCCATCGTTTTAAAATTAGCAATAAACTGATGAAAGTCATGAGAATTATCTCCCGGCCAAAGTACCTTGCGCGTATATTCTACATTCATGAAGTCTTTTAAAACTGCCGAAGAAGCTCTCGGGCTTCTTCAATCCGGTGATCGTGTATTTGTTCACGGTAGTGCCGCCACCCCTCAAACTTTATTGCAAGCGTTAACGGTACATGCTTCCCGGTTACGATCGGTAGAAATTACGGCCGTCAGCACGTTGGGTAAAATGACCATCGCTGAGCCGGAGTATGCTGACAGTTTTTATTTTAACTCATTATTTGTTTCCGATAACATCCGCGCCTGCGTGAACGGAGATAATGGTGAGTATATCCCGATCTTTCTCAGTGAAATACCCAAGTTGTTTGAAAAGGGAATCCTTCCGGTGGACGTAGCCTTGTTACACCTATCGCCCCCGGACAAACATGGATTCTGTTCCCTGGGCACTTCCGTGGATGTGGCGAAGGCGGCCACCAAACATGCCAAAAAAATTATTGCTCAGATTAACCCAAAGATGCCCCGCACCCATGGAGATGGATTTATCCACGTGGATAAAATAGATGCGATGATTCAGGTAAATGATCTCTTGCCGCAAGTGCGCTACAGCGATCGGATATCCTCAGCAGAACAAACCATAGGCCAGTTGATTGCCGGTCTGGTGGAAGATGGCAGCACGCTGCAAATGGGTATTGGAGCGATTCCCGATGCCGTATTACACTCTCTTGGGCATGCCAAAGATTTGGGTATTCATACCGAAATGTTTTCCGATGGTGTCATTGACTTATTGGAAAAAGGAGTGGTGACCAACGCCCGGAAGAAAAAACATCGCGGTAAGGTTGTATCGGCCTTTGCGATTGGCACCGATCGACTATACCAGTTTATTGATGACAACCCGGGGTTTGCGTTTCTGGAAGCAGACTATGTCAATGACACGCGGGTGATCCGGGCTAACCCCAAAGTGGTGGCCATTAACAGCGCTATTGAGATTGATATCACCGGGCAGGTATGTGCCGACTCGATTGGTACCTATCAGTTTTCAGGAGTAGGAGGGCAGATGGATTTTATCCGTGGAGCTTCGTTGTCAGACGGAGGAAAGCCCATTATTGCGTTGTCTTCTGTGACAAAACGTGGCGAGTCCAAGATCGTGCCCTTTTTGAAATCAGGAGCGGGCGTAGTGTCTACACGGGCTCATGTGCACTATGTCGTAACGGAGTTTGGCGTAGCTTATTTGTATGGAAAAAATCTGCATCAACGGGCGCGGGCATTGATGCACATAGCTCATCCCGATCATCGCGATGCTCTTGAGAAGGAAATCATTCAGCGATTTGGCAGTCGCACATTTCCGGTCAGTTGATGAAGGGTCTTGCTGACTGATCCGGGGAAAGAAATCAACCGATTTAATGCACGGCTACCTTACAAATAGCCGCCAATTTCTCAACGGTTTGATCAATTTCTTCCGGGGTGTTGTATTTACTAAATGAAAAACGGACGGCCCCTCGTTGTGAGTTTGGATAGAGGGCACCCAACACATGCGATCCGGTGGTAGCTCCGCTGGAACAGGCACTTCCACCAGAGGCAGAAATGCCCTGCATATCCAAATTGAAAAGCAACATGTCATTTTCTTCCGATTCCGGGAAGCTCACGTTTAAAACGGTATACAAACTCCGGTTCAGGTTGGCCGAATCCCCATGAAAGGAAATCCCGGGGAAGTTACTTTTCAGCTGTTCAATCATCCGGCTTTTCAACGATTGGATGTACGCTTCATGTTCAGCCATTTCACGATAGCAAATCTCTAGGGCTTTGGCCAAACCGATAATACCGTAGACATTTTCGGTACCGCCCCGCATGTTTCGTTCCTGAGCTCCTCCATGTACAAAGGGATAAATCTTTTTATCTTTGTTGATATACATAAACCCTACGCCCTTCGGTCCATGAAATTTATGCGCAGCGGCAGCCATTCCGTGCACGAATAGTTTTTTCATGTCATGGCGGTAGTGCCCCATTGTTTGTACCGTGTCGGAATGAAAATAAGCCTGGTATTTTTGACACAGTTCACCCACGTGTTCCATGGGTAGGATGTTGCCAATTTCATTATTGGCATGCATCAGTGAAACCAACGAACCCGGGTGCTTTTGTAACAACTGCTCTAAATGGGATAAGTCAACATGACCGCGGTCGTCCAACTGCACATGATGCAGTTCAATCACCCCTTTCTTTTGAAGGGTTTCCAGCGTATGGGTGACGGCATGGTGTTCGATCGGAGAAGAAATGGCATGCTTGAGCTGATAGGTGTAAATGGCGCATGTGATTATGGCGTTATCGGCTTCGGTGCCACCGGAAGTAAAAATGATTTCCCCTGGTGTGCAATTCAATAACTCAGCTACCTTTTTGCGCGCCTGCTCAATGGCTGCTCTTACCTTGCGTCCGTGACCATGCGTGGAAGAGGGATTGCCAAAATCCTGCAGCAGAAAAGGCTTCATGGCCTCAAATACTTCCGGGTCAAGAGGGGTGGTGGCTGCATTATCCAGATAAATTCCCATAGGCAGATTGTAAGATCAGGCAAAGGTAATCATTGAAAAACATATCTTTTAAACTGACCGATGGTCACCGGTCAATCAAAAAGTCCGGCAGCCCGGCCAGCCGGGGGAGCGATTTTTAAATGTTTGTAGGCTTTTTCAGTGGCCTCCCGTCCGCGGGATGTTCTTTTAATATATCCTTCCTGAATAAGAAAAGGTTCATAGACTTCTTCGATGGTCTCGGCTTCATCGCCTACCGCGGTGGCAATCGTAGTAAGTCCCACCGGACCGCCTTTAAACTTGTCGATGATGGTAGAAAGAATGCGATTATCCATATCATCCAGTCCATTGACATCCACATCCAGCGCTTCCAATGCTAGCTGGGCAATTGGCATGGTTATCTTGCCGTCTCCTTTGATCTGGGCAAAATCACGCGTTCGTCTGAGTAAATTATTGGCTATTCGCGGAGTGCCCCTGCTTCTTCGGGCAATTTCAAACGCAGCTTCTTCGGTCAGAGGCGTATTTAAGATCGTGGCCGACCGCTTGACAATTGTTGTTAACAACCCGGCATCGTAATACTCTAACCGGGCATTGATGCCAAAGCGGGCCCGCAGCGGTGACGTGAGCAATCCGGCCCGGGTGGTGGCGCCAATAAGAGTAAACGGATTTAACGTGATTTGAACGGATCGTGCATTTGGTCCGGAATCCAACATGATATCAATCCGATAATCTTCCATGGCTGAGTATAAATACTCTTCCACGATGGGATTGAGCCGATGAATTTCATCGATAAATAAAACATCATGAGGCTCAAGATTGGTTAACAATCCCGCCAGATCACTGGGTTTATCCAACACCGGACCAGAGGTAATCTTGATGGCCGAACTTAATTCATTTGCGATAATGAAAGATAAGGTTGTTTTACCAAGCCCGGGAGGGCCATGCAGCAAAACATGATCTAATGATTCAGAACGCAACTTGGCAGCCTGTACAAAAACCTTGATGTTATCCACCACTTTTTGCTGCCCGGTGAAGTCAGCAAACGACAACGGACGTAGGGCTTTCTCCAGGTCTTTTTCCGGGGCGGTTAAGCCATCGTCATCGGCACGCAGGTAATCTTCACGCATGATTAAAAATACTGTGCAAGGTACTGAAATTATTGCCGTAAATAATTCAGAAGTAGCAGGGTACCTCCTAAATTGCAACACATTTGCAAATGAGCAACCGCGTCAAAAACTCTATTTATTCAATCATCGTAGTAGCCGCTGTGGGAGTGGTCTGGTGGTGGCGCAATCACCGGCCTCTGAAGCTGGAGCCTGTCAGGATTGAAGGAGCTACCATGGGTACCAGCTATCATGTTACATACTTTGATCAGGAGGGACGCGATTTTAAGACTTCTGTAGATTCCCTGCTGGCGTTGGTGAATCAATCCATCAACACGTACGACATTGACTCGGAGATTTCCCGATTTAACCACGCTGAAATTGGATTGCGGCTTTCGCTTCCTTACTTAATCCCCCCGCTACAGAAGTCGCAGGAGATTTCTTCGGCTACTCTTGGGGCTTTTGATCCCACGGTCATGCCGCTGGTCAATCTTTGGGGTTTTGGCTATCAGAAAGTAACACGCCCCGATAGTTCCAAACTGGATTCTATCCGGGAGTTTATTGGTTTTGAAAAAATACAATTTAAACATGACAGTATTTGGAAAACCGATCCAAGGGTGCAACTGGACTTTGGGGGTATTGGCCAGGGATATGGTGCTGATGTGATCACCGACTTCCTAAGAACAAAAGGGATAACAGACATGCTTGTGGAAATTGGAGGCGAGGGCATGGCCGTAGGTAAAAATTTAAGCTCGGGAAAACCCTGGGAACTGGGAATTCTCGATCCAAACTCAACCCGCGATAGTCTTTTTTTCAAAGCGTATGTCTCCCTGGAGAATCGGTCATTTACCACTTCGGGCAACTATTTTAACTATCGGGTGGTCGATGGAAAGAAATATTCACACACCATCAACCCAACCACGGGATACCCTGTGCAACACACGCTTTTGAGTGCTTCTGTATTTGCGACAGACGCAACCACTGCGGATGGCTGGGCTACTGCCCTGATGGTGATGGGAACGGAACAAGCCATCGCGAAAGCTCAGGCTACTCCTTCAATTGATGTATTTTTGATTTATATGGATGAGTCGGGAATCGTTAAAACGTTTGCCACCGAAAAAATTTCTCCTTTCCTGAAAATTAATCCATAACTTTTATTGTTGATTCTTCCATGCTGCTGAAACTCTCCGTTCTATTTCTGACTCCTTTGCTATCAGGCTTGTTGATCTACCTACTACCCCAGGGGCGTAAACAAAGTTTTCGATTGCTTTTGGTGTTTGCCGGGTCTTATTTGTTTGCGATCACCATCACCCATATTTTACCTGAGCTATACGTCAGTCATGGAGAAGTTCATTCCATCGGTGTTTTTGTGCTGTTGGGATTCTTTCTTCAGCAAGTATTAGAATATTTTTCGGCTGGTGTGGAACACGGGCACATCCACACCCACGATGGACATGCACACAAACCATTGTCATCGCTGATGTTGTTATTGGCACTTTGTGTTCATGCTTTTTTGGAAGGCGGACTTTTAGCACAGCCGGCCACCATGGGCCCGGTGTATGACTTACATGCTATTCTCTTGGGGATTGCCCTTCATCGGGCTCCGGCAGCTTTCGCCTTAATGGCCGTACTCACTTCACAGCTCAATACCAGAAAACAAGCCAATATTTATTTGCTGATCTTTTCCCTGGCCGCCCCCATAGGGCTGTTAATCAGTACTTACTTTGTAGAAACGTCTGTTTTGTCGGAGAATGGTCTCATGTATTTATATGCACTGGTGAGTGGCAACTTTCTGCACATTTCTACCACCATTGTTTTTGAGAGTAGCCCCGATCATCACTTCAATGCCCGTAAATTGGCTGTTGCCATTCTGGGGGCAGCGAGCGCCCTGGCCGTAGAGTATTTCATTTGATTTTCGATTCAATTGCCACTACCTTTCTTCGCATAATGGAGAAGGGTATGGAGACTATTCATTCGTGGCAATCGTATCAGGATGTTTATCAAAAAAGTATTGAACAACCAGCCGCTTTTTGGGATTTGGTGGCCAAAGATTTTGATTGGCATCAACCATGGACCCAGACGTTCGAATGGGATTTTCACAAACCGGAAGTCAGGTGGTTTATCAACGGAAAACTTAACATCACCGAAAACTGCATTGATCGTCACTTACCTCATCGGGCTCATCAAACAGCCATTGTTTGGGAGCCGAACGATCCAGCACACGATTCAAAAAAAATAACTTATCAGGAATTACATGATCAGGTATGTCAGGTAGCCAACCTGTTAAAGTCATCGGGATTAAAGAAAGGAGACAGGGTGTGTATCTATATGCCCATGGTTCCGGAACTGGCCTATGCGGTGTTGGCATGTGCCCGCATCGGGGCGGTTCATTCCGTGGTGTTTGCTGGTTTCTCGGCCGGCTCCCTGTCCGATCGCATCAACGATTCTGGTTGCAAACTTATTCTAACTGCCGATGGCGCTTTTCGCGGAGATAAAGTGATAGACCTGAAAGGCATTGTAGACGAAGCTTTGACCAAAACTCCGACTATCCAGAAATGTGTGGTGCTCCAACATACCCAGAAAAAAGTATCCATGCTTGCCGGCCGCGATGTGTGGTGGCATCAGGAAATTCAGGGCATGGATAAACACTGTGAAGCGGAGGTGATGGATGCGGAGGACATGCTTTTTATTTTGTACACCTCCGGCTCCACCGGTAAACCCAAGGGAATGGTGCATACCTGTGGGGGGTACTTGGTGTATACCAACTATACATTTCGAACCGTATTTCAATACGATGCTACTCTTGAAAACGATCAACCGAAAAGCGGCACGTATTGGTGTACGGCTGATATCGGTTGGATCACCGGGCATTCCTACATCTTGTATGGCCCGCTATCCGCAGGAGCTACCACCGTTATGTTTGAGGGCGTTCCTTCATGGCCGGACTGGGGTCGTTTTTGGCAAGTGATTGCCCGGCATCAGGTTTCTATTTTTTATACAGCACCCACGGCCATTCGGTCGTTGCAACAAGCGCCCTTGTCATTTGTAGAGAGGCATAATCTTTCTTCCTTGCGCATCTTAGGTTCTGTGGGTGAACCGATCAATGAAGAGGCCTGGCATTGGTATCACGAGCATATCGGTAAACATAAGTGCCCCATCATGGATACCTGGTGGCAAACAGAAACCGGAGGATTTATGATTTCACCGATTGCCCACGTAACCCAACTAAAGCCAGCGCACGCTACGTTGCCTTTGCCGGGCGTACAACCCGCTGTGATGGACGAGAAAGGGAATGAACTTTTGGGCAACGGAGTAGAAGGCCGGCTGGCCATTAAATTCCCTTGGCCCTCCATGGCACGAACCATCTATGGCGATCATCAACGCTTTAAGGAAACATATTTTTCAACTTTCGCTGGAAAATATTTTACGGGCGATGGATGCAAGCGTGATGCCGAAGGGAACTATCGCATTACCGGTCGGGTGGATGATATCATTATCGTCAGTGGTCATAATCTGGGCACCGCTGAAATCGAAAGCGCCATTGATGAGCATAGTGCCATTTGCGAATCGGCCGTGGTCGGTTATCCGCATGACATCAAAGGGCAGGGCGTATACGCCTATGTGGTAACGTATGATCCTGTCCATGAGCCGGAACATCTTCGGGCAGAAGTGCGTGACCTGGTTTCGAAGATTATCGGACCTATTGCCAAACCTGACAAAATTCAGTTTGTGAGCGGCTTGCCCAAAACGCGTAGCGGAAAAATCATGCGCAGGATTTTGCGAAAAGTGGCGGAGGGGGATACAACAAATTTAGGCGATACCACCACCTTACTTGATCCGGGAGTAGTGGAAGAGATCAAGGGCGGAGCGTTGTAAGAGAACTCCCGCCACTTGAATCTATTTTAACTTTTACGTCATCATAAAAAAAGCCCCGCAAGTTGCAGGGCTTTTTTATAATCACATGTTTGAAATACTATGATCCACACGCCTCACACGCATCCGGGTTATCCAATGAACAGGCCATGTCTGACATTTTCTGTTCATAGTTTGAAACCTGGGTACGGCTATCATATGGAATCGCCTGTTGCGTTTCCACCACGGTGGCCATCGGCTGCTTGGCCGCATGTTCAGCCGTAGAGGTAGCGTTTGCTTCAGTCATCGCAGAATCAGTAATGGCTGACTTATCCAGCGTAAACTTGATGGCATCCGCGGCAGCGGTGGAGCGCAGATAATACATGCCGGTCTTCAATCCTTTTTTCCAGGCATAGAAATGCATGGAAGTAAGTTTCCCAAAGTTCGGGTTAGTCAGGTGAATATTCAGGCTCTGGCTTTGGCAGATGTACGCTCCGCGATCAGCACTCATATCAATGATGGCCTTTTGAGAAATTTCCCAAACGGTTTTATAGATATCCTTGATGTTTTGAGGGATTTCGGCAATGGATTGTACTGATCCGTTGGTTGAAATCAGCTTCTGACGCATGTTTTCATTCCACAACCCGATATTGATCAGGTCTTTCATCAAATGCTTATTGGCGATGATGAATTCTCCGGAAAGCGTTCTGCGGGTATACACATTGGAAGTGTAAGGTTCAAAGCACTCGTTGTTCCCCAGAATCTGAGAAGTGGAGGCGGTAGGCATCGGTGCCACCAGCAAGGAGTTACGCACTCCGTGTTGCTTCACTTCCTGTTTTAGCTTTTCCCAGTTCCAACGCTTGCTTTTAGGGGTAACACCCCACATATCAAACTGGAATATTCCTTTGGATACAGGTGAACCTTTGAAGGTTTCATAGGGACCTTGCACTTGGGCCAGCTCCATAGAGGCTTCCATGGCAGCGAAGTAAATCGTTTCGTGGATATCTTCGTTAAGAGCCCGTGCCTCTTCTGAATCAAAAGGCATCCGCATCAAAATAAAAGCATCGGCCAGACCTTGAACACCAATACCAATCGGGCGGTGACGCATGTTGGAATTCTTGGCTTCGATTACCGGATAGTAATTCACATCGATCACCTTATTAAGGTTACGGGTGGCTACTTTGGTAATTTCGTACAACTTCTGATGATCAAACGTGCCATCTTCCTTCACAAACTTAGGCAGGGCAATGGAGGCGAGGTTACAGACGGCAATCTCATCGGCTGAGGTATATTCAATGATCTCCGTACACAAATTGCTGCTCTTGATGGTCCCCAGGTTTTTCTGGTTCGATTTTTTGTTGGCAGCGTCCTTGTACAACATATATGGAGTTCCGGTTTCGATCTGCGATTCCAGAATTTCAAACCACAAGTCCTGTGCTTTAATTTGCTTACGGAATTTTCCTTCCTTCTCATACTTTTCGTATAAGCGCTCAAATTCATCGCCATAACAATCGGCCAAACCGGGGGCTTCATTGGGGCAGAAAAGAGACCACATCTCGTTGTTTTCGATCCGCTTCATAAACAGATCGGGAATCCACATGGCGTAGAATAAATCGCGCGCACGCATTTCTTCTTTGCCGTGGTTTTTCTTCAAATCCAGGAATTCAAAAATATCGGCATGCCAGGGTTCAAGATAAACGGCAAAACTTCCTTTGCGTTTGCCCCCTCCCTGATCTACATAGCGGGCGGTCATGTCAAAGTTGCGAAGCATGGGAACAATACCGTTGGAGGTTCCGCCTGTTCCTTTAATATAGGAGCCTTTCGCACGCACGTTATGGATGCTGAGGCCTATGCCACCAGCACTTTGGGAGATCTTGGCGCAATTCTTCAGGGTATCGTAGATGCCGTCAATGCTGTCATCCTTCATGGTTAAAAGGAAACAGCTTGAAAGTTGCGGCTTAGGTGTACCCGCATTAAATAATGTAGGGGTGGCATGGGTAAACCACTTTTCGGAAAGCAGGTGATAAGTTTCAACAGCTGCGGGAATATCTTCTCCGTGGATGCCTACCGCCACGCGCATGAGTAAATGCTGCGGACGTTCCACCACCTTGCCGTCAATTTTCATCAGATACGAGCGCTCCAGGGTTTTAAAACCAAAGTAGTCGTAGCTGAAGTCACGATCATAAATGATAGCGTCATCTAACTCAGCAGCATGTTCATGAATCACCTTCCAGGTTTCTTTGGAGATGAGTGGAGCATTTTGCCCTGTTTTAGAATCCACATAGGTGTACAAACGCTTCATGGTGCTGGAAAATGACTTGCTGGTCACTTTATGAAGGTTACTTACCGCTATCCTGGCCGCAAGTTTGGCGAAATCAGGATGACGGGTAGTCATTGCTGCGGCAATTTCAGCAGCCAGGTTATCTAATTCCTGGGTGGAAACGCCATCATACAGGCCGTTGATCACTTTCATGGCCACTTCTACCGGGTTGACAAATTTGGGATCTAAACCATAGCAGAGTTTTTCAATTCGGGCCGTGATCTTATCGAACTTTACGGACTCCCGATGTCCGTCACGTTTTACTACAAGCATGAAACTAATGGGTTGTGGGTGAACGAAAGTTTAAAAAATGTTTTTCAATGTATTAAAAATCTTCATTCAGTGAAAATTTTGGGGCAGTTTCTTTTTCGGTGCTCTTCATCACGCCTGCTTTCTGGTATTCGGCTACCCGCTTTTCGAAGAAATTGGTTTTTCCGCGCAAGCTGATCATATCCATAAAATCGAAGGGATTAGTAGCTCCGTATACTTTTTCACCCACCAGTTCATTAATCAACCGGTCTGCCACAAACTCGATGTACTGGCGCATTTGTTCGGCATTCATACCAATAAGATTTACCGGCAAAGCATCGGTGACAAAGTCTTTTTCAATCTCGACCGCATCTTTGATAATTTCAATAACGCGTTCTTTGGGCAGCTTATTCACCACATGCTGCGTGTATAGATGACAGGCAAAGTCACAATGAAGACCTTCGTCACGTGAAATCAGTTCATTGGAGAAACTCAGCCCGGGCATGAGACCACGCTTTTTCAGCCAAAAAATGGAGCAGAATGATCCGGAGAAGAAAATGCCCTCTACGGCTGCAAAGGCAATTAAACGTTCCTGAAAATTTCCTTCACCAATCCAGCGCAACGCCCAATCGGCCTTTTTCTTCACGCAATCCATGGTTTCAATGGCATGAAAGAGCTTGTCCTTTTCTTTAGCATCTTTAACATAGGTGTCAATCAGCAAAGAGTAGGTCTCTGAATGAATATTTTCAATAGCAATCTGGAAGCCGTAGAAGAACTTGGCCTCGGTATATTGCACCTCCGAGACAAAGTGCTCGGCCAGGTTCTCATTGACAATGCCATCGCTGGCGGCAAAAAAGGCCAATACGTGGGTGATGAAGTAGCGCTCACCATCGTTCAGGTTTTCCCAATCGCGCAAATCATGACTCAAATCAATTTCTTCGGCCGTCCAAAAGCTGGCCTCTGCCTGTTTATAAAACTTCCAGATGTCGGGGTGGGTGATGGGGAAGAGCACAAAGCGGTCTTTGTTCTCTTTTAGGATGGGTTCTTCGGGGTGTTTGCTCATAGCGTTTTTAAAAAATGGTTCTATACTGTTCACGTCCAAGGTCGCCTGCGGGGGCAGAAGAAATCAGACCGTAATTTTTTTGTTTTCTCTTTTAGAAGTCAAAGCCGACAGGTGAGAGCCGTTTTGCAAAAGAGTGAAGAAACAAAGATTTGAAATGAGCGAGTAAAATCAAAGGAGTGTTAAGCGTGAGATGAGCATCTGTTTGCATGAAAAGAGTCATCTATTTTTCAAAAGCGATTCATTTTCATTCACTTAAATGCCATGCGTGAAGCGGGCAGTGAACTAAAGATTTTTTTAATTTTTTTTTGCGTGATTTTTTATGACGAAAATGTTGGTAGACTCGGTGAAAAAACACGTGATCTGGAGGAGATCGTAAATGGACTGAAAGTGTTGGTTGACCTGCTCCAAAGAACGATTGGCGGGGCCTGTCTTCAAGGTCTGATTGTCAGTTTTTAGGTATCGAAGCATCAATTTTAGATGAATTTGAAGGTTTTGAGGAAATTTGGCGGGTGGCAGATTGTTAATCTGCCCGATTAAATTACCTTTGCAGTCCAAATTTTTAACCCATCCAACAAACATGTACGCAATAGTAGACATTGCAGGAAAGCAGTTTAAGGTGGCTAAAGACCAATATATATACGCTCCTAAGATGGAGGGCGATGCCGGGGCTTCTGTAAGCTTTGACAAAGTTCTGCTGGTAGATAATGGAGGCAGTATACAAGTTGGCGCCCCTACTGTTAATGGTGTGAAAGTATCCGGTACGATTCTGGAACACGTGAAAGGAAACAAAGTAATTGTTTTCAAAAAGAAACGCAGAAAAGGTTACGCTGTTAAGAACGGTCACCGTCAACAGTTTACCAAAGTACAAATTGAAAACATTGGTTAAACCTCACACGAAACTCTCCGGGAATCGAGTTTGAGATTTTAGAATGTACAACCATTAAGATTTTAAAGATATGGCACATAAGAAAGGTGAAGGTAAAGTAAAGAACGGTCGCGAGTCGGAAAGCAAACGACTGGGCATTAAAATATACGGTGGACAGAAAGTAGTAGCTGGCAACATCATTGTGCGTCAGCGGGGCACGAAGCACCACCCGGGCAAAAATGTAGGCATTGGGAAAGATCACACCCTGTTTGCATTGACCAACGGAGTAGTAAACTTTAAGAAAGGAAAAGCAGATAAGTCGTTTGTGTCAGTGGTCGCGGAGGCTTAGTGTTTTAAAATGATATGTAATTTAGAGGGCGCCCGATGGGCGCCTTTTTTATTTACTCATTTTTATACGTTCAAAATATTATTCTGAAATCCCCACAAAAACAGATTTTACATCTGTAAAAAGATGTTTTCAGCAGCCAAACAGTTGTTTTTTTAAATTTTTTTTGATTCGCAACTTCATATTATTGAATTATTGCCCTAATATTATGGTTCGCTAGCGCGGTGCTGGCGAAATCTATTTACCTAAACCCTGAACTATGAAGAAGTTTTTACTGCTTCTCTTGGTTGGCAGTTTGTTTATAACAACTGTCCAAGCTCAAGACAAAGCCGTTACAGGTAAGGTGGCCGATGAAACCGGTGCCCCTTTGCCAGGTGTAAACGTGCTTTTGAAAGGAACGACAAACGGAACGGTTACAGACTCGGAGGGTGTATATACCCTTACAGTCCCTGCCTCCGGTGGCGTTCTGGTATTCTCGTTTATTGGCTTTTCAACGCAAGAGGTTGAAATTGGTCAACGTTCCAGTATTGATGTAACCTTAGCCAATGATGTTCAGCAATTATCAGAAGTGGTCATTGTTGGTCAGGGAGCTTCAAAGGAAAAGAAAGCCCTTGGTTATGCGGTATCATCCGTAGGGGCTGAACAACTTTCAGCCAGACCTCAACAGGACGTAGCCCGAATCCTTCAAGGAAAAGTTCCAGGGGTAAATATCTCTCCTACAGGCGGTACATCCGGTTCTGGATCCAGTATCAACATTCGTGGATATAGCTCGCTAAGCGGAAGCACGCAGCCACTTTTTGTTGTGGACGGGGTTCCATTTAATTCATCCACAAATAATGGATCTGGCTTTTCAACGGGTGGGGCAGCTGTTACTCCAAGTCGCTTTCTGGATTTGGATCCCAATAATATTGAATCGTTGAACGTTTTAAAGGGTTTGGCGGCTACTGTGTTATATGGTGACCAGGGTCGTAACGGGGTTATCCTGGTGACGACTAAGTCCGGAAAAGGTAAAAAAGGTGCCGAAGTAACTCTTCAACAGACTGTAAACATCACCGAGGTAGCCTCTTTGCCCAAATTCCAGAATAGCTGGGGTAACGGGTTTCAAGGCCTCTACGGAGCGTTTTTCAGCAACTGGGGTCCTGGATTTGGTGAAATTGACTCAGTAGGTCATCCCTATCAGTTTTTAGGAACTCCTTCACTTCGGGATGCCTATCCTGAATATATGTTTGAACGCATCCGGTATGACGCAGGTGAAACCATTAAAAAATTCTTTAGAAAAGGAGTGGCATCCAATACCTATGTAAATTTTAACGGAGGTACTGACAAGGTAGGATTTAACTCATCTGCCTCTTATACAAAGGAGCAGGGATTTGTGCCTGGTAACGATGTAACCCGCTTGAACTTAAGTTTGGGAATTAATGCTTCAATCACCAAGAAGTTAAGCATTCAGAATAATATCCTGTTTTCCAATACAGGAGTAGAAACACCCCCGCTTAATGGAGCCACCGGTGGTGGTGGTACCTTTAACGGTGTCCCATCCTTGTATGGTCAGTTCTTGTATACGCCCCGAAATCTCGACTTGTTTGATTGGCCATCGGGTACTCCGGACAATCGCAGTATTTATTATCGCGGGGGTAACGATATCGCCAATCCTTTATGGTTAGCTGCTAATTATCGGGAAGAAAATAATACCAGTCGGGTGTTTAATTCAACCACTTTGTCTTACGACATTACTGATAACTTGAGTTTGATCTATCGGGTTGGGTATGATACCTACACGGAAGTTCAGGAGCGCAAGTTCAATAAGGGTGGTGTGCAAGGACCCAATATCATTAACGGAGTTTATCAGACACAAACCATTCGGAATACTATTTTCAATCAGGATTTCATTGTCGGCTACACCAAGCAGATTAATACCGATTTTAACTTGAACGCAAGGGTAGGTTTTAATGCCCGGAATGATCAATTCAAACGCGATGGATTGTATTCGGAAGGTCAGGCCATCGACAGGCTTTTCAGACATTACAATTTCTCCACCGCCTCTTCCAGAAGTATTGGTTTTGGAGGTCGCATCCTGAACCGTGAAACGGAAGAGCAACGAATGGGGGTTTATGGTGATTTCTCCGTAGGATATAAGGAATTTTTATTCTTGAACCTGGCCGGAAGAAATGACTGGACATCCACGCTGGAAACCGGTAACAATAATATATTCTATCCCAGTGCCTCCGTTTCGTTTGTTCCAACCGATGCATTTGCAGGACTGAAATCAAGCACCTTGAATTTCTTAAAACTGCGTTTTGGTTACGGAACTTCTGCGGGGTTTGCTCCATTTACCTATGGAACACGATCAATAGCTAGTTTGAACACGCGTGGTTATCTTGACTTAACGGGTGCGCCCATCGCATTGAATTCCGTAGATGACTTTTTGGGTAATGCTAACTTAAAGCCAGAATTGCAGCAGGAATTGGAATTGGGTTTTGAAGCCAAGTTACTGAATGAACGGATCGGTATTGATTTTACAATCTATGACAGAAGTACAAAGAATCTGATTACCGAGGCTCCTTTGGATCCCGCCACTGGCTATACAAGTACCTTAACGAACGTTGGAAAACTTAGCAACAAGGGTATTGAATTGGGATTGAACGGTAACATTATGAAGCGCGGAGCTTTTGTCTGGGATGCTACTTTGAACTTTAATGTTGTTCGTCCGGAAATCATTGAATTGGGTGGCGGACTTTCTGAAGTGGTTATTGCGGGCTTTACTACCCGGGGCAATTTTGCTATTCCAGGTCGTCCTTATAATATCATCAAAGGAAATGCTGTAAAAAAAGCACCTGATGGTCAACGTATCGTAAGAGCTAATGACGGATTGTATGCAGTGGATCCGATCATTCAGGAGATTGGCGATCCCAATCCTAACTGGACGACTTCATTGTTCAATACCTTCACCTATAAAGGATTTACGCTGAATGTGCAAATGGACTACCGCCATGGTGGCGACATGTATGCATCCACACCATCTGCTACCATTGGCCGGGGTGTTGTTGCAACAGATGTTGAGTATGGGTACGATCAAACATTTATTCTTCCTGGTGTATTGGAAGTAGATAATAATGGTGACGGAGTAGTTGACAGCTATCGTAAAAACGACAAGCAGGTTACCGCTTCTGACTATGGTTTCAATGTTCAGTTCAACGGAACCGATGATACTTCTATTTTTGATGGCACATTTATCCGCTTGCGTGAAATTTCATTGGCCTATGAGTTCCCCCGGAGCTTGTTAAGCAAGACCCCGTTTAAGTCAGGTTCTTTGCAACTCAATGGAAACAACTTGTGGTTTAATGCGGTCAATGTTCCAAAGAATGTCAACTTCGACCCAGAAGTATTAAGTACGGGAGTAGGCAATGGAGCAGGATTTGATTACCTAACAGGTCCCAGCGCTAGAAGGTACGGTGTAGTACTCAGACTTACTTTCTAACCTCTAAATTTGAAATAACTATGAAGTTTATAAAATCACTTTTATTAACCGGAATCATCGTCATGGCTACTTCGTGTAACCTTGACCTACTGGATGATCCCAATGCTGTAAAATTGAATGAAACAAGTCCCAGTTTGTTGTTGAATAACATACAGTCTGGTTTGGCGGGTTTTTTCAACACGGCCAGTACTTTTGGAATGCAGGTGACCCGCCTCCAAAACTCAGGTGGATCAATCTATGAGAACTTTGCTAATCCTCAGGCTTTTGATGGCTTATGGACGGCAGCGTATGCCAATGTTCTGACTGATTGTGATGTGGTGATCAAACAGGCAGATGCCTCTCAGTTTACCGTTCATGCAGGAATGGCTCGCGTTATGCAAGCCTATACACTGTCGGTGCTGGTAGATTATTTTGGCGATGTTCCGTTTACCGAAGCATTTAAAGGACTCGAGAATCTAAACCCCGCAGTGGATGATCAGGAAGAGTTATACACTGCTATTCTGGGTATTTTGGATCAGGGGATTACCAATTTAAGGACAGCTCCCAATGCGTTGGCTCCTGCCATCACTGATTTTTACTATGGAGGCAATACAACTCGTTGGATTCGTTTGGCAAACTCAATCAAACTGAAAATCTATCTGAATCTTCGGAACGTTGCTGCAAATGTACCCGCTGCTACTGCAGGAATTACCGCTCTGTTGGCAACCACCGAAGGTGTCATAACTGCTCAGACCGATAATTTTGTATTTAGATATGCCACTAACAATGCTGACCCAGATGTTCGTCATCCCAGATTCGTGAACAACTACATTACAGGAGCTGGAGATTACATCGCCAACTATCTGATGTGGCAAATGTTTTATGGTTATGACAGGCATACAGGTGCGGCTCCTTCCCAAGGAGATCCCCGGATGCGGTTCTATTTTTACAGACAAAGAAGTGCCAATTCAACTGACCCTAATGAAATCAGATGTGTAGCGCAGACGGCTCCGCCTCATTATGCGTTCTCCACTGGTACGGCCATTATCTACGGAGGAACTACCGGAGATCCCACACGGGTTCCTCCTGGAATCTCTACCGATCCGGCAAGCCCAGCCTGGGCACGTTACTTTTGCTTTCCTACACCTATTGGATATTGGGGACGTGAGCACGTAGATCCTCAGGGAATTCCTCCCGATGGTTTGGCAAGAACTACCTGGGGACCTTACCCTTCCGGTGGACGTTTTGATGCGAATACAAACGCGGGAGTTGCTAATCCGGCATTAGGTATGAGAGGAGCTGGTATTCAGCCAATCATGATGAGGAGTTTCGTCAACTTCATGCGTGCAGAAGCGGCTCTTTTTCTGGGCGTGGGTGGCGTAGCGAGAGACCAGTATGAAGCAGGTATACGCAATTCCTTGGCGGATGTAAGAGATTGGGCAGTAAATGGAACATATGGATCGAATGCGTTTGGTCCATCACCCAATGAAGCATCCACGATCAATACATTTTATCCAGCAGCTACCTATACGACTGATTCAAATAACTACGCGACTGCGGCATTGGCTGCCTATGACGCTCAGGCTACAGATGGCGACAGACTAAACTATGTTGCGCGCGAGTATTGGATAGCCTTGTTTGGTTCCGGTGTAGAATCCTATAACCTGTATCGCAGAACAGGTCGTCCTTTTGGAATGCAACCTACCGTTAACCCTGCCCCTGGTTCATTTCCTCGCACGTTCTGGTATCCTGCGGCTTTTGAAGGCAGAAACTCTACGGTTGTTCAAAAAACTGATTTAACAACCCCGATTTTTTGGCATAATTCTTCCGCTAACATTGATTTTTAATTCTTAAGCATAAAAATTATGAGATTGAGAAAATATATATGGATCATTACAATGTCTCTATTGGCATTGGGGATCTCTTGTCGGGATGAAAGTTTGTATCCACTTCCTTACGATGATCGTGAGGTTGGAGCTTACATGAGGTTGTACTCCATTACCTCTAATGTGATTGACATCAATGATTTGGCCAATAGTGGTTTGGATGCGGTGTTTGAAGCCGTAGATGATAATGGTGGAAATAATCTTCAGGAGTTTAGAATTTTTGTGCGTCACAGAAGAGGCACAGCGCTAACTCCGGAAGTTTTGGTAAAGACCATTCCGGCCTCAGATTTTACTGACGTAGCAGAACCAACTTTTTCTGAATATAAGCGCGCCAGAGTCAGGGTAACTGCCAATGAGACTATTGCTGCCCTGGCCACAATTCCTGCGGCTCCCGGGCCGGCTTTTCCAGGCTCGCTTCTTGCGGCAGATCAAGTGGTGTATCGTGGAGTAATGGTTTTGAAGGACGGAAGAGAATTTACAGATAGTAACACTACTCCGAACATTACCGGTGGTCAGTTTTACAGTGCTTCCTTTATTTATACGTTGACTGCTCGTGCATTCACCGCGGGCACATGGACAGGAGCCTTTACCTTGACTCAAAATTCAATCTGGTCGCCCAATCACAGCGCCCTGCTCCACACCCGGCCACAATTCCCTGCGTATTTGAATCAAGTGCTGTTCCCCACCCAAACGGTAACGTTAGCAAGACCCGGTACGGGACTTTCGACCGAACGGGAGTTTTCGGTTAATTACAGAGGTCAAACCGTAACCTTACGCATCAATCTTGAAAACGGAACGGTTTTTATTCCACTTCAAAATTCAACCGTTGATTGTTCTTCTGAGCGTGAGCTTTATTGGACGTTCCCTCCCGGAGGAAACTTTACTGTGTCAGGATTACCAGCCGGAGCAGTGATGCCTCCTGGTACTCCTCAGGCCACTGTTGCCAATAGAGGAAGTTATACCACTACTCAAGGAGCTAACCCTGGGGATATACTTACCATTGGAATAGATGATGATGCCGATGAATACGGAAGAAGAAATGGGTATTGCACCTGGACAAGAAGAGTTAGATTAACGCTAACCAAGCTTTAGTAATCCCGTTTTTTATTACTGCTTAGATAAAAAAGGCTGCCTCAAAAAGGCAGCCTTTTTTATTTTAAGATAAGCAAACAGAGCGTCCTGGCAGAAAGTGTTCATCAAGGGTAGTCCTTAACTACCAAATTTTATTTTGCCTTGTTACTTTTTAATCTTGAAATACAAACCTAACAACCGTTTGAGCCAAAGATTCATCCATCAATTTGGTTGAATGGGCGTTTGTGAATTGAAAATCTGAAGTTATTGCCGTAATATTATGTTCCGTTAACGCTGTGTTAACGGATAAACTTAACCTAAATCAATTCTATGAAGAAAATTCTACTTTCTTTCTTCATTATCGCCTGTGTTGTTGGCCAAGCCTACAGTCAGGGTCGGGTAATTAGCGGAAAGGTGACTTCCACCGAAGATGGATCACCTTTACCGGGTGTCAACGTTCTGGTCAAAGGATCTACCATCGGTACTGTCACAGATGCTGATGGTGCTTATTCACTGTCAGTTCCAGGGGAATCGTCCACACTGGCTTTTTCATTTATCGGATTTGTCACACAGGAAGTCGAGATCGGACAACGTTCTGTTGTTGATGTTCAATTGCAAGCCGATGTGAAGCAACTTTCAGAAGTGGTGGTTGTTGGTTATGGAACACAGCTCAAGCAGGATTTGACCGGAAATGTCGCAACTGTTAAGGGTGATGTGCTGCAAAATATTCCGGTGCCTACTTTCGAGCAGGCTCTTCAGGGCCGGGCTGCCGGTGTTTTTATTGAAGCAGGAAATGGTAAACTGGGTCAGGGAATAAAAGTCCGCGTGCGTGGGTCATCCTCGGTATCGGCCAGCAACCAACCTTTATATGTAATCGATGGCATTCCAATGACGCAGTCGAGCCAGGCCAGCACAGGAGGGGAAACAAACCCGTTAACTGACATCAACCCTGCCGATATTGCCAGTCTGGAGATTCTCAAAGATGCTTCTGCTTCCGCTATTTATGGTGCACGTGCGGCCAATGGTGTGGTAATCATTACTACCAAAAGAGGAAAAGCAGGTAAGACTAAATTTAATGTAGGTTATCAAACAGGTATCAGCGAAGCCACCGGACATCGGGAGTGGTTAAATACTGCTGAGTATGTGGAGCTTTTTACCGAAAGTAATGGTGGATTGACCAACGGGTTAATCCGAAGATTTAACCGCTATGGAGCTGATCCATTAGCCTTAACAACACCGAGCTCAAACAATACTCCACATGCGTCATGGGCTACTCCTGGTGCACCAGGATATGTGGACACCGATTGGGAAGATCAGGTATTGAGAACAGGCTCCATGAATCAATTTGATTTTAGCGCCAGCGGAGGTAACGATAAGACTAAGTTTTTCGCATCAGCTTCTAATACTGATCAGGAAGGTATTTTGCTGGGCAATCGCTTTAAGAGATTAAGCGGTCGTGTAAACATTGATCATCAGGCAAGTGACAAGCTCACCTTGGGAATGAATTTTAGCTTGTCACGGTCGCTGAACTACCGACTATCTGATGATAATGCGTTTTCTACCCCTATGCAAATTGTGGCTTTGTCTCCGATGACTCCGGTGATTGATCCAAGAACCAATCTTATTAGCGGTGTCTTTAATCCAGAAACTGGTCTTCCGAATTCAAACTTTCCGATCTATTATAATCCTTTAATTGACAATGAATATAATACACGTGTAACAGAAGTATTTCGGAATTTTGGATCAGCTTATGGAAGTTACAAGTTGACGGATAAGTTGACTTTTAGGACTGAGTTCGCCTATGATTTGCTTACTCAGCATGAAGAGCGATTCTTTGCTCGTGAGGCGTCCAGAAACTCGGGCCAACCCACCGGGCAGAGTGATGACTTCTGGACACAAGTCTTTAATTATAACACCAACACATTCCTTCAATATACCAACACATTTGCTTCAGTTCATTCATTGGAGGCTCTTGCAGGGATGAGTTATCAGGAGTCCAGTAATGATTTTGGCAGTAGTCAGGGGATTGGTTTTCCTTCCAATTCTTACCGTAAAAATTTCTCGGCAGCAACCATTACAGCGGCCAATGCACAGGCCACTAAATACACTTTCTTGTCTTATTTCGCCCGTGCCAACTATAAGTTTAACAATAAGTATTTGTTAAGTCTAAGTGGTCGCGTTGATGGATCATCACGCTTTGGTAATAACAATAGATATGGATTCTTCCCAGCCGCATCCGTAGGATGGGTTCTTTCAGAAGAATCCTTTATGTCATCCATCGGTGCGATTGAATTTTTCAAATTACGGGCTAGTTATGGTACGGTAGGTAATGCAGAAATCGGGAATTTTGATCAATTGGGATTGTATTCATCGATACCAGTAGCAGGCGTACCCGGTCAGCGGCCTACCCAGATTGAAAATCCCGATTTAACATGGGAGCAAACTACTCAACTAGATGTCGGTATTGATTTTGGATTGTTCAATAATCGAATTACCGGTGAAATTGATTACTATTCTAAAAAAACAACTGATTTGTTGCTCAACGTTAATCTGGCTGGCAATACCGGTTTTAGAACACAGACACAAAATGTCGGATCATTAGAGAATAAAGGATTTGAGGTGGTGTTGAACACTGAGAATCTGGTAGGGGCATTGCGCTGGACCACTAGTTTCAACTTTGCCAGAAACCGAAATAAGGTTTTAAATCTGGGTGGACAATTGCTTCAGGGAGATTTCCTGAGTGTGGCCAAAGAAGGCGAACCACTTGGTATTTTCTACGGTCCCAAATATGCCGGAGTAGATCCAGCCAATGGAGATGCGCTATACTTTGTGATCAACCCAGATGGCACTCAGTCGACAACGAATGATTATAACTCTGCCACGTACCAGCCCATTGGTGACCCGAACCCGGATTTCATTGGGGGTATCACCAATACTTTTTCTTACCGTGGCATTGACTTTACTTTCTTGTTTCAAGGGGTGTTTGGCAATCAGGTGTATAATGGAGGTGGAAAGTTCATGTCTGCCAATGGCGACTTCTTTGACAATCAGACACGGGATCAGTTAAGAAGATGGAGAAATCCAGGGGATATAACGGATGTACCAGAGGCCAGACTGTTTGGTGCGAATGGCACAGGGGAGTCATCGCGATATGTATCCAATGCGGGATACGTGCGTCTTAAAACCGTAACCTTGGGATATAATTTACCCAGCAGCATGATAACTCGGCTAAAGATTACGAATGCAAGGATTTATGTTAGCGCGCAAAACCTGTTAACCTTTACAGATTACGAGGGTTGGGACCCTGAGGTAAATGCAGATACCTATGCAGGGAACAATATCAATCAAGGAATTGATTTTTATTCAGCTCCCCAGGCAAAAACGATAACATTTGGTATTAATCTTGGATTTTAATAACCATCAAGACCATGAAACACATAAATAAACTATTGTTCCTGAGCCTTTGCTTGGTTATCGCCAGTTGTGCTGATAACCTGGAGGTGGCACCCGTAGATACTGTTAACGAGAAAGATGCATTAAAGACCTCAGCTGATGTGGAGGCTTTGGTGGTGGGCGCATATGATGCCATTGGAGATGGTGATTTACTCGGAGGAAACATGCTCCGGGATGCTGAATTACTAGCCGATGATGGAGATCTATTCTGGGATGGAACATTTGTCGCTCCTGGCGAGATATGGACCAAGGATATGCAAATCACCAACGATCAGGCAGAAAATACCTGGCTGGACGGCTACCGTACCATTAACACCTGTAACCTTGTTTTAGCCAACCTTAATCTGGTAGTGGATGCCAAGAAACAGACAGTGGAAGGTGATGCGAAATTCGTTCGGGGATTGATGTACTTTGAACTTGTAAGACTTTATGCTAAAACCTGGACCGATGGAAACCCTGCTTCCAATCCAGGGTTACCATTGATTTTAGCTCCGACTACCGTTGCGGGGTTGGAAGACAGCAAAAAGGTAACCCGGGCAAGTGTTCAGGCGGTATATCAGCAAATCATCAGTGACCTGACAGATGCCGAAGGGTTATTACCGGAGGATAATGGTTTTTTTGCCAATACATATGTTGTGAGTGCGATACTTTCACGCGTGTATTTGATGCAAAATAACTATGCGGATGCTGCTGCAGCCGCAGACAGGGTAATTCAATCAGGATCATTTGCCCTGCTTTCTGACTATGCTGACAATTTCAATAAAACCTCGGCCGGAGCCGGCTCTACTACTTCATCAGAAGATGTGTTTTCGATTCAGGTGACTGATCAGGATGGCGTCAACAATATGAATACTTTTTTTGCTTCGTCCGATTTTTCAGGGAGAGGTGATATTTATATTGAACCTGCTCACTTCAATCGCTATGAATCGGGAGATGCCCGATTAGATGTATTCTATGATGACGAGCGAACTGGAAAATGGAACAATCAATTCGGAAATGTTAACATCGTTCGGTTATCAGAGATGTATTTAACGCGGGCAGAAGCTAATTTCCGGGAAGGAACATCCATAGGAGACACACCTCTAAACGATATCAATACCATCCGCAATCGTGTCGGATTGGCTGATTTAGGAGTATTGACAATCGATGATATCTTGAATGAGCGCTTATTGGAGTTGGCATTTGAAGGGCACTTGCTTCATGATCTCAAGAGAACCCAAAGATCAGTTGGGGCACTTTCTTTTGATGCAGATGAGCTTGTATTTCCTATTCCACAGCGAGAAAGAATTATCAACCCAGGACTTACCCAAAATCCAGGTTACGGAAGTAATTAATAATCACTGTGACTAGTCCTGAAAAAAGGGTTGCCATTTGCATGGCAACCCTTTTCTATTTTACTTAGAAGGCAATTCGATTTTGGATAGAGTCCTTCATTACAAGGTACCCACCCTAACTATCCTACCATCCGCAACAGCAAACTCAATTTGTTTTTAAGGCTTCTTCGGTCAACAATAAAGTCAAGAAAGCCATGCTCCAAAACAAACTCGGCACTCTGAAATCCTTTGGGGAGATCCTTGCCGATCGTCTCTTTAATCACCCGGGGACCAGCAAAACCAATCAAGGATCCTGGCTCGGCTATGTTGAAGTCTCCTAACATCGCGTAAGAGGCTGTAACACCTCCGGTGGTCGGATCGGTCAACAGCGATATATAGGGAATTTTGGCTTTGTCCAACAAGGCAATCTTGGCCGAGGTCTTCGCCATCTGCATTAAAGAAAGCCCGGCTTCCATCATCCGTGCTCCGCCTGAGCGGGAGATCATGAGAAAGGGGATTCTGTGTTTTAAACTATAATCCATGGCTCGCGAAATCTTTTCTCCGACCACAGACCCCATAGATCCTCCAATAAAAGCGAAATCCATACAAGCCACGACCAAATCAAGTCCATTACACTTGCCATGTGCCGTGCGCACGGCATCTTTTAATTCTGTTTTGGATTGTGATTCTTTGATCCGCTTAGGGTAGGGCTTCGTGTCAATAAACTTTAATGGATCGGCAGATTCCATCTTTGGATCAAGCTCGGTAAATTCATTGTTGTCAAAGAGGATTTCGAAATACTCTTTGGAACCAATACGCACGTGGTATTCTTCTTCCGGAACCACATAGGCATTGTTCTTTAACTCGCGGGTATGAATGATCTTACCTGCGGGTGATTTAAACCACAGCCCATCCGGCACTTCGCGTTTCCCTTCGGTTGGGGTAAGTATTCCTTTATCTGTTCGTTTGAACCAAGGCATAAAATTTAATTTGAGAATGATTTGATTTGAAGATGCATCCGACCGCCATCGCTACGATTTTCACATCGCACCATCTTCAAATCCCGAAATGCTCGTGACTACGCTATGTCAATGGTTTTGTCAAGGTAAACGTCTTGGATTGCTTGCAATATCTCCACACCCTCTTTCATCGGGCGCTGGAATGCTTTTCGACCTGATATCAAACCCATGCCACCAGCACGTTTGTTGATCACCGCAGTGCGCACGGCATCGGCCATATCACTGGATCCTTTGGAGTCACCACCCGAGTTAATCAATCCGGCCCGGCCCATGTAGCAG
>ERZ1066130.93-NODE-93-length-52960-cov-10.243002_pt1 | contig 52960 bp, 37 predicted proteins | sample MGYA00382777_ERZ1066130 | MGnify/ENA primary metagenome ERZ1066130 (study PRJEB33369, sample SAMEA5778360) | biofilm metagenome | biome: Industrial cooling water; feature: Water cooling tower basin; material: Biofilm | place: United Arab Emirates | collected...
GACTTGTGCGCACGGGGGAGGGGAGCGTCGAGGCGAGGATGAACCAGCGGCCTGCTTCGGGTCGGACGGCGGCGGGCCGGCTGCCGCGGAGGTCGATGGAGGGTTGTGAGGTCCAGGCCTTGCCGTCGGTGGAGGTGGCTCGCCAGATCGTGGTGTTGGGGCCGGCTTGCCCGAAGAACGTGAAGGCGTCACCGTCGGTGACCAGGGAACCGATCCACTGTCCGGGGACGTTCGCGTCGATACGGCCGGCGTGTGTGAAGGTGAGGCCGTCGGCGGACGTGGCACGGATGGGGCCGACGCTGTCGGTGGAGACGAGGAGCCATTCGGCGTTTCGTCGTGCGATGGCGCAGGGCGCGCCGCGTTCGGGCTGGAATCGCTGTCCTGATTCGAAGGTGAAGGACTCGCCGCCGTCGCGAGAGATGGCGGAGTAGAGGGCGATCGTCCGCGGTTCTGTTCGTTGGGCTGCAAGGAAGTAGAGGCGGAGAGAATCGTCTGGGAGGACGACGAGGACGGGGTCGGAGGGCGGAAGGAGGGTGCCGGGAAGAGCACGGATGGAAAGGGCGCGCGGGGGCGTCCAGGCTCGGGCGTTGTCGAAAGATCGGTGAAGGGCGAGGGATCCCGAGGCTGCGGGGTCGGATCGGGGGTACCACTGGAAGACGGCGTAGAGGGTGCCGCGGGAGTCGCGAGCGAGGGAGGGGGCGGCCGCGGCGGAGAGATGGAAGCTGGGCGAGGGCGTGGAGTCGCCGAGGACCGACACGGCGCGGAGATCGCTGCGCCAGGGCTGGTTGGCATCGTCGGGGGTGGATCGCGGGCCGGGGGGAGAGGTCAGGTCCGGTGGGGCGGGCTGGAGAGCGGCGGCGAGGGACGCGAGGCAGACCAAGGGGATGAGGTGCATGGCGTGAATCTCCGGATGACCGACAGAGCATCGGTCAAACCGGCGTGGCAAGGTGCGGTTTCAGGGGTCTCGCGGGGGAGGCGGGCTCAAGGAACGAAGGCGGCGACGGAAAGCAGCAGGGCGAGGATGATGGCGAGGGAGAACTTGATGCCGACGCCGGCGACACGTCCCGCGGCGGCACCGACGCCGGAGGAAGTGGACTCTCTCCAGGAACGGCCGGCGACGCCCCGCTCGGCGAAGAGTGCGCCGAGGGCGGCTCCGACGACGGCGCCGAGGAGGGTGCCGATGATGGGGAGGAAGGCGAGGACGAAGGTGCCGATGATGGCGCCGAGGAGGGTCCCGACGAGGGCGCCGACCACGCCGGAGCGGGAAGCGCCGAAGGTTTTGGCGCCGGCGGCGGAGGAGGCGGTTTCGAGGGCTTCGCCGGCGGCAGCGATGGCGATTCCGACGCCGAGGGTCCACCAGGAGAAGATGGGTTCCTTGGCGAGGAGTTGGACGGTGATCGCGCCGGCGAGGGCGATCCACATGCCGGGGAGGAGGAGCAGGGTGAGCAGGACGCCGACCCAGGCGGAAAGAAGCACGCCGGCGATGAATGCGGCGTGGATCAGCGATTCTGAGGGGGGCATGGGGGGAGTGTCCTGAGGAAGTCGGCGAGGGTTTGGGTGAAGGCCTGGGGTTGTTCGACGGGCGGGAGGTGCCCTGCGCGAGGGATGATTCGGAAGGCGGCCCCGGGGATTGCGTCGGCGATGGCCCGGAGGGAGTCTGGCGGGGTCAGGGTATCGGATTCGCCGGCGATCACGAGGGAGGGGACACGGAGCGTGGGGAGGAGCGGCCTGGCGTCGGGGCGCGAGGCAAGGGCGCGAGCTCCGGCGGCGACGGTTCGGGGGTCGGTGGCGGCGATTCTTCGTTGCCAAAGGGCGCGAAGGTCGGGGGCAACTTCGGGATGGAAGAGCGCCGAAGCCATCGCGGCGGCGAGGTTCGCGGTGCCGAGGTTGAGCGCTTCGTGGGCGAGGGCGGCCCGGCGTTCAAGACCTTCGGGAGTCTCGGGGGTGGCGCGGGTGCAGCAGAGCACTAGTGCGCGGAGGCGCTGCGGGAATCGGCGTGCGAAGTCGAGGGCGATCATCCCTCCCATGGAGAGGCCGACGAGCACGGCGGGGGTGGAGATGCGGGCGGCGTCGAGGAGGTCGGCGAGGTCGTCGGCGTAGTCGGCGATCAAGGCATGCTCGCCGACGGGCGGGCTTTGGCCGTAGCCCCGCAGATCCGGAACAAGGATGCGGTGGTTTGGGGCGAGGTGTTGGGCGGCGTGGTGCCACATCGATCCATCCAGCGGGAAGCCGTGGATGAAGAGGATGGGCGGGGCGTGTGCGTCGCCCAGATCGAGCGCGGCGAGCGAGATTCCGGAGTCAAGACTGAAGGTTCTCATGGGCTCTGGGGGGGAGCCCAACGGTCGATCTGATCGGCGAGTTGCTGGGCGGTGTCGAGGAGGGTGGTCGCGGGGAGGAGCGCGAGCGGATCGTCGAGGAGGGCGAGGCGGCGGTGAATGATGGCGGGGACATCCTTGGGAAAGGACGGGCCGAGCAGTTCGATGAGCTGCGCCGAGGAGAGTTGGACTGGGGCGGCGTTTCGAGCTCTGGGGGCGAAGATGACGATGGCGGCGGGCGAAAGGGTGCGAAGGTCCTCCGCGTCGAGGGTCTGGTATGGGGCCCCTGTCGTGACCGCGGGCGTGGCGCCGAGAAGGCAGAGCAGGTCGTGATGGACGGACCGCGGGCCGAGCGCGGAAGGGGGCGAGAGCGACGCGAGGAGGAGAATGGGTCCGACGTCGGCCCGCTGCGGTCTGGTCGCGAGAATGCGGTCGGCGCGGGCGCGGATCTCTTCGAGTCGAGCGGGCGCTTCGTGGCCGACGGAGCGGGCCATCTGGCCGGCGGCGTCGAGCACCTCAGACCAGGAAAGGGGCTCGAGGCGGAGCAGTGTCCAGCGATACTGGGCGGCAAGGTCGAGGAGCCGCTGGGGTGCCGGAGAGGCCCCGAGCTGGACGACGACGTGTGTGGGGTTGGTTCGGAGGAGATTCTCGTAGTCGACGCCGCCGCCGACGGTGTCCCCGACGACGGGGAGCTGCGGGGAAAGGGCGAGATCCCAGGCGTGTCGGCCGACGACGAATCGGTCGAGGCCGAGGTCCATGAGGGAGGCGGCGAGAGCGGGACTGAGTACGGCGATGCGGGGCTCGGCGGATGTGTTCGGGGTGGGTCGGGGCGGAGGATCGCACGCCGCGAGCAACGGGAGAAGAGCGAGCAGCACGAGGATGAGCCGGGAGCGATTCATGGTGCGCATCGGAGCCGAACGGCTTGGGCGAGAGCGAGGAGCGAATCCCTGGCGTGAAGCGGGAAAGGCCAGGTGCGGTCAAGGGCGATGCGGTCCTGCTGGGCGCGGTCGTGGAGTTCCTTTGCGTGCCGATCGAGGTCGGCGAGTTGGGCGGCGTGCTCCTTGCGGTAAGAGGCAAGGAGTAGCTGGAGCTGCTCGAAGGCGAGGGCGGCGGCTCGCCGATCGTCGGCGGCCGAGGCGATCTGCTGGAGCAGTTCGGCCTTTCGCTGATGGGCCCAGTGGTCGCCGAGTTCCGCGGGGTGGTGTCGGGCGTGATGGGCACGCCAGCGGGCGCGGAGTGCGTCGGCGGGATCGGCGGGCGGAGCGGAAGAGAGGGGGAGCGTGAGCGTTGCGGAGGCCACGACGGCGGGCGCGAGGGACCAGCCGAGCCAGTTGTGAAGCCAGAGTTCGGTCACGGGGTCATAGGCCTCGCCGCCCAGGCCGTGGATGAAGAGGTCTGCGGCGGCGTACCGAAGGATCCCGGTCATCAGGAGGGCCCGGGGGGCGAGTTGGTCGCGGGGAATGCTCTGGAGTGAAGCGGCGGTGACGCGCTGTCGGGGCATGCCCGGGCGGAGGCGCCAGAGCGGGAGTTCGGCGCGGGTCGCGGAAAGTGCGCGGATGCCGGAGGACGGGAACTTGAGTGCGGCGTCGTTGTAGGCGGCGATGCAGGCGGCCGGATCGGAGGCGATGCGGTCGAGCAGGGTCGCGAAGAGCGAGGTTCTGGAGAGGGCAGCAGCGGAGATGGTGTGCGGGAAGGGGGCGATGCCGGAAAGAAGATCGGCCGCGGCGAGGGTGAACTGGGCGGCGAGCGAACGCTCATCGGCGTGGGCCTTGAGCGCGCCGGCGATGACGGTGAGCTGGCAGGCGATGGGCCCTGTGGCGGCAGGGTTGCCCTCCCACCCGGCTCGGAGGGCGGCGTGGTCGAGGGGCGGACGCATCGAGGTCGGAACATCGGTGGTGGTGGCGAGTTCGCGGGAGAGTCGCCAGGTGGCGAGTGCGAGCGAGCCGTCGCGGGAAGTGGGGTAGCGGATGAGGCCGGGCTCGTTGGAGTCCTGGTCGACAACGACCCACGCAGGGAAGGCGTGGAGTGAGCCGGCGAGGGCGTCGAGGGCGAAGAGCTTGGCGAGAATGCCGGCGTGCCAGAGTTCGGCCTGGTGCCCGGAGAAGAGCACGGGGCGGTCGTCGGGCAGGCCGACTTCTCGTCGGAAGGAGAGCGCGGCGGGCGGGGGTTTGTGGGCGCGGACGAGGGCCGGCCACGAGGCGGGGTCGGGTCGGAAGGTGAGGAGTGGAGGAGAAGTGGTGATCACCGGCCTGAGTATTGGCCTGGAGTGATGCCGAGGGAGGCCTGGCGGGGCAGGTGTTGCTGAAGGCGTCGGATCTCGGCGTGGAGGACGGCGCGGTAGTGGGCGAGACGCTCGGCGGGGTTGTCGAGCCCTTGGCCGAAGGTCCGGGAGGGGTCGAGGTAGATGCGCCGGACGGCGAGCTCGGTGATGTTGAGTCGGGCGGCGGCGGCCTGAACCCAGAGTTGCATCGGGAAGGCGTAGCCGGTTTCGATCAGCGAGAGGGAAGCGAGGGAAGAGACGCGGTGGGCCTTGAAGCCGCAGAACGCATCGGTAAGGGAGAGATTGAGTCGCTGGTTGATCTCCCGCGTGAGCTCGGCGTTGATGGCACGTCTGTCTGGCGGGGGGAGATCGTCGGCGGGTTCGGGGGTGAGGTAGCGAGAGCCGGAGATGATGTCCGGGCGATGGGTCTCGGGGAGTCGCTGGGCCTGCTCGGCGAGTTCGATGAAGTCGGGGATGCGATCGGGCTCGTGCTGCTCGTCGCAATCCATGGTGATGATCCAGTCGTAGCGCTCGGACTGGGCGAAGCGGAAGGCGTCGATGAGAGATTGGCCGTAGCCGCGGTTGACGCAGTGGCGGATCACGTCGACGGGGAACTGGGCGAGGATGGCGGGGGTGGAGTCGGTGGAGCCGTCGTCGATGACCAGGACGTTGCCGACGTGCTTGAGGACGCGTTCCAGAACGCGTTTGGCGTAGCGCTCTTCGTTGAAGACGGGAATGGCGACAAGGTATCTCATGCGGAGCCCCGGATTGTATCGATGGAGATCGATACGACGCCGGGGCTCCGCCGGATGCACTGAACAGGGTCCGAACCGGGGAAATCAGCAGCCGAGCTCGAAGGCGGCGACGAAATCGTCGAAGTCGAAGAAGTCGACGAAGCCGTCGAAGTTCATGTCGGCGTTGCGTCCCAGGGGGCATTCCCCGCCTTCGAAGCAGGTGACGAAGTCGTCGTAATCGAAGAAGTCGACGAAGCCGTCTCCGTTGAAGTCAGCGGGGCAGCGGACGTCGATGGAGTCGAGCGTGGCGCGGACGGTTGTGGCGTCCTGCACAAGGGACCAGCGGTAGACCACGCCGGTCCGGACGGTTGGTGCGACGGAGTCGAAGGTGCCGACGAGGCCGTTGCGGCTGGTGAGGATGACGAAAGAGTCGCCGACGATGGGGAAGAAGGTGCCGTTGCCGGCGTCGACGAGATCGATGTCGACGGCACCGGCGAGGACAGCGGGTTGATTGGCGACGACGAGATGGTCGTGTTGCGTGGCGGGGGAGTAGCCGCCGATGTCAACGTTGTAGGTGCCGGAGGGGGACTGGCTGAACCCCCCGACGACGGCCTGTCCGACGCCGAAGGTGATGTCGAGGTCGCCGTGGTTGACGACGCGGGCGGGTCCGGTGTTGAGGCCGTTGTCGAGGCGGATGCTGCCCGAGGCGGCGCACACGAGGGAGCCGGCGCCGGCGAACTGCGCACCGGCGAAGACGATGGCGGAAGCGGTGCCTTCGAAGGAGGCCGAGGCGTTGGCGAAGGTGGTGATAGAGCCAGGGAAGAGGCCGTAGCCAGCGTCGCAGCGCACGGAGCCGGTGATGTTCATGGCGCCCTGAATGGCGACGGGCGTGCCGGCGAGGCGCGTTGTGGCGACGCCGAGCGGCGCGGCGAGGTTCATCGTGCCGAGCATCTGCCAAACTTCGCCCGGAGTGGAGATATTGAGGGTCAGTCGTGCGGAGGATGGACCAGAGATGTTGAAGGTGCCGCCGAAGTGGCTGGGCGTGGGCGGGCTCACGCTGCCGATGGTGGCTGTGTTGACGGTGAGGGAATCTTGGATGTTCCAGACCGTGTTGCCGCTGCCGCTGAGCTTGACGGCGTGGGCGGAGATGACGGATGGACCCGAGACAAGGGCGTTGCCGTGGGTGAAGAGGGTTCCTGTGCCTGAGAAGTTGAGATTCCCGTTCCACTGGGAGTCGTCGGAGAAGAAGAGGAACGAGCCTTCGCCGAGCGAGCCGGTCCCGCCGAGGATCGAGACGGGCTCCATGCAGTAGAGTCGCGAGCCGCTGTTGAGCTCGATTCTTCCCGGGGCTTCGAGGATGAGGGGGCAGTCAATAACCCCGTCCTTGCCGGACGAGTCCAAAGCGATGCGTCCGCGCGCGGTGAGTTGGCTTCCTTCGAGCCTCGGGAGGTGGTCTGAACTGAATGACAGCAGGCGAAGTGTGCCGAGTGAGCCGAGCGTCCAGCCCGAGGAGAGGTTCATTCGAAGGGTGTTGCCCCCGCCGATCCAGATGTAGTCATCGAAGGGGTCAGAGAGCATTGTGCCGTTGATGGTGAGGTGGGCGAAGGCGGAGCCGTTAATCATCGCGCCGGTGATGTTGATGCCGCGGTTCTCACCGTCGGCCACGGAACCGTCGAGATCGATAAGGCCGGTGCCGAGTTGGTTGATGGTGAGCCCGGCGATGGAGGTTGCGGCCTGAAGAGTGCCGTCGATACGCAGGGCGGTGCCCGCGTTCTTGGTGAGGTTGATCACACCCTCGGCGTAGATGGCGGAGTCGGCCTGAAGGTCGGCGAGGCCGTCGACCTGGACGGTGGCGCCATTCTGGATCCAAAGGTTGGCGCCGTCGGTGATGGTGAGCGAGCCGGTCTGAAAGTCGACGGCGGCGGGACCCTGCATCACCTGCACCATCGACGAGAATGTGACGCCGTTGCCCGCGAGGTTCTCACCGCTCAGGAGGGTGTGCCCTGTGACGGTGAGCTTGAACGTGTTGGTCTGCACTCGCATGCCATCGGTCATCGTGAGGTTGGCGATGGTCGCGTTGACATTCAGATCGACAAAGGCGTTCTCGGCGATGGCGGTATTGCCGATGAAGACGTTGTCGGCGTTGAGCGGGACACCCTGGGAGAACCAGTTGGCGGCGGTTCCCCAGTTGCCGTTGGCGGCGTTCCACCACTTGTCGGCGGCACGGGCGTGCGGGGCGGCGGCGAGCGCGGCGCCCGCGAGGGTGGCGAGCAAGGCGGCGTGGGTCGCTCGGGTGATCGACTGATTCCTCATGGCAGATCTCCTCTGGTAGGAGGAGAAGTGCGATTCACGCCGGCGTGTGACACCGCATGGGCCGCCGATGACCCAGACGGGCGGATGGGACCCGCCGATGGGTCATTCTCGGACTTCGTGGAAGACCGGCCCCCCCGGTGGGGTTCTGTCGGATGGGGAATCGGCAGGAGTCTGCTGGGACGAGATTGAAGGCTCAGCAGCCGAGCTCAAAGGCAGCGACGAAGTCGTCGAAATCGAAGAAGTCGGCGAAGCCGTCGCCGTTGAAATCGGCGACCTCGGGCGGCGACCCGGACTCGAAGGCGGCGACGAAGTCGTCGTAGTCGAAGAAGTCGAGGAAGCTGTCGCAGTTCACGTCGGCGGAGCACAGGGTGAGCATGGCGGGAAGAGAGGTGGACACGCCGCAGGCGTTGGTGGCCTTGAGCCGGTAGCGGGTCTGAAGGACGGTGGGCAGACGCTGCCCCGGGAGCGGGGCGATGGTGAGAGACGCGGTCTGTGCGCCGCTGATGGAGAAGACCGCGTTGGAGGTGTCGGCGAGGTCGACATAGGTGCCGGAGTTGGCCGGAACCTCGGCCTGCCAGCGGAGGACCGCGACCGGCAGGTTGTTGGTCGATCCGGTGAAGGAGACGGAAACGAGCGGGCAGGACAGAACGGCCGCGGGCTGATCGAGGAAGCGGGGTGTTTCGCCCGGAAGGATGACCGCGTTCCGCGAGAGAACGCTGCCGCAGGAGTTGTTGAATCGGAGCGAGAAGACGCCGGCGTCGGCGGGGTTGAAGTTGGAGACGCTCAGCGTTCTGGTGAAGGCGCCGGAGACGATGGTGCCGCCGGGGAGGGTTCCGTTCTCGAGGAAGCTCCCGTTGTATCGCCAGCGGTAGGTCATGGGTGAATCGGACTGGGCGTCGGCGGTCAGCGTGAACGATCCGCCGGGGCAGACAGCACGGCTCAGGGGGTGCTGGGTGACGGCGGGGAGTTGGCCGAGATCGAAGGCGGAGACTGACGTCAGGAAGTCTCGCGTCCACAGTGTGCGACCGATGAGCCAGGCCGAGGAAGGCGAATCGTCGACCAAGACCTCGCCCAGGGCGACGGGGTTGTTGGCCTGAGCGAGGGTGAAGAAGGCGTATCGATCGCTCGAGACCAGAGTGGCGATGGAGCCGGCGACGAGCACTTGATTGACCTGATTGAACGAAGACGGCCGCGGGATCTCGGCGCTCAGTGTGGCTGCGGCGGGGTTCGAGATGTCGTAGACCGCGGTCACATCGGTGGACCGCTCGACCAGGAGTGTGCGGGCGTCGTACGCGAAGTCGTCGGCGTCGGGCTCGTTGATGGTTGCGGCGAGTCGGGGGTTGTACGGATCGGTCAGGTCATAGACCTCGAAGCGGTCGGCGCCGTCGGTGCGAAGCTGGATGTAGAGCCCGTCGTCGAGTTCGGCGGAGTAGAGGTTGGCGGTTGGTATACGCGCTGTCACTCGCGGCTGCGCGGGATTGGAAAGATCGACCACGTACCACTCTCGGGCGAGCTGGATCACGCCGACCCTGCCATCAAGGAAGACGGAGACGTTGGCGAACTGTGACGAATTCTCAACCTCGAGGGAGTTGGACAGCAGCGTGGGGTTCGCGGGATCGAGGAGGTCGTAGAACGTGACGCGGAACCTGTCGTCACCGGAGATGGGATCGGCGATGGCGAGCAGATTGCCATCGGCCTCAACATCCCAGGTCTGGCCCGTGTGAACAAACGCGCCGCGGAAAGCGGGGCGATCCCTGTCGGACACATCGATGATGGTTGACACAGAGGTGAGGGGATCCCGATCGTTGACGAAGATCAGGTGGGAACCGGAGGCAACGACGAAACCGGCTTCGGCGGGAAGGCCGTAGTCGATCGTCCAGAGCGTGTCGGGTTGAGCAGGCGTGGCGAACGAGACGGAGGCGAGCACATCGCGGTCGAAGGCCAGGGCCGCGTTGGCGACAGGGGCGACCGTGCGGATCATGGTGCCATAGAAGGCCCGTCGCACGGGCGAGGCGGGGTTGGTGATGTCCCAGACGGCGGCCGGGAATCCCTCGGCGAAGACATGACAGAGGGTTGTGCCGGCGTGCTCGGAGAGTCGGGGTGATGACTGGGCACGGTGAACGGTACTCGTGCTGAGAAGTGCCGGAGTCCCCGGAACCGTGAGATCGAAGATGGAGAGCCTTGTCGAAGCGGTGGCGGCAAGCGTGAGCCCGAGGCGATCGAGCTTCGGCGGTGACATGTCGGCGACGCCGAGGTCGGTGGTCGAGAGGATGTTGGGGCTCGAGATGTTCCCGATGGCGTAGCAGCGCAGGCGAGATCGCGGGGGCGAGAATGACGTGTCTCTGAACGTGGCGTAGAGCACATTCAGACGCAGCTCGAGGTCATCGAACTCCTCGGTGGAGATGGTGGCGCCGGTGATGGGCTGGGCGGGGTTGGTGGTGTCGAGAATCCGGATCCGCCCGGCGAAGTCAAGGACGGCGAGCCGATCGGTCGAAGCGGCAAGATCGACGATCCGGTCCGCCCAAGTGATGGAAGCCAGAATGACGGGGGAGGATGGGGTGGTGATGTCGGCCACGGTGAGCGTCGCGGTGAAGTCGAAGTCGTCGTAGGAGGCGATGTAGAGGAGTGTGCCTCGGGGCTCGATGGCGGTGGTCATTGTTCCTGGGAAGGAGATCGAGCCGACGGGAATGGGAAGATTGGGGTCGGCGACGTCGTAGATCTCGACCAGGCTGGGGTGACCGAGGAAGGCGAGCGTGCCGGCGGACTGCATCACCTCAACGCCTTCCCCGATTCGGCGGTGATGCGTCGGCGCGTCGCATTGGGCGAACGCGGCATGAACCAGAAGGAAGGCCGAGGCAAAGAGGGCGAGGACGCGCATGAATGGTCTCCCGACGATCCCGCCCCGCGATCGCATGATACTGGGGAGATGGGCAAGTTCGGAAGGTGATTTCCGCATGAGATCGGCGGGCACTAGGATTGCCGCCTATGTCGCACACGAACGCCTCGGGAACGTCCGGAAACGAGACCCCATTCCGCTACACGGCGGAACTGGCGGGGCAGATCGAGCAGAAATGGCAGGGGGAGTGGGCGACGCGGAAGACGTTCGTGGCGGCGAACCCGGGCGAGCCGGGGTTTGATGCGTCCAAGCCGAAGTTCTATTGCCTGGACATGTTCCCCTACCCCAGCGGGGCGGGGCTCCACGTGGGCCACCCGGAGGGGTACACGGCGACGGACATCATCTCGCGGTACAAGCGGATGTGCGGGTACAACGTGCTTCATCCGATGGGGTGGGACGCGTTCGGGTTGCCGGCGGAGCAGTACGCGATCCAGACAGGGGTGCATCCGGCGATCACGACCCGGAAGGCGATCGACAACTTCCGGAGGCAGCTGCAGCGGTTCGGGTTCTCGTACGACTGGACGCGGGAGATCGGGACGATCGACCCGGAGTACTACAGGTGGACGCAGTGGATCTTTCTGAAGCTGTACGACTCGTGGTTTGATCCCGAGGCGGGCAGGGCCAGGCCGATCTCGGAGCTGGTCGAGCGCGAAAGGCGCGGCGGTTCGTGGGCGACGATGTCGGAGAACGAGCGTCGTGCCTTTGTGGATCGGCACCGGCTGGCGTACCTGGCTGAGACGACGGTGAACTGGTGCCCGAAGCTCGGGACGGTGCTTGCCAACGACGAGGTGATCGACGGGAAGAGCGAGCGCGGCGGCTACCCGGTGTTTCGCAAGCCGATGAAGCAGTGGATGTTCCGGATCACCGCGTACGCGGAGCGTCTGCTCAAGGGGCTTGAAGGGCTGGACTGGCCCGCCTCGACCAAGGCGATGCAGGAGGAGTGGATCGGACGGAGCGAGGGGGCGGAGATTCGGTTTGAACTGGCGGAGGGGTACGGCTCGCTGACGGTGTTCACGACCCGGGTGGACACGTTGTTCGGCGCGACGTACATGGTGGTGGCGCCGGAGCATCCGCTGGTCGCCCGCGTGCTGGCGCAGCCCCCGAAGAACGCGGTGGTCTCGGCGGTGCGGGCGTACGTGGAACGTGCGCGGAACCGCTCCGACGTGGAACGGATGGAGAGCAAGGTCAAGAGCGGGGTGTTCAGCGGGGTGATGGCGGTGAACCCGGCGACGGGGGAGAAGATCCCCGTGTGGATCGCGGACTACGTGCTGATGGGGTACGGGACGGGCGCGATCATGGCGGTGCCCGCGCACGACGAGCGGGACTATGAGTTCGCGAGGAAGTTCGGCCTGGCGATCCGCGACGTGGTGTACAGCCGCCCGCACGCGGCGATGGCGTACTTCGCGCGTCACGCGTCGCCCGGGGTGCGAACGCCCGAACGCTGGGTGGGCGTGCTGGCCGACTTCATGGGATGGGTAACGACGCAGAACACGGAGGCGGGCGGTCTTGGTGCGGCGCTGCAGGTCGTGACCACGAGGCGGGCCGGGGACTCCGGCGGAACCGCGGTGACGATTCACGCGACGGCTCCGGACCCGGACAAGCCGGGCTCGGTCGACGAACGCCGCGGCGCGACACAGATCGGCTGGATGGACTTCATCGAGGAACAGAAGTTCGCCGACGTGGACGACTTCACGGCGAGGTTCCTCGGCGGACGGTTCTTTGAGAGCCTCGGACAGGCCTATTCCGGCCCCGGGGTGCTGGCCAATTCCTCGAACGGCGAGCTGAGCCTGGACGGCCTGACGATCGACGCGGCCAAGGCGGCGATGGTCGCGTGGCTCGAGCGCAAAGGGATCGGGCGGCGTCGCGTGAACTACAAGCTCCGGGACTGGACGTTCAGCCGACAGCGCTACTGGGGAGAGCCTTTCCCGATGGTGTTCGATCGGGAGGGGCGAGCCTACCCGGTGAGTGAACGGGCTTTGCCGGTGACGCTGCCCGAGCTGGCGGACTACGCGCCGGTCGAAAGCGAGGACCCGCTGCCGCTGCTGGGCAAGGTAAAGGAGTGGATGGAGACGACCGCGGGCGAGGCGGGGGTGGACCCATCGGTGCTGCCGCCCGAGACCCCGGTGCGTCGCGAGGCGAACACCATGCCGGGGAGCGCGGGCAGCTCGTGGTACATGGTTCGGTACTGCGATCCGAAGAACGCCGGAGCGTTCGTCTCCAGGGAAGCCGACCTGTACTGGATGGGCGGTGAGGCGCCGGGCTCGGAGAACCGAGGAACGAAAGGACGGGGAGTCAAGGGCGGCGTCGACCTGTACATGGGCGGGAGCGAGCACGCGGTCGGGCACCTGCTGTACTCGCGATTCTGGCACCAGGTGCTGCACGATCTCGGGTATCTGTCGACGCCCGAACCGTTCCAAAAATTGTTCCACCAGGGGCTCATCACGAGCTTCGCGTACCAGCGGCCCGACAAGACGCTCGTCCCCTGCGACCAGGTGGATGAGATCTCCGAAGGTCAGTTCGTGGAGCGCGGGGTGGGCACGAAGCTGACGCCGATCGTGGCGAAGATGAGCAAGAGCCTGAAGAACGTCGTAAACCCGGACGACGTGATCGCGGAGTTTGGTGCGGACACGTTCCGCCTGTATGAGATGTACATGGGCCCGCTCGAGGCGAGCAAGCCCTGGAACCCGCGCGACATCACCGGACTTTTCCGGTTCCTGGCTCGTGTGTGGCGACTCTCGGTGGACGAGAAGACGGGGTCGCTGCGTGAAGCGCCGGCGGCGGACGCCGGGCTCGAGAAACAGCTGCACCGGGTGATCGCGAAGGTCGGGTCGGACATCGAGAAGCTGTCGCTTAACACGGCGATCGCAGCGATGATCGAGTTCGTCAACGCCGCGTCCTCGCACGGGCTCACCCGGGATCAACTCGGACGGTTCGTGCGCGTGCTGTGCCCATTCGCCCCGCACATGGCGGAAGAAGTGTGGTCCAAGCTGGGGCAGCAGGGGCTGGCGTCGACGGCGGATTGGCCGACCTTTGACCCGGCGATGCTCCGCGACGATTCGGTGGAACTGGCGGTGCAGATCCAGGGGAAGGTCCGCTGCAAGATCGTCGTGCCGAGCGACGCGGAGCCGAAGGCGATCGAGGAGATCACACTGGCCGACAGCGAGGTGCAGAAGGCCCTGAGCGGCAAGGCGGTGAAGAAAGTGATCGTGGTCCCGGGCCGGCTTGTGAACATCGTGGCGGGCTAGTCACATGCGCTCGACCACGGGGATGCCCAGGCACGCGAGGCCATCCTCGAGGGTCTGGCTCGTGAGCAGGCAAAGCCTGAGGCGCGACGCACGGAGCGGCTCGGGGGCGTCGATCACGCGGTGGGCGGCATAGAAGGACGAGAACGCGCCGGCCAGATCGTAAAGGAACTGGCAGAGGCGGTGGGGCTCGGCGTGCTCGCCCACGGCGGCGAGGGCGGCCGGATAGCGCAGCAACGACAACGCGAGCGCCCGCTCCTCCGGGTGCTCGAGCACGAGCGGCGCATCGCGGAACGCGTGGGGATCAAGCCCCGCCTTGCGGAAGATGCTGCGGACTCTCGCGCCCGCGTACAGCAGGTACGGGCCGGTGTTGCCCTCGAAGGCGACCATGCGGTCGAAGCTGAACACGTAGTCCTTCACGCGTTCGATCGACAGATCCGCGTACTTGATCGCGGCGACGCCGACGGACCAGGCGGTCCGGTCGAACGCCTCGGGCTGTACGTCGGCCTGACGTTCACGCATCTGGGCGGCGGCGCGCTGCGTCGCTTCTTCGATGAGATCGGCAAGCCTGACGTTCTCGCCCGAGCGGGTCTTGAAGGGCTTGCCGTCCTCACCCAGCACCGTTCCGAACGCGGCGTGGGCGAGCGTCGCGGGAGTCCCGTCGGCGCGGGCGGTGAAGCCCGCCCGGTGAGCGGCGGCGAAGACCTGCCGGAAGTGCAACGCCTGGCGGGCGTCCACGCAGTAGACGACCCGATCGGCCTTGAGCTTCTGAACCCGGCGGCGGATCGCGGCAAGATCGGTCGTGGCGTACAGGAACCCGCCGTCACCCTTGCGGATCAGGCAGGGCTCTTTGATGTTCCCGAACTCGGGACGGTCGAGCCGAACGACCGCGGCCGAGTCATCGATCTCCGCGATCCCGCGGGCGAGCAGCTCGTCCACGAGTGGTGCGAGTTCGTCGGCGTAGGACGACTCACCCGCGGTGTGCTCGGGGAGGACGATCGCGTTGAGGCGGGCGCAGTTCTCGGCGCAGGCGGCGATGGTGACATCGACGATCCGCTGCCAGACACGGACCACGTCGGCGTCCTTGCGCTGAAGCCGGATCAGCGTCTGCTTCGCGTCGGCGAGGTGCCGGACGGCGGCCTGGGCCTGGGCGAGGTCGTCGGCGATCTCGGCGTGGAGCTTGGAGGTCACGAACGGGGCGAGCGTCGTGCTGACCAGCTCGACCCCGGGGGGCGGCGCACACTGCTTCTGCGCGGCCTTGTACAGCCGATCAAGGTCGGGCAAGCGCAGGCGGCCCAGATCGAGCCGGCCCTCGGAAGCCTCGGCCATCACCTTGTGGGTGACCATGGCGATGGGCAACCCCCAGTCGCCCAGGTGATTCTGGCGGATGACCTTGTGCCCGAGCCGCTGGTACGTCCGGGCGAGGGCATCGCCGATGATCGTGGAGCGGAGATGCCCGACATGCATTTCCTTGGCGAGGTTGACCCCGCAGAGATCGACAACGATCGTGCCGGGCGATGGGGCGGTGCCGGCGGAGTCGGGGCGGAAGCGGGCCAGCACGTCAGCCAGCGCCGTGGCCTTCAGGCGGAGGTTGATGAACCCAGGCCCAGCGATGTCCGCGTCGGTGAGCGGCTCGCAGAGGTCGGCGAGGTCAACAGCATCGGCGAGGGCCTTGGCGACCTCCCGCGGGGGCTTGCCGACCCGCTTGGCGAGACCCATGGCGGCGTTGCACTGGAAATCACCAAGTTTGGGGTTTTTGTTCGGGACGATGAGGGGGTCGGTCTCCGCGGCCGAGGGGAAAGCCCGGGCGATGGCGTGGGCGAAACGCTGGGAGAGGATGGCCGCCGGGTCTGTGGAAGGCGAGTGGTCGGGCATGGAGGGCGATGGTAGGGAGAGGTTGGGCTTGGCGGAACTGCGGAGGTCGGGCGGCGTATCCTCAGGACCCCCAGATCGGACGGCGTTTGACAGAGGCGGGCCGGTCTGGGACACTCCTCCCCCTCCACGGGTACGGGACAGCAACCCCGCCCGGGACGAATCGGGAGCGTCGGCCTCGGAGATCCGGGGTCGGCGTGGCATCGGGAACAGGTCTGGAGCGATTCACATGGCAGGTCGTACGAGCACGAGCGTTGGCGTCGGGATCACCATCACCCTTTTCTCCGTGACATCGCTCACGTTCCTGGTGCTCTGGGCGATCTACTTCGGGAAGTACACGGGTCAGCGCGAGGAGTTCAACCAGCTCAAGAACGACACCGAGCGCTACATCCGTTCGACCGAGCGGAACAACCCTGCGGTCTCCGCACTGGCGGACCAGGCCCGCAAGGACGGCAAGAGCCTCGTCGGGTTCATGCAGGACCGCGTGGGGGGCGTGATGCGGACGGTCGCCGGCCGCGAGAACCTCTCCTTCGAGCAGTTCGACGCGGAAGTCAAGCGGGTGGTCGGCTCGAACACCGCCCCGCTGCTCTCGGTGATCACGTCCCAGGCGGGCGAACTCACGACGCTCGAGGCCCGCGTGGCGAGCGCCGACGAGGATCGCGCCAAGGCCTCGGCCGAGGTGGACCGCGTCCGCGGGCAGGTCGGCGAGACCCAGCGTGCTCTCGCTGACGAGAACACCCGACTCAAGCGTCAGATCGAGTCGTACGAGGGCGAACTGAAGGGATACCGCGACGGCGTGGCGTCGGTCGAGACGCGGATGAGCGACGCGGTGCGTTCGCTCGAGGCCGAGGCGAGCGAACGGGCTCGCAAGGACCGCGAGCGGATCTCCGCCCTCGAGCGTGAGAACCTCATCCTCGTGGACCTCAACGCAAAGCTCCGCGGGGAGCAGAACAAGAACCTCCTCTCCGCCCAGAGCGAAGAGGCCCTGGTGGACGGCATGGTGCTCGCGACGATCCCCGGCGGACGCGAGTGCGTGATCTCCCTGGGCAGCAAGCAGAAGCTCCAGCTCGGGATGACCTTCGCGGTCTACGCCGACGCGAAGCAGATCAAGCCCGATCCCAAGACCGGCGAGTACGCCCGCCCGAAGGCCACGCTCGAGATCATCAAGGTGGACAGCGAGACCTCGACGGCCCGGATCACCTCCGAGGTCAAGGGCTCGCCCGTGGTGAAGGGCGACGTGCTGGCGAACGCGATCTACGACCCGGCGAAGGTCTACCGCTTCGTGGTCTTCGGGAACTTTGACACCAACGCCGACGGGATCGCGACGCCCGGCGAACGTACCGACATGGTGAACCTCGTCGAGGCGTGGGGCGGTCGCGTGGTGGACGATCTGGCGGGCGACGTGGACTTCCTGGTGCTGGGCGAGAAGCCGGTTCTGCCGCCCAAGCCCGGCGCGGACGTTCCGATCGAGGTGGTTCAGCAGTACGTGCGGATCGAGGGCGAACTGCAGAAGTACGACAACTTCTACAAGTCCGCCGCGAGCACGAGCGTGCCGATCCTCAACCAGAACCGTCTCTTCACGCTCATCGGCAAGAAGTAATCGCCGTCGGGTTGCGACGCGAATGACCGAGTTGCCGCCCGCGAGCGCAGGTTCGCGGGCGGTTTCGTTGAGGGAGACGCCGGGACGTCGCAGGAGGCTTGGGCCTCGCGGACAGATCCGGCGGCGGATGCGGAGCGAGACAGCGTGATCCGATCGCTCAAGCGAATGCCGGTATGGGTGCAGGAGCCGCTGTCGGGCGTGCTGCGTGCGGCTTTGGGCGCACCGATGCTCGGGTCGCTCCCGGCGATGACGGACCTCGCCGGCGGGCTCGGGCGTGCATTCGGTGCGGCCCGGCTCAACCGCAAGAGACTCGCCCGCGCCGACGAGAACCTCCGCGAGGTCTTTCCCCAGTGGAACGCGGACGAACGCCGACACCACGCTCTGGCCGCCTACGAGCATCTCTTCCGGCTCGGCGTGGAGCTGGCTTTCTCGCCGAGATTGCTCAACCGCGACGGATGGGTGAACCAGCTCATCCTGCCCGATCGCCTGCCCGAGCTGCGTCGGATGATCACCGACCGCTCCTGCGTGATGCTGACCGGGCACGTGGGAAACTGGGAGTTGATCGGCTCGGCGATGGGCCTGCTCGGATTCCCGCTGCACGCGGTGTACCGCCCACTGGATCTCAAGCCCCTGGACACCTGGGTCCGCCAGAGCCGCGAAAGACAGGGCATCACGCTCGTGAGCAAGTTCGGGGCCGTGCACGAACTTCCCGGGGCGTTGGCGGCGGGTCGCCCGGTGGGTCTTGTCGCCGATCAGAACGGCGGAGATCGCGGGATGTTTGTGCCGTTCTTCGGACGCCTGACCAGCACGTACAAGTCGATCGGCCTGCTGGCGATCCAGTTCAACGCGACGGTGGTCTGCGGCTTTGCCCGGCGGGTCAGCGCTGCCGAGGTTGCTCGCGGGCACGGCGAACCTGCCTCGCGCGGCGGCCTGCGCTACAAGGTCGAGATCGCCGATGTCTTCGGCCCTGAAGACTGGTCCACCCACCCCGATCCGTTGTTCTATCTGACAGCCCGGTATCGTCGCGCGTTGGAGCGCATGATTCTGGCTGCCCCGGATCAGTATCTCTGGATGCACCGAATCTGGAGGAGCAGGCCGCTGCACGAGCGGACCGGAAAGCCCTTCCCGCAGGCGTTGCGGGAGAAAATGTCGCTGCTCCCCTGGATGACCTCGGCGGACGTCGACCGTGTGGTGGAGCGGAGCGAGCGGGAGCAACGCCAGGCCCCGTAGGATTGCGGGTCAGGAGTGACCGCGATGCGCGAGACACCGGAGAACACCAGAGCGAACCTCCCCCCAGGAAGGCTGGAGGATGTTCGCGTGCTCATCGTCGATGATGACCGCGACGTGCTCGACACCTTCGACGCGGCGTTCCAGTCCGAGGGTGCGCTGACGTGGCTCGCGATGGACGGCAACGAGGCGGTCGACGTCTGCTCGGATGATCCGCCCGATGTGGTCATCCTCGACATGATGCTGCCCGGACGATCCGGGTTCCTCGCCCTCGAGAAGATCAAAGGAAAGTCCGACAGCCCCATCGTCATCATGGTGACGGCCAACGAAGGCCGACGGCATCAGGCGTACGCCGAAAGCCTCGGCGTTGACGGATACATGATCAAGCCCGTGCCGCTCGAGAGACTGCTCGACCGCGTTGCAACCCTGGTGCGCGAACGCGGCCCGGTGCAACGCGCGGAGGGCGCCTCCAAGTGGACCGACGACGACGAAACCAACGAGACCGACGCGGACGCGAACAGCAGCGACGGCGGTGATGGTGAATCGAGCGGGGGCGGGGATGCGGACGGGGGCGACTAAGGAGGAGCGATGCCGAAGCGTCAGGTGGTGCTCATGAAAAGCGTGGCGAAGGGCGAGCCCGCCCAGCCGCTCGGAACACACGCCGAGGTGAGGGCCTCCCTCGCTCGCTACAACACGGCCCCGGATGGCTCGGCACGCTCCAAGAGCGCAGGCACCGAAGTGCTCCACGGTCCGGGCATGATCGTCGAATTGGCGACCACGACCGAGACCGTCATGCAGGCGATGGTCACCATGACCGACGACGACATCGCCTGGCCCGTGCTCGAACGCGCCTGCCGAAACCTCAAGTGGAAGCTCGTCGACCTCGAGACCGGACGCAGTTTCGGGTAACCACTCGGGGAGCACGCGGTGAGAATCTCCCGACGGCAGCGCAGGTTCGCCGAAGATCGGCCCTGGCGAGTCTGGCGTCGGTCCTTCGAGGTCGTCGGCAGCCTTGTCGGAATCTCCCTCGGAGTCGCCGCCGCTCTCGCCGACGGCTGGACGTGGCCGGGGATCCTCTACGTCCCGCTCTGCGGCGGGGCCGGATGGGTGCTCGGAATTCTGCTCGCGGTCGTCACGGGCTGGTTCGTTCTCGGGCCGCTGTACCACCATCAGGCCGTGGAGAACGGCCATCCTTTCCAGATCGGCGACGAGGTTGAGATCCTCGCCGGGCAGTACCGGGGAATGCGGGGTAGGGTGTACGAACGGGGCCAGTTCGACCGCTCCCGGGTATGGCTCGGCGAAGAGGCAGCACGGGACTTTCGCGACCTGTTCGAGCCAACGGAGATCGTCCGCGTCCCCCCGGGCGATGCGGACCGCGCACGGGGGGAATAATCACCCATGCCGACGTATGTCTATGAAGTCCTGGATGCGAAGGGAAACCCGACTGGGGAGCAGTTCGAGATTACCCAGTCGATCAAGGACAAATCGCTGACGAAGCACCCGAAGACCGGCGCCCCGGTGAGACGGGCGATCGTGGCGCCGGCGATCGCGGGCAAGTGGTCGCCCATCAAGCAGAAGTCGTCGCTGTCGAACAAGAACCTGGAGCGGCTGGGGTTCACCAAGTACGAACGCAAGGGAAGCGGTTACATGGAGCGAGTGGCGGGGAAAGAAGGCCCGTCCTCGATCTCGGCGGACTGAAATGACTTCGCGATCTCAGGCGGCCTGCGGCGCGGGCTTGGGTGCGGGCGGCTTCTCGTCGTGCTGCCATTGAACGCCCAGCCCGAGCAGCACGAGTCCACCCCACACGCTCGCCGTCACGATCGGAGTCCACGGAATCTTGGAAGCCAGGTCCGGGCTTGTCGCATTCAGCAGCCACACCCCGCAGGCGAGCATCGCGCCCGACCCGGCAAGCGCCGTGACGAGCATCGCGGACTTCTTGGGCGCCGCCAACCCCAGCAGCACCCCCAGCACAAGCCCGCCGCCCAGCGCTAAAAGCAAGGTCTGTCTGGACTGCTCGGGAGTCGCTGCCCACCACGCCTTGAGGTGCTCGAACGCACGCTCCGCGAAGACGTGGATCTTGCCGGCCTGATCGCCGGTCAACGCACGAAGTTCCTCACGGATCTCGATCGCGGAAGTCTGGATCGAAAGCTCCGCCTGCTGGATCGAAGAGAGTCCTTCCGGAAGCGCCCCAGGATGGCGGCCAAGGATGATCAACGCGGCGAGGACGCCGACCGCGGCGAACACCGCGCCGGCGGAGGCTGCCATCGCGAGGCGGAACAACGCCAGACCGACCACAAAGCCCAGAATCGCTCCGGCACCCACCCCCGCATACACCGCGGGCACCCCCGCGACCGTCGGGCCAAGGAGTGTGGGAGCCACCAAGGTCCCGGCGGCCGCGCCCGCGAGAGACCCCAGCACCACAAACGCGGGCTGGATCACACGCCCCCCCGCAAGCCACAGGATCATGCCGGCCACAAACCCCCCGCCGACCAGCAGGTGCACGGGCAGGGGAAGGTCGCCAAGTCCGTCCAGTGTCTGCTGGACGAAACTGACGGCGGCGGAGATCCAAGCCTGAAAAGTCATGTGGCCCCAAAGAAGTCGGCGGGAATGGCGGCGTCACTATAAGGTTGGGATGCTCCCTGTGCCGATTGCATGAATAGCGCCGCCGCGGACGTCCCGCGCCCGGCGGCGATCGGGTTAACCAAACGGATTCCTATCATGGCTCGTCGTCCGCGATCGACCAAACCCAAGAAAACCACATCTTCCGGTGGGTCGCGAGCCAAAGAGGGTGCCCGTCGCCGGGCGGAGCAGGAGCTGCCCTCGATCCGCAAGAAGATCGACGGGCTCGACCGGACGCTGGTCAAGCTGCTCAACGACCGCGCGAAGCTGGTGGTGGAAGTCGGACGCCTCAAGCGTGCGGCGGGCATGCCCATCTACGCCCCCCACCGCGAGCAGGAGGTCCTCGACAAGGTCACCTCTCAGAACGAAGGCCCACTCCCGAATCGGTCACTCGAAGGGGTGTACCGTGAACTGATGTCGGGGTCGTTCCAGTTGCAGCAGCCTTTGCGGATCGGGTTCCTCGGGCCTCCGGGGTCGTTCAGCCATCTCGCGGCGGTCCGGCACTTTGGAACGTCAGTGGCGTTCGAGGACCTTCACGAGATCGAAGGGGTATTCACCGAGGTTGTGCGCGGGCACGTGAACTACGGGCTGGTGCCCATCGAGAATTCCACGGGCGGTGGGATCGTCGAGACGCTCGACGCGTTCCTCAAGCATCACCGGGACGTGCACGTCTATTCCGAGGTGCAGCTCGAGGTGCACCACTGCATGCTGGCGCAGTGCGAGCCCAAGCAGGTTCGACGCATCCACAGCAAGCCGGAGGTTTTCAGCCAGTGCAGGCATTGGCTCGCGACGCAGTACCCGCAGGCGCAGCTGATCCCCGCGGCGAGCAGCAGCCGGGCGGTAATGACGGCGGCCGAGGAATGCGCCAAGGCGAGAGAGATCGGCGCGGAGCCCGGGAGCGCGGCGATCGGGAGCGAATTGGCAGCGCAGTTGTACGGCCTGAAGGTTCTCTTCGCCAAGATCGAGGACAACCCGAACAACGTCACCCGCTTCTTCGTGATCTCTCGAACCCGTGCACAGCGCAGCGGCGACGACAAGACCAGCATCATGTTCGCCACGGCCGACAAGCCCGGCGCTCTGGTCAGCGTGCTGCAGGTCTTCCAGGGGCACGGGATCAACCTCACGCACATCGACAAACGCCCCAGCGGGAAACAGAATTGGGCGTACACGTTCTTCATCGATGCTGCGGGGCATCGTGAGGACCCGGCGGTCGCCTCAGCGATCCGCGAAGCGGCGACGCACTGCCACGAGCTGCACGTGCTGGGGAGTTACCCCCGGAGCAAGCGAGTTCTGTAGTTTGTCGGTCGCGAAGTTCGGATTTTCGCGCGACCTTTGCGCGTTGGAGATGCTCGGCGCGCACGGCGGCCGCTAGTTTGTGCGCATGAACATCGATCTGTTCGTCTTTGACATCGCGGGCACCACGGTCCGTGATGACGGCATGGTGCATCGGGCGTTCGAGCGGACGCTGCGCACGGAGGGGATGACTGCCGAGGAGGCCTGGATCCGAGCCCGGATGGGATGGAACAAGGTGCAGGTGTTCGCGGAGGCGCTGCGCGATCACGGCCGGACGGAGGAGGCTGCGGGGGAGTTGGCGGCCCGATTCACGCAGGAGATCCGGCGGAGCATGGCCGAGACGCCGCCGGTGGCCCTGGGCGGCGCGGAGGACGCGATGCGTGGACTGCGTGAGCGGGGAGTTCGGGTGGCGTTCAACACGGGGTACTCGACCGCCCTAGCGGAGGAGATCATCGGACGTCTGGGGTGGGCGGCGGACGCGATCATCGGATCGGATCTGGTGAGCCAGGGAAGGCCCGCGCCGGACATGATCCGCCTGGCGATGCAGCGGACGGGAGCACGCGATGCGGGTCGGGTCGGGGTTGCGGGGGATACGCCGAGCGATCTGAGAGCGGGAACGTCGGCGGGGTGTCGGTGGGTGATCGGGGTTGGGCACGGGACGCACAGCCTCGCGGAGCTGTCGCATCACCCGCACACGCACCTGCTGGGCGACCTCCGCGGGCTGATCGAGGTGCTGGATGCTTGAGCGTGAAGTGGCGATCGTGGGAGGGGGGATCGTTGGGCTTGCGCACGCCGTGGAGGCCCATCGACAGGGCTGGAGCGTCGTGGTGTTCGAACGGCTGCCGCGGGCGATCGGCGCGTCGATCCGGAACTTCGGGATGGTCTGGCCGATCGGACAGCCGGCCGGCCGCGCGTTCGCGCGGGCGATGCGTTCACGGGAGATCTATCTCCGGCTCTCGGCGGAAGCAGGGTTCTGGGCGGATCCGCTGGGCTCGGTGCACGTCGCCCGGCACGAGGACGAACTGGCGTGCTTGCACGAGTTTGTGGCGGCGTCGGCCGGGAGCGGGCTGGACGCGGAGGTCATCCAGGCAGAGGACGCGCATGAGCGGTATCCCTCGCTTCGCCGTGAAGGATTGCTGGGCGCGTTGGTGAGTCGGACAGAGGTCTGCGTGGATCCCTTCGAGGTCGTGCCGAAGGTGACGGCGTGGCTGTCGTCGAGGCCGGGCGTGGAGATGGTGTCCGGGTGCGCGGTTCGATCGGTGCGTCGCGGGACGCTCACGCTCGCGGACGGGCGCGAGGTCTCGGCTCGGCGGATCTTCGTCTGCTCGGGGGACGACATCGAGACGCTGTACCCGGAGGTGCTGCGGCAAGGACCGCTCACCCGATGCAAGCTCCAGATGATGCGAACGGGTGTGCAGCCGGGGGGCTGGCGGCTGGGGATGCACGTCGCGGCGGGGAGCACGCTTCGGCACTACCCGGCCTTCCGATCGCTTCCGTCGCTCGAGAGCGTGCGGGAGCGATTCAGCCGCACGCACCCCGACTTTGATCGCTGGGGCATTCATGTTCTCGCATCGCAGACCCGGGAGGGCGCGGTGACGATCGGAGACAGCCACGAGTACGGCGAGGTTCTCGATCCGTTCAACCGCGACGAGATCGACGCGCTGATTCTCGACTACCTACAGGACTTCCTGAGCGTCCCATCGCTCAAAATCGCGGAGCGGTGGAGCGGCCAGTATCTCAAGCGTACCGACGGCATGATGGAGTTCGTGCGGGAAGTGGAGCCGGGAGTGTGGGTGGTCACCGGGCTGGGGGGGAACGGCATGACGCTGTCGTTCGGTCTTGCGCAGGAGGTGATGGCGTGCGCGGAAGCGGGCGGGACCTGGGAAGACACGCCGAGCGAACCCGTTCGGGCGCGAGTTGCTTCACCGAGTCTTGACCGGGGCTGATCGGCGGCTTGAGATTGCGCCGTTAACGTCTGCGGGATATGACGGCACGAGCACGCTGGACGGGCTGGCAGATCATCACGCTCATGGTGCTCACGCTGGGGTACACGGGGTTTTACCTCTGCCGGAGCAACTATGCGGTGGCGAAGCCGTCGCTTCTTGCGGAGGGTGCGGAGGCAGGTCTCGACAAGGCGTCGCTCGGGCTGATCGACTCGGCGGGAACGATCTGCTACGCGCTGGGGAAGGTGGTCTTCGGTGTCGGGGCCGACTTCGTTCAACCCAAGACGGTCTTTGTGAGCGCGATGATCGCCTCGATCGCGGCGACGGCGTGGTTCGCGCTGTCGGCGGGCAAGGTCGGGTTCCTTCTTTCGTGGTGCGTGAATCGCTCGGTGCAGTCCGCCGGCTGGGGCGCATTGACGAAAGTCGCGTCGCACTGGTTCGCGCCGGCTCAGTACGGCCGGGCGATGGCGATCCTGGCGTTGTCCTACTTCTTCGGTGACGCGCTGGCGAGGTTGCTCTACGGCGAACTGCTCGAGCGCGGGATGACCTGGCGCGGGCTCTACTTGGTGGGCGGAGCCTCGCTCGCCGGGATCGCCCTCATGACGTTCGTTCTGCTCAAACGGAGCCCGTCGGCCGTCGGAGAGCCGGAGGTGCCTGTCTCGGAGGAGTCGGTGTACCTCGCGAGCGGCAAGGATTCGCGCCCGGAGAGTCTGGTCGGACTGCTCGGGCCTCTCATGCGCAGCCCGGCATTCTGGCTCGTGTGCGTGATGTCGGCGGGGCTGACCTTCGCGCGGGAGACGTTCAACGCATGGACGCCGACGTATCTCGCGGAAGCAGGCGGGCTCACCGCGGGGGCGGCGGCGCGGTACAGCTCGCTGTTCCCGCTGTTCGGGGGGATCTCGGTGCTGCTGGCGGGGTGGGCAAGCGATCGGGCGTTCGGCGGGAGGCGCGGGGCGGTGATGGTGCTGATGCTCACGCCCGCGGTGTGCTGCCTAGTCGTGCTGGCGGCGGGGAGCTCGGATGCGTCGGGATGGGTGCCGCTGGCGTGCATCAGCGGGGCGGCGCTGGGGATGCTGGGTCCGTACGCGTTTCTCTCGGGCGCCATCGCGCTGGACATCGGAAGCCGAAAGGGGAGCGCGACCGCCGTCGGGCTGGTGGACGCGGCGGGGTACTTCGCGGGGGCGATGGCGGGCGCGCCCATCGCCGCCCTTGCCCAGTCCGCAGGGTGGAACGCGGCGTTCGGCGTGCTCGCCGGGGTCGTGGCGTTCACGCTTGGCGCTGCGGCGGCGTATTGGTGGATTCGGGATCGGGCTCGCGCTTGAGCGTCGGACTTCAGGGCTTTCTAAGCTCCATCGTGTCGAAGAGACGTCCCTCGAGATCGAATGCCTGGAGGGACAGGCGTTTGCCGTTGATCATCACGGAGGTGACGTGGTGCCCGGTGTACACGCGCTGGGCGAACCAGGAGCGTGAGGGGCCGGCCCGTTCGAGCCCTCCCCCGCCGCCGCCCGAGGTGAGGTAGATCACCCCGCCATCCTGGACGACCTTGCCGCCGCGGATGGGCCAGGAGCGTTCGTAGCAGTGGATGTGGCCGTTGAAGTTGATGTCCACGCCGTGGCGATCGTACAGATCGGCGAGATGGCGGTGCTTGGGGTGACCGTAGGTCGAGCGTTCCCGGTAGGTGTTGCCGTAGTCGTCCTCGTCGGAGGAGTAGACGGGGTGATGGTGATACACGAACTTCCAGGTGGCGTTGGACTTGGCGAGTTCGGCGTCGAGCCACTTGAACTGCGGACTTTGCGGGTCGATCGCCTTGTTGGTGTCGGCGACGAAGAACTGGGCGTTGCCATAGGTGTACGTGTACCACCCCTCGGGGTCGGGGAGAGAGAAGTACTGGTAGTAATGGGGATGATCCTCCTCGTGATTGCCGATGCAGGGGAACATCGGAACACGGCTCATGAGCCCCCAGGAGGACGGGAACATCTCGTCGACCCACTCAGACTTGTCGGGGCCATCGTTGACGACGTCGCCGACGTGGATCTGGAAGTTGGGCCGCAGCGTGTAGGAGAAGTCCTGAAGCCGCTTGATCACCGGGGGGTTCCGCTGCGTATCACCGAGTACGACGAACATGAAGGGGTTGTCGGGCGTGACCGCGGTCTGGAAAGTAAGCACGTCGCTGATCAGTTCCGTGCCGTCATCGGCGAGTGTGCGGGCCCGCCAGAAATAGGGCGTCTGGGGCTTGAGCCCCTCGACTCGAATCTCGTGCATGGTTCCGGGCGATCCCATCGCCGACTTGGATTCGAAGGGGAGCGCTTCGGTGTACTCGACGAAACCTCGGCCGGGCTTTGCGGTCTCCCACATGAAGGTCATGCCGGTCTGCGTGGCGAACTGGAGGTAGGGCTTGACGATGTACTTCTGCTGAGGATCGGTCGGCGGAGTCCAGGCGATGAGCGAAGACCTCGCGTCGGCGTCCTTGGCGACCATTGTCGGTGTTGCCGCCTGGGACTGGAGCTTGACATCGAGGATCGCGCCGGCGGTGGGATACTGCTCGTTCCGGTCTTTGTAGCAGGCGATGGTGAACGGAGCAGATGGGGGGTAGAGAATGTCGCCGCTCTGTTCGGTTGATTCGGCTTCGAGCTTTCCGTTCACGTAGAGCTTCATGGCGTTGCCGTCGTAGACGCCCACGACGTGGTACCAGCGTCCGAGCTCGATTCTGGTGGTTCCCGCGATCGAAGTCATGCGGCCGTTGCCGTCGTTGGCGCCCTGGGACGCGAGGGAGAACGTGAACGTCTCCTTGCCGAAGCCAAGGTACCAGCCCATCTCTTCGTCGCCGTTGTCCTGAAGACAGCCGACAATCGACCCCCACTCCTGCGTCTGGTCGAGGCTGACCCAGGCGGAGACCGTCATGTGGCGACTGGGGAGAGGCGGACGGCTCTTGGCGATGTCGGAGGAGATCGTGAGCCAATCCTGCCGACCGTTGAATCGGACCGCCCGCACGGGCCCTTGCTGCACGAGAGCCGGCGCCCCTTCGACGCGAGCCCGAACATTGCCGGTGTGATCGACGATCGTCTGGCCGTTGATGCTGTCGGCGAGTTCAGCGGAGAAGTGAAGGAGCGCGTCGCTGGGAGCGGTGGCGGACGATGGAGCCGCCTGGGACGCCGGTTGAGAGTCGGCGCCGTCGCGGATCGACGCGACGGTTCCCGCGGCGGCGGCGAGGGTGAGCCCGATGATCGACAGAGCGCTGGAGGAGTCCATGAGATTCTCCGTGGTGTTTGTGATCCGGCAGGAAACGCCCCCCATGGGCGCGAACCCATGGGGGACAAGAAGCGTCAGGCTTTAGCATCCGACCTCGAAGGAATCCACGAAGGCGGTGAAGTCAAAGAAGTCGACGAAGCCGTCCCCGTCGAAGTCGGCGGTCTTTCCTGGCGGGCAGGCGTTGCTGTCCTCGAAGCAGGAGACGAACGCGAGGAAATCGAAGAAGTCGACGAAGGTGTCGCCGTCGAAGTCGGCGCGGCATTCCTCGCCGACCGTGCCGACGATCTCGATGTCGCCGATCGCCCACCAGCCGGAGTTGGCGTCGGTAAAGCGGACCGCGACGGTCGTGGCGCCCTCGGGGTTGTTGAGATCAAGCGTCACGATCTCATCGCCGGTCGTGGGCTTGTTCGCCTCGTTCCAGGCGAGAACACTCGTCCATGTGGTGCCGTTGTCGTAGGTCACTTCCACGGTGGATGTGTGGGCCGGCGCGTTGCCCCAGCTGGAGTGGAAGGAGAGGGTGAGGGAACCGGGGTTGATGCCGGCGATGCTGTAGGAGGGCGAGATGAGCCGTGCGCTGCCCGAGCAACTACGGGCGGAGAAGTCGGAGATGTAGGCAGTTTCACCGCGGAACTGGAGACGTTCGCCGCCGAACTGGCGGGCCCAGGCGTCGGCGACCCAGGCGTTGAAGCCATAGAAGTCGTCGCCCTCGTTGCAGTTCTGCAGGGCGCTGTTGTCGACGGTGAAGTTGCCGGACTGGGCGGCGACGGTGGAGAAATAGGCGCACTGGTCGACGGGCGGGTTCTCGCTGGGCGGTGCCTGGAGCGCCGAGGCGTTCTCAAAGTCCTCGACAAAGAGGGACTGCCCGTTGACGGAGAAGTCGACGTTGTCGATCGCCCACCACCAGTCGTTGCGGGCGTTGGTGAGGCTGAACTCGAAGCGGACGGCCGTCGCGCCCTGCGGGATAGCGAGGGCCTGGAGCGGGATGGAGACGCCCTCGTTGGTCGCGTCGGGCTTGAAGAAGGGGCTGGGGACGCCGGTGCCGGAGTTCACCCCGTCGTCGGAGTCCCAGTGGAGGACGTCGACCGGGGCCTGCTCGACGCCGCCCACGGTGTAGATGGCGCGGATCTTCGCCGTCTGGTTGTTGGAGGGCAGGGCTCCCGGCGCATCGCACGAGCAGGCGTCATCGAAGCCCTCGGGACGCCAGCTGGAGTCAAAGTTGAGCGAGCCGGTCGTGATCGAGCCGGGAAGGTTGATCGAAGGGGTGGTCATGAAGGCGTTGAAGTTCGAGCGATTGTTCTGGAAGTCGTCCCACTCGTCGGGGTCGGCGACGGCAACGAACCCGCGAGCGCGGGTGAAGTCCTCGCGAAGCTGCGTGTCCACCTGGGACGACCACCAATCCTTGAACGCGACCGACCAGCCACGCCACTCGGGGCGCCCGCATTCCACGGGGCACGCGCCGATGGGGTTGAAGGACTGCGTCCATCCGTCGGGCATGGAGGGGGACCAGGGCGTGAAGCACGGGGCGTAGTCCACCGTGCCGGCGACGGACATGGGGAAGGTGCTGGGCGTGTGCGAGGCAACGGTCACCTCGGCGAGCCCCTGGAACACCGTAAGGTTGTCGATCGCCCACCACCAGTTGTTGCCGCCGATGTAGCGGAACGCGAGACGGACGTTCAGGGCTTCGCTGGGCACGTTGAGCGGGAAGGCGACGCGTTCATTGACGGCGTCGGGTTTGAAGTTGGGGCTGGCCGTGTCCGACTCCCAGCGGAGCACGGTCTGTGTGGTCCCGGCGGGGTCGTCGTAGGTCGCCACCATCTCGGCCGTCTGGCCCGACTCGAAGCGCCAACTGGAGTCGAACGTCACCACGAGCACGTTGGACGTACGGCTGGCGAGGCTGATCTGGGGCGTGCGGAGCGTGGTGTCGAGCGGTCCGGGCTCGTGGGCCAGATCGTCGTACTCGTCGCCGTCGGCAACCGCGACAAGCCCGGAGGAGTTGGTGAACGCGCGCCCGTTGGGGCCGCCCGAGGCGCAGAGCCAGAAGGAGCGCTCGACGAAGGACCACCCGTACCAGTCGGGCACGCCGCCGCTGGCGGGCGAATCGACCGCGACGGTGACCCCGTTGGGGCCGTCATGGGTAAAGGTGGGGATGCCGCAGTAGTTGACACCGCAGCCCGAGGGACGTGCATCGACGGGAGGCTGGAGCGCGACACCCTCGAAGTTCTCGAAGAAGAGCCCGGTCGAGGTGCCGCCGATGGTCCCGGCGACGTTGAGATTGTCAACGGCCCACCACCAGTCGTTACCGGCCTCGAGAAGCCCGAACTCAAATCGCACCGCGGTCGCGCCCGCGGGGCGCTGGAGCGTTGCTTCGCTCAGGACGACGGTCTCATTGGTGGCGTCGGTCTTGTAGAACGGGCTGGGGGCGCCGCCGGTGGCGCTCCCATCGTCGGAGTCCCAGCGCAGGACCTCGACCGGCGCCTGCTCAACGCCGTCGACCGTGTAGATCGCGCGGACAACGGCGGTCTGGTTATTGTCGAAGTTGCGCCCGTCGTCGAATCCCTCGGGGCGCCAACTGGAATCGAACTGGAACGACAGCCCTCCGGCATCAACGTTGGCGATGTTGATCTTCGGGGTGCCCATCCAGGCGTTGAAGAAGCCGCAGTTGAGCGCGGGGCTCCCCTTGTCGTCCCACCCGTCCGGATCCGCGACAGCGACGACGCCCGTGCCGAGCGTGAACTCGCTGCGGCGCTGATCGCCCTGCTGATTGATCCAGAACGACTTGAGCATGAAGGACCATCCCTCATACTCGCGGAATCCGGCGGTGTTGGAGCAAGTCGAGCAGGTGCGGTCCGGGGATGGGGGACAATTGCCCACACGGCAGGCGTACGTCGGCACGCCGCAGGCGTTCCACGACCACCCGCTCGGAGGGACGAGGGTGAACACCGGGGTCTGCGCCGTGCAGGCGTTGATGACTCGCGGATCGCCCGACAGGTTGTTCAGCGTCGCGGAGTCAAAGTTCTCCGCGTAGAACACGGTCTGGGCGGCGGCCGAGCCCATCACGCAGGCTGCGCCGGCGACGGCGGCCAGAATCGACGCTCGATGACAGGACGTGTGTCGTGACCTCATGTGATCTCCCTTTCTCGTCATGACGCAAGGACCGAGGCCCACAACACGCGCGCCCTTCCTTACGACCATGAGCACGCTAACGCCCGTGCACGATCGCGCACAAGATGCGCTCCGTCAAGGTTGAACCAAGGTTGCGCTCACCGCTGCGGGCTTCGCCGTCGCCCGCGACTCTGAACACAATGCTGATGCTCTCTTGATCTGAACATCAGCAGTTCCAAACGCGCGACTCTCTCCTGGTCTTTAGCATCCTCGCATCCCGAGGGAGTCATCACACCATGCGCCCACCAGCACGCCGCGGCTTCACACTCATCGAGCTTCTTGTCGTCATCGCGATCATCGCGATGCTGATCGGTCTGCTGATTCCCGGGATCGGCATGGCGCGGGGCGCCGCACGCCAGATCGTCTGCCTCTCGAATCAGCGGGAGATCTTCGCCGCCATCGGCGCCTACGCCCAGGACAACAAGGACCACCATCACGCCAAGCGGCAGAACTATGGCGCACGGTTCCTTCGCATCAACGGCAACGGGGCCTACGAGTCGGGTAACCTGCGCATCCTCAGGCCTTACGTGATCGACTTCTCCTCCGACGGGCCCACCCGCGATTACGCCTACTGGGGCTCGCTGTACGACACCTATTTCAACATCTCGATCGATCCCGCCTGGTACACGGCACGCATGCCCTGGCCTTCCGACACCGCGCCGCCCTTCGGCGGATGGAAAGTCTGGCGGTGCCCTTCCGCCCGCGGCATGGACCCCTACCCCTACGCCGACGTCGTCTCGGGCGGGACCAAGTTCGACCCGGATCACCTGTACCAGACCTACGGCTTCAACGGCGTGGACGACCGCCGCGACCCCTCCACCAACAAGCCCGCGATGACCTGGTGGCGTCAGACCTACGCCCCGGAATACCGGCGGACGATCTCCAAGCCCACCCGCATGACGGACATCGCCCAGCCTTTCGCTCTGATCATGTTCCAGGATGCCTTCGAGCACATGATCGACTCCAACGGCGACACGCTCAACAACCTCGACCAGTACAACCCCAACGACGACCGCAACGAGCCCGAGTTCAAGAACTGGAAGAAGGAGTACTTCCGCCACAACACGGGCTGCAACACCATGTGGGGCGACGGCCACGCCCGCTCCATCGGCAAGGTCGACATGAACGACTCCCTCCCGTGGTACACCGGGCTCAGCGTGCGGCAGTAACGCCGGCTCAGTCGACGCCCCCGCTCACAACACGATCCGCAAGGCCGCGGCCACCGAGTCCGAGAGGATCAGTCGTGCCTGGTCGAGCTCATCGTGCGAGACGGTCAGCGGCGGCGTCAGGGTCAAGACGCGCGAATCCGAGACCTTGAAACTCAGACCCCGACGCAAAGCCTGGTACAGCGTCTCTTCGCACAGTTCGGCGGTTCTCCGCTTCTCGCCGGCATCAAGTTCCATCCCGACGAGCAGCCCCCTCCCCCGCACCTCCCCGAGCACGCCCAGTGGCGCGAGATCACGCTGCAGTTCGCGCATCCACTCGACTCCGAGCCGCTCCGAACGCTGCACAAGCCCCTCATCCGAGATCACGCGGAGCGTCGCTAACGCGGCGGCCGAGCCGACCGGGCTCTTCTCGTGGGTGTAATGCCCAAGGGCGGTGTGGCCCGCGACGTCAAGGTCAGCCCGGGCGAGCACCGCCGCCTGGGGGATCACTCCGCCGCCGAGACCCTTGCCGATCACGAGAATGTCGGGTGTCACGCCGAAGTGCTCGTACGCGAAGAAGCGTCCCGTGCGTCCGAGGGCGATCGGGATCTCGTCGAACACCAGCAGCGTTCCGTGCCTCCGGCACGCCTCCTTCACCCGGATCCAGTAGTCAGCGGGAGGAACATCGATCGTCGTGCAACGGATCGGTTCGGCGATGACCGCGGCGATATCTCCCTCGCGACGGAGAACGTCCTCGATCGCCTGCGCTCCGATCCCCTCGCACCGCCCCCGGCATCCGTAGGCGCACGACGAGCGCGCGCAGGGATGCACGAGATGACACCCCGGCAGCAGCGGGCCGATGCCCGATCGAAAGACCGACTCACCGCCAATAGAGATCGCGTCGAGAGACGCCCCGTGGAACGACCCCCACATGGAAAGGAACTTGAATCGGCCCGTCGCCACCCGCGCGAGCTTCATCGCCGCTCCGACCGCCAACGCTCCTCCGGGCATCAGCAGGGCCTTGGTCAGAATGCCGCCCGTGAGCCTTCCGAGCTCCTCCGCGAGCCGAATCGCAGGTTCGTTGGTGTACCGCCTCGGGCAAAAGGGCATTTCCCGCATCTGCCGCACCACAGCGTCGATCACGGCCGGGTGCCCATAGCCGACTTGATGGGCGCTGTTCCCGTGGAAGTCGAGCAGGCTTTGCCCTTCCGCGTCGATGATTCGCGAGCCGCTCGCTCCGACGATCGCGTTCATGCATGGCGTGGACAGGGACTGATGCAGGAACGCCGCCGAGTCGCGATCGAGAAGCCCACGCGCCGACGAGTGCTCCGTCCGCTCACGACAGTATCGAAAGCGGGCGTCGGTCGAGTTCACATCCCCCTCGGAAGCGTCATGCCCATTCACGCGGCTCATGGCGAGTCTCCTTTGCGATCAGCAAAGGCTTGCCGCCTTGGCTCGCCCGGTCCGGGAGTTCTCGTGTTTTCACACGAGATTCACACAGGGTCTACTCCATCTCTCGAAGATACTGAGCTTGTTGAAGGGCTCTCATCGCTCGCTCTCTCGGCGAAACGTCGTCCGCCAATCCCACCGCCGGGAAAGCAAGCCGCACGCCCACGTCGCTGTATCCTCGCCTCGCTCGCGCGGGGCTTTCCGGGGAATAGGGTTCGTCCGGCCGATACGGCACACCATCGCCCCATCCCGGCGGCGAAAGGGCCGAGCCCCCGACCACTCGCAGCGGCGCATAGTCCCTCGGGATCGCTTCGAACAAATCTGCTGCTGTCGGGGCGTACGGCAGTCGCTCCAGCGATCGGGGATCCTCCCACAGCATTTCCGCGACGTTGCCGATCAGCTCCTGCACCGCCGAGTCGGGCGATGGTCCCCTCGCCGCATCACGGAAGAACAGAACGCCGTCATCGACGGCCGACGCGGGTGACCGGTCCCACTCGGGCGGGTCGTCGTTGGTGTTCTCGCGAGAACCCAGAGGCCAGAAGATCCCGCCGTTGGGCATCTCCGGCTCGAGCGTGTATCGCCCGCGATGAGTTCGCCTCATGAGCTCGATCTGGTCGAACGCGATCCGCCACGATTCATCACGTAGATTCGCCCCCGACGCGGCGTTCCCCAAGCCGCCCGCTCCTTCGAGCGCCGCCCGCCATTCGGCGCTCGTGGGCAGCCTGCACCCAAGCAACCTCGCAACCAGCACGGCGGCCTCGGGCGAGATGTACTGCACGGGCTTGTCGACCGTCGGTAATTGCTCGTTCGGCAGCGTTGCGAAGTTCGGGAGATAGGACTGCCGCGGCGATGGACCTCGGAACCCGATCATCGTCTCATTGGTGGTGTACCAACCCCACATCGAATCCGGGCCGCCTCCCAGCGTTGGTCGAATCGGTATCCGCGCGTCCGATCGGAGTTCGGACGTCCAGACCCTGGGGCCACGCCGACTGTCCGCCACCTCCCGACGCTCGACCGCCGGCATCTCGAGCACAGCTCCACCGGCCGGCGACCGCTCCGCGAGGTCGCCCGCACGTCCCGACTCGGCCAGTGCATCCAGAAAGAGCCCGAGCGTGAGTTCTCGCGTCGCCATGTAGAAGGGCGACAAGCCGGGAGCGGACACCAGCCGAAAGTCGATCGCGTGCGTTCCGGTCGGGCCCGCCCAGAGATACGTCAGTGTCTCCGCCGATTCACGCACCGACCATTTCGCCCTCAGCGGCGTCTCCCAGGCACGCGGGCCAGCATCGTCTGGAGAGAATTCCGCGGGAGTGTCCGCCGCCATGCCACGCTCGAGTCGGCGCAGCAACCGCCTCACGCCCGGGTCATCCGCCAGAGGCTCCGCCGTCGTGATGAACGGCGCCGATACCCTCGCGACCATCTCCGATTCCGCCGAGGGAGTCCCCGCGGGGATGGACCGCACACGCTGACGAAGCGTCCAGAGTTCCCAGTTGAACGCCGCACGCCCCGAAAGGGAGACTCGCCCTGCAACGCCCATGACCTCCGCGAGGGAGAAGACCGCGTCGAGCGATGATGCTCTCTCCGCCTCGGCTTCGATCCGAGACGCCCCCACCGCGGCCGACTCCCAGATTCGTGCGCACGCCGTCTCCACCCGTGCCACCACGATCGCCGCCCGTTCCGACGGCATGTCCGTACCGTCGAGCCTGAGCGGGAAACCCTTCGCAACGCGGGCGACGCGCTCAAGCCTACGAATCGCCTCTCCGCTCGCCGAGGACCACACACCCAGACCAGACAGCCGCTCGATCGCACCGACCGCCAGAGAAAGATCGCTGTTGCTCGATCGCTCGGCCACACTCAGAAGCTCTTCAACGTCCTGAGCGTTCGACAGCGACTCCAGCTCCGCCACCCTCGCCGTGATCGGCCGGACAACCGGGGTCAGCGTGACGGCGAGCGGCTGCTGCAGACTGGGCGCAAGAAGAGCCCGCATCGTCACGCCGCCCGCGTCGGGCTCGTCGAGCCCGTAGCCCCGCGACAACATGAAGCCGGCACGCCCCGCTCCTTCCGCGGCTCGCACGACCTCCTCCGCCCAGTCCCGATAGTCCTTCGCCACTTCCTCGATCTCGACCGGCAACGCCTCAGCCTCGATCGCCACACGGTCCGCAACTTTGCTCAGGTCGCGTTCGCGTCGCGTGGTGAGAACGCGATCCAGCGCCTCGCGGCTGATCGAAGGGATCGGCGGCACATCGACCACGAACGCCTCTTCCACGGCGCGGAGCCTGGGCTCCCACTCGTGCAACAACCGACGCTCCACGCTCGCGACGTCCCCGGAGGCAACCGAACGTGAGGCATCGGTAACCGCGGCCTTCCAACGGGCCTCGATCGCGGCGGATCCGAAAGTGACAGTCCGAGCATGGGCGAGCAGAGCCTCGATCGACTCGAACTCCGACTCTCGTGGGATCGCAACTGCCAGCCTCGACAGTCGATCATCGATCTCCTCGACGGACTTTCGAAGCCCCGGCTCGCTCCGTGCGGATACGAAAACGCCCGCGAGCGCTGTGATCCGCGCCTCCGCGTCGTCCAGCCCGGCACGGATGGAAGCCGGATCATCCTTGAACCGTCTCGCCCGCCTCTCATCGCTCACCGCTGCGCCCAATGTCAGTCGGAGGGTCGCCGCCTCAGACCTCGATCGCGTCCGCCAGTCATCGAGCCAGGCCCGACTCAGCGGGGCGTAATCGCCACTTCCCGCCTCGCGAAGCCACGCCGAGGCAAGCGCCAGGCCATGCTCGCTCGCGGGCTTGCCGGCCAGAGACTGATACACTCTGCTCTGCAGGAACGAGGCCCGATCCCAGTCCGGATTCGACGAGCGGGCGAGAAGGCCCGTCGCCAGTTCCAACGCCTCTCGCACATCGGCTTCGAGCCGTGCGAATCGCTCCGCATCCGTCTCGCCGCGGAATGACTGCGCCGTGTGCGACGAGACCATCGCCGGAAACCCCGCCAGCACGGGGTCTCCGGACGCCGAGAGCTGGGCTTCCCGATCGGCGAGCTCCCTCAACACCTCATCAAGAGACCTGGCGCACGCCACCACCGACAAACCGGCCGCCAGACCATCCGGACTGATCCCGGCGCCATCTCGCGTACCAGGGTCCACGATCGCCGCGATCTGGTCCGCCGCGCTCCGGATTCGGCGTGCCGCGCCGATCCACCCGCGACGCTGATACTCCGCCGCCCAATCCTCGAGCTTCGATGAAGGTGCGAACGCACGAATCTCGGTGCGGAGGGCCGCAATCGCGAATCTCGCGTCGCTTGCATCGCGGATTCGACCCAAGGATCCCTGCACGCCGACCGAAGGCTCCTCCGACCACGTCGAGGGGTTCCGCCGAAGCTGCTGCTCCCGATCACTGGCCGGCACCCCGACGATCTCCGCGGGAGATCGCAGGTCGCCTGGACGCAGGGCCGACAGCAGCGTCGCCGGAACTCGCTCCGCCGCTCCCTTGGGCAGCCGCTCGAGCTTCGCCGCGATCGCTTCTCGGGCGAAGAACCAGTAGCCCCAGTCGTTCACGATGCCGGGCCATTCCTCGCCGAGCTGAGTGAGGGACAGAAGTCTTGCGTTCCGTTCGTCCGCCGGGGAGTCCGCGATCGTCTTCGGGCGAAGGGCTTGCGCATCACTCCCGGATCTCCACCAGGATCCAACCGCCACGCCCAAAACCAGCGCGCCGATGCCCACGACGAGCACGGTTCGGCCGGTCCGCTGTCCGGCGGATCTCCGGGGCAACATCGCACGAATCTCTTCCAGCGAGGGAGGCCCCGCGCCCGGCGTCTCCCTGAGCAGGCGTCGGCAGATCTCCGACCAGGTTGCCGCCGTCGATCCAAGGCGATTCCATTCGCCCGCCGGAGTCAGATCGGGCTGCTCTCGTTCTCGCAGTGGGCGGCGAGTAATCGCCTCGTAGAGAATCGCGCCCAGGCCCCTGACGTCCGAGGCGTACGAGCTGTCTGTAAGGAGGGACGGCGCGCGAAGATCTGTCAGCACGATCGGGTCGCCGCCGATGAAGGGCCCATCCCGCCCGCCGATGAGCACGTTCCCCGCCTTCAGATTGCCGTGCGCTCGGCCCGCGACACGCTGAATCTCTCGCAATCCGTCCACCACCGACGCGGCAAGGTGCGACAGGTCGTCCCGCGTCAGCAAGACTCCGCGCGCGATCAGCGTCGCCAGACTCCGCGAGTAGAGGTCCGAAACGAGGTACGCGGCATCGTCCTTTCTGCCACATTCGTGCACGCGCGCCACGCCGACGGCGCCACGCTCGACGATCTGCTGCTGCGCCATTGCGCCCTCGAGAAAGACCGCGATCTCCCGCTCGGCCCTCGCTTCATCCGCCAGAACCGAAAGCCCCTCGATCGCCTTGATGATGTAGCGTTCCTCCCCATCCGCCGACGCCACTCGTCGGGCGGACCAGATCGTCCCCATGCCCGCCGTCGACAGTTCACGCAGCGTCTCGTACTCGCCCCAGCGAGCCATCGCTCAGCCCCCTTCAGCGCGCGACAGGAATGTCACGCCCCGGCGAGACACGTTGACCCGAACCGTGCCCACCGCGTCCCGGAACCTCCCCGGTTCAACGGGAACGACGATCCGCCGAGATTGAACGTCGCTTCCCCCCGGAAGCGAGACGAAGATCACCACCGCCCGCACTCGGCCGTCTGTGGACCACAAACGCCACGCCCGATCGCCCCGCGAGAGAGTCGCCATCCCTGTGGGCCCGAGCGGCAACGACACCCAGCCCCGCCTCGCACGCTCCGCCTGGGACAACTCGAAGTGCTCGTCCGCGTCGCTCGGGGTCTCTGGAGCGAATCCCGACTCGTCCGACACACCCCGAAGGCTCGCCTCGAGCGAAGGCCACCCTCGGGTCGCCGGATCCCGAAGACTCTCGTCGAGCTGAATGTCGATCTGCAGCGGCCCCTCGACTCCGACAGCCGCCGACCTCGGCCCGCCGCTCGGACTCTGGCACCCGCCCGCCAGCGCGCCACTCGCCGCGATCAACGCCGCCGAAACCAGTCCACGCGAGACCTTCATGTTCCCCTCCTCGGCACCAAAGACGCCGCCCGCCCCGATCAAGCGTACTACGCCGACAGGACCCGCGTCAAAGCACGTGCAACGCGGGGTCCAGCGGGGGGCTCAGATTCGTTCAGTGCACACCCAGATATGCCTTGCGAACTTCGTCGGACGCCGCCAGGTCCGCCGCCGGGCCCTGCATCTTGATCTCTCCGACCTCGAGCACGTAGGCCCGGTGAGCGACCTTGAGAGCCATGTGCGCGTTCTGCTCGACCAGCAGAATCGTGGTGCCCGCCGCGTTGATGTCTCGAATGATCTTGAAGATCGTCTGTACCACCTGCGGCGCGAGCCCGAGACTCGGCTCGTCGAGCAGCAGCAGCCTGGGCTTGGTCAGCAGCGCACGCGCGATCGCCAGCATCTGCTGCTCGCCCCCGGAGAGCGTGCCGGCGTTCTGGCGAAACCGCTCTCGCAGCCGGGGAAACAGACTCAAAGCCCACTCCCGATCGGCGGCGATCCCCTCGTGGTCCTTGCGCGTGTACGCCCCGAGGTCCAGGTTCTCCTCCACCGTCATGTTCGCGAAAATGCCCCGACCTTCCGGGCTTTGTGCGATTCCCAATCGCACGATCTCGTGCGGCGCGATCCGATGAATGGGCTTGCCCTCGAACTCCACCGAGCCCGACCTCGCACGGATCAGCCCGGAGATCGCGCGGAGCGTCGTCGATTTCCCCGCTCCGTTGCACCCGATCAGCGTCACCACCTCGCCCTGCCGAACCTCAAGGGAAATGCCGTGCAGCGCCTTCACCGCCCCGTACGAAACCACCAGATCCTTCACGAGAAGCATGGCTACTCCGTCCCCAGGTAGGCTTCGATGACGCGAGGGTCGTTCTGCACCACGCTCGGGCTTCCGGCGGCGATCGTCTGCCCGAAGTTCAGCACCGTGATGTGCTCGCACAGGTTCATCACGACGCCCATGTCGTGCTCGATGAGCAGAATCGCGACCTTGAACCGCTCGCGAATCCGGTGGATCAGCCCGCGAAGTTCGACCTTCTCCTGCGGATTCATCCCCGCCGCGGGCTCGTCCAGCAGCAGCACCCGCGGCTCGGTCGCGAGCGCGCGGGCGATCTCCAACTTCCGCTGGTCGCCGTAGGGCAGGCTCTTCGCCTCTTCGTGCGCACGATCCGCCAGCCCCAGCACCCCAAGCAGATCCATCGCACGATCACGCACCGCACGCTCCTCGGCACGATGCAGCACGGACCTCAACACCATCCCCGCGAACGAATGTCCCACCCGAAGATGACACCCCAGCCTCGCGTTGTCCAGCACGGAAAGCGCACCGAAAAGCCGGATGTTCTGGAACGTACGAGCGACCCCGAGCCTCGCGATCCGCCACGGACGAGCACCTTCCACGCGGTGCCCAGACACCCGAACCTCGCCCGTGTCCGGCGTATACACGCCCGTCAGCAGGTTGAAGCACGTTGTCTTTCCCGCGCCGTTCGGGCCGATCAGCCCCTGCAAATCGCCCTCGCGGATCGTCAGGTTGAAGTCCTGAACCGCCTTCAAACCGCCGAAGGACTTGTTCACGCCGATCACTTCGAGAAGAGGGCGACGGTCGCTCATGACGCGCCCCCCTTCGATCGGCGAGCGAACAGATCCAACCAGAACGAACGATCCCAGATCTCGCCCACGCCCAGCAAACCCTGGGGCCTGAGGATCATCATCGCGATCAGCGCCAGCGCAAAGAACACCATCCGGTACCGACCAAGATCCACCTCCGCGCCCTTCGCCCACATCGCCAGCAGACCCAACGCGGCCACCAACACCCCCGCAAACAGCAGCGCCCGCCCGAATGTCGTCGCGCGGCCTGTCGCCCGCAGACCGGCCATGACGCACAGGCCCAACACCGCCCCGCCCAGGCCGTAAGGCCACGACGCCGCCAGCAGGTCGGGCGTCCGGAGCAGTTCCGGGAGGATCGTCACGATGACCGCCGCGATCGCGGCCCCGGAGATCGAGCCCAGCCCGCCCAGCACCACCATGATGATGATGTCAAACGATTTCTGGAAGCCAAGCTCCGCCGGATTGAGTTGCACGCCCACCGTGTGCGCGAACAGCCCGCCCGCAATCCCCGCGAAGAACGCCGCCACCACGAACGCCCGCACCTTGTACGACGTCACGTTCACGCCCATCGCCTCGGACGCGATCTCGTCCTCGCGGATCGACAGGAACGCCCGGCCATACGAACTGTTCTTGATCCGGAACGCCACCAGCAGCGTCAATCCCGCCGCCAGCACCACCCAGAACGGGCTCGTGTAGAACGGCAGCCCGCCGAACCCCAGGGCCCCGCCGACATACTTCGGCCACACCCACACCGGTGCCGAGGCGATCGCCTCCGCCGTGATGTAGTCATCCACTGCAAGCGTCGAGCCCCACGCCGGAATCATCCGCAGGTGGTCCGGCGTCACGCTCGCGCCCTCCGCGAGGACCTCCGTCGTCTGCGACTGCACCAGCACCCGAACGATCTCGCCGAACCCCAGCGTCACGATCGCCAGGTAGTCGCCCTTGAGCCGGAGACTGGGAAGCCCGACGAGATACCCGCAACCCGCCGCCACAAGGCCGCCCGCCAACAACGCGCCAAGGAACAGTGCATCCGCCCAGGCGAACCAGGGCACGTCCCGGACGCCGTAAACCATCGAACTGACCAACCCGCCCTGAACGTTGGCGTTTCCGAAGAACCGGTACGACCCGTAGTACACGATGCACGCGGAGGTGTACGCCCCGACCGCCATGAATGCCGCGTGACCGATCGAGAACTGCCCCGTAAACCCGTTCACCATCGTCAGGCTGATCGCCAGAACCATCGCAACAGCGATGTCGACCGCCATTTTGATGAAGAAGTCGGCCCCAGCGTTCGCCATCGCGGGAGCAAGCCACAACTGCGCGAACATCGCGATCGCCACCACCAACGCCACGGGCAGAATCGACAACACCGCCGTGGGCACCAGCCCGGGCGAGAGTGAGGCGGCTCTGTGTCGCAGATCTGACACTCATGTACTCCAGGCCACGCCCCGAATCCGGAGCGTCAGGCCGTCACACGACCACTACACCTTCTCCTGGGCGTTGGTCCCCAGAATCCCCGTCGGCTTGAAGAGCAACACCAGGATCAGGATGCCGAACACATAGATGTCGGCCACCGAAGGAGACTGATAGGCCCGGGCGAACATCTCCGCCGATCCGATCAACAGCCCCCCGAGCATCGCCCCGCGGATGTTGCCGATCCCCCCCACCACCGCGGCGATGAACGCCTTCAGCCCCAGCAGCACCCACGTCGCCGACGCCGCCTGCCCCAGGCCGGGGTACTTCTGGGCGTACAGGAACCCCGCCGCCGCCGCCAACGCCGCACCCAGCACGAACGTAAAGCTGATCACCTTGTCCACCGGGATGCCCATCAACGCGGCATTCCGGTCGTTGTAGCTCACCGCCCGCATCGCTCGACCAAGTTTGGTTCGGAAGACCAGTATGTCGAGCGCCACCATGAGCAGCACCGCCGTCCCCGCCCCCACCACATCGATCAGGTGCAGCTTCACCGGGGGCACCGTTTCGCTCCCCGCGAACTGCGCCAGCGTCACGTCGGGCAGAAGCCGCGGCATCCCCTGAGGCCGCGTCCCGAACATCCAGTCCAACTGCCCCAGATTCTGCAAGAGCAGCGAAACACCGATCGCCGTGATCAGCACATTGAGGCGAGGCGCTTTACGCAAGGGCTTGTACGCCGTCCGCTCCACGCAGAACCCGATCAGCCCGCACGTCGACATCGCCGCCAGCAGGATCACCCCGCCCGCCACCGTCCTCCAGACCGAACTCTCCGCCGCACCCGTCGCGATCGCCCGGGCGGCGAACGCCAGACCCACCGACGACCATCCCCACAGCGACACGATCGTCAGCGTCGTCCCCAGACCGGGCGAGGGCAATCGTCCCCGCCACGCCGCCGGAACCCGGTCATACCCCGCCCGGTCCCACACCTGCATCGCCGCCGCGACCACCGACAACGCCGCCAGAACCCCGAACACCCAAGGCGCCACCGGCACCGGCGACTGCATCGACAGCCCGGCCATGATCGCCATCGAGTAGGACAGCCACGCCCCGAGCACAAAGATGTCCGAGTGCGCAAAGTTGATGAACTTCAGGATCCCGTACACCATCGTGTAGCCGAGCGCGATCAGCGCGTAGAGGCTTCCGACAGCCAGGCCGTCCATCAGGGTTTGGAGGAACTTCTCCAGCACGGGCCGGGATGATACCGCGGCCCCGCAGCCACGGCATCCGCTCCAAAGAAAACAGGCCCGGACGTCCGACGCCCGGGCCTGCAGTGTCCTTGCAAACCGCTTCCGGTTACTTCTTGGCCGGCGCCGCCTCCGGCTCGATCTTCGCCACGAACTGCGGCTTCCCGCCCTTCATCTGAACAACCACCGCTGCCTTCGTCGCGTTGCGGTTCGAGTCGATCCCGATCGTCCCCGTCACCGCCTTGAAGTCCTTCGTCGCCGCGATCGCGTCTCGCAGGTCCTTCCCGGACAGGCTCTTGGCCCGCTTCAGGGCGTCCGCCAGAATCAGCCCGGCGTCGTACCCCAACGCCGCCAGCCCGTCCGGCGTCTGCCCGTTGAACGCCTTCTTGTACTTCTCCACGAACGTCTTCACCTCGTCGCTCGGCTGATCCGGCGCGTAGTGGTTGCTGTAGTAGCAACCCTCGATCGCCTCCCCGCCGATCTTCGCCAGCTGCTCGCTGTCCCAGCCGTCGCCCCCAAGCAGCGGCACAGTGATCCCCAGCTTGCGGGCCTGGATCGCGATGTTCCCCGCCTCCGTGTAGTACCCGGGGACGAAGATCACATCCGGGCTCCCCGAACGGATCGTCGCCAATTGGGCCGAAAAGTCCTGGTCGCCCGCGTTGTACGCCTGATCCGCGACCACCTTCCCGCCCATCTTCTCAAAGTTCTTCTTGAACTCGTCGCGAAGCCCCTTCGAGTACGGCGCCGACTGGTCATACAGAATCGCCGCCGACGCTGCCTTCAGGTTCTCCCTCGCGAACTTCGCCACCACGAACCCCTGGAACGGATCGATGAAGCACACCCGGAACACGAAGTCCCGCCCCATCGTCACACGCGGATTCGTGCTCGAAGGCGAGATCATCGGCACCTGATACTGCTGGCACACCGCGCCGCCCGCGATCGAAAGCCCGCTCGCCACCTCCCCGATCACCGCCACCACCTTGTCCTGCGTGATCAGTCGGGTGACCGCCTTTCCAGCTTCCGCCGACTCACCCTTCGTGTCGTACGTGATGATCTCGATCTTCTTCCCGTTGATCCCCCCCGCCGCGTTGATCTCGTCGATCGCAAGCCGCAGCCCGTTGTCCGTCGACTGACCGAACGTCGCTTCCTTCCCCGTCATCGACGCGTAGTGCCCGACCAGAATCTTCTCCGCCGGCCGACCGGCCCCCGCAACCACCGGCAGCAGTCCCGCCGACAACGCCGCCAACCCCATTCCAACCGCCGCACGACGCGTGACGCGTGACCACAGGCTTGCCATAGCTGTCTTATCCCTTCCCGGACGCCCGGCCCGATGCCTCCAGCATCGACAGGCCGTGCTCGTTGCAGTGTAAACCGACACCCCAATCCTCGCCCGGTTCCCACGATACCAATCAAAAACCTATCACGGCCCGCGAATCCCGATCCGGGGTACAGCCCTCGCGGTGCGGCGAGCCGCAAAGCACCCCCAGAAAACGCGACCTCCCGGGGCTTCCTCCAGTACACTGGATCCGGAGGATCGGAGAATGCCCATCAGGTCTGTTGCCTTGCTGTCGCTGCTCGCGGCCACGAATGCCCTTGCCCAGCCCGACATTTACTTCCCCGAGTACGAGTTCAACAACGCCGTCATGTCCGCCGTCCAACCAGACGGCTCCAATCGACGTGTGCTGTTCTCTCTCCCCGCGGCCCAGTGGCTCCCGATCGGCCTGACCTTCCGCCCGTCCACCGGCAGACTCATCTGGGTCGACTCGGCCAACGGCAGCGAAGTCGTCTCCGCCACCACCAGCGGCGCGGGGCTTACCACCCTGCGCGCCTTCGCCGGCTTCGGCAAGGGAGCCTCGCTCGACGCCCAGGGACGCATCTACTTCTCCTCCGACACTCGGATCCACCGCGTCAACGCCGACGGCTCGAACCTCGTCACGCTCTTTACCTCCGCCGCGCAATTCCCCGTTCACCCGCCGCGCGTGGACGCCGTCAACGGGCACCTCTACTTCGGCGACGACGGCCGCATCGTCCGCACCGACCTCAACGGCCAGAACCTCAAGGTCATCACCACCGGTGTCAGCCAAGCTCGCGCCATCACTCTCGACATCGCCAACCGCCACATCTATTGGGCCGACGTGGACACCATCTCCGATCACATCGCCCGCAGCAATCTCGACGGTACCGAGTTCACCGTCATCTCCGACAACTCCCCCAGCATCGTCCAATCCGGCGGCATCAACGACGTCCTCGCCGACCTCTCCTCCCAACGACTCTACTACGTCGACGATCTCTCCGACACCATCTGGGCCATGGACCTCGACGGCTCCGACAAGTCCCCGCTCGTCACTTCCACACGATCCCCCGTCGGTCTCGCCCTCAGCACAGGCGAGCCCCAGCAGGCCCTCAACGATTGCAACAACAACGGCATCCACGACGACATCGACATCGCCAACGGCGCGCCCGATTGTGACAACAACGGCGTGCCCGATTCCTGCCAGATCAACCCCTGCGAGTCTCTGGATCTGCTCCTCGACCAAGGCTCCAACGCCCTCGACACCAGCGGCCGAGCACTCGGTACCGAAAGCCAGTGGCAGATCTTTCAGCCCTTCGACGTCCCCGCAGAAGGATGGACCATCGGCTCGATCGGCATCGATGGGTACACCGTCAACTACCACGACGGCTCGGGCTTCATCGCCCGCGTCTTCCGAGACGACGGCTCGTTCACCAGGCCCGATGAGTCCGAGGCGCTCGCCACCTCCCAACCCCTCAACCTCCGGTTCAACACCTTCCGCGTCAACTGGGTCTACGCACCCCTCAACGTCTCGCTCCCCGAAGGACGCTTCTGGATCCGCCTCGAAGGCGTTGACCCGCAGACCTTCTTCGCCTCCGTCAACAGAGGCTTCTCAGGGCTTCAGTCCTTTTCCAGAGGTGTCAGCGGCGCCTTCACCGCGCCCACATCGCCCATCGCGCTCCGACTTGTCCGCGGTGAACCCACCTGCCCCGCCGACTTCGACAACGACGGCTTCGTCGACTTCTTCGACTTCGACGCTTTCGCCAACTGCTTCGAAGGTGGCTCATGCCCTTCCGGCCGGTCACCCGACTTCGACGGCGACGGCTTCGTTGATTTCTTCGACCTCGACGCCTTTGTCGCCGCCTTCGAAGCGGGCTGCTAAGCCCCCCTTTCGCCGCGAACTCGGTGGAGATTCGAAAGACGAGGGTACAGGTCTTATAACCGTCATTCCTTGTGAATTGCTCACGCCTCACAACCTAAGTTGCATCGCCATATCCGGTATGCACTTACACTCCATACAGGAGGAATATCCATGGTTCGCGGTTCCGCCGTCGCGCTTCTCGCCTCGTCCATCGCCGCGGCCCCGCTATGGGCCGACATCACCGCGCGTCAGATCACACTGCCTCGATGGGGCTTGACGCAGAACGGGCAACTCGGCCTCGGCGACGCCACCGTCGAGAACTTCGAAGACGCGTCTCTCGCACCGGGCCTCCGGGTCCGCGTCACCACCGGCAACGGGTCCTACGGGCCGACCTCCACGCTCCCCGCCGTCTTCAACACCTCGATCGATCCCTTCGGCAGCGCCTTCCGCAATACCCAGTGGGAAGGACAGGCCGCCCTCATCAACACCGCCACCAACCAGACCCGCTTCTACAACGACGCCAATAACTGGGGCGACGTCGAGTTCCTCTTCGACCCCCCCGTCCGACTCGTCGCCTTCAGCGTCGCCAATCGCGAGGCCTCGACCTTCGTCTCCATCAACGGCTCGGTCGTCGGAGAATTGGGATCACTCACCGGAATCCCCATCTCCAGCGGCCGCGGCGGCTACGCCGTCTTCGAAACCACCGGCAACGACACCATCTCCTCCCTCACCCTCGACAACGTTCTCGGCGACGGCATCGTCGTCGACTTCCTCGCATTCTCCACCTCGCCCAAGCCCCCCGTGACCATGTTCGGCGTCAGCCCAACCCAGTGGAACGCCACCAACGCCGAACTCGGCATGCCCGGCGCCCTCCTCGAGGACTTCGAGGACCTTCAGCTCGTCCCTCGCCTCGGCATCGGCTGGGATGCCCCCGCCGGTACTTCTGCCCCTTCCAACACCCTCCCAGCGCTGTTCAACCCCGTCACGGACGATCCGTTCGGCGACGTCTTTGACAACGGGATCTGGGACGGCCAGCGCGGCGCCGTTTCCGGCCGAGACAACAGATCCTGGAACTACTCCGACGGCTCCCAGTGGGGCGACATGATCTTCCGCTTCGACCCGCCCGTCTTCTCCGTCGGCATGAGCCTTCAGCAGATGGACGCCAACGCCCGCGTCATCATCAACGATCGCGACATCGGTTCCATCGCCTCCGTGCCCGGTCTCGCCATCTCCAGCGGCCGCAACGGATTCATCAGACTCGACGCCCCCGCCCAAGCCATCATCGAGTCCCTCCGCATCGCCAACGCCCGTATCGGCACCTTCGGCGACGGGTTCCTCGTCGATCACCTCCTCGTCCGTGGCTGCGGCGCGGACTACAACGGCGACGGCTTCGCCGACTTCTTCGACTTCGACGATTTCGTCTCCTGCTTTGAAGGCTCCGCCTGCCCACCAGGACAAACCGCCGACTTCAATGGAGACGGCTTCGCCGATTTCTTCGACCTCGACGACTTCATCTCCGCCTTCGAATCCGGCTGCTGATCAACTTCGTCTCATTCAATCGTTCATCCCCCCCGCCCGACCGGAGATCGTCCATGCTTCGCCAGTTCATCTGGGCCACCGCCTTCGCCGCCGCCCCCGCCCTCGCGCAGCCCTTCCAACTCATCGTCACCGTCACACCACCGGGATCCAACACCAACCCCGCCAACTGGCAGCCCACGCGCCGCATCGCCGTGAGCGGACCCGGCGGCACCACTTCCAATCTCGTCAGCATTCCCACCACAGAGGTCTTCGACCCCGCCGGGGTCGCCTTCCGCGCCGCTGATGACCTCTTCATCGGCAACCGCCACGGCAACAGCCTTGGCCTCGGCAGCATCTCCCGCTTCCACCTTTCGCCCGACGGGGTGACCGCCACGTACGTCCAGAACATCGCCGCCACAGGAATGGTCGGCGTCCACGAACTCGCCTACGACCCGCAGCGAGACGATCTCTACGCCGCCTGCGTCAACGATGGGATCTTCCGCTTCCATTTCGACTCCAACGGCCAGCCCACACTCGTGCAGTCCTTCGCCCGCGGACGGCCTTTCCGAGGCATCGTCGTCCACCCCAACGGGGAGTACATCTACGCCACCGCCGCCTCCAATCGAATCTTCGTCTTCCAGATCACAGGCCCCAACACCGTCAGCGAACTGGCATCCTTCACCGTTCCGGGAGCCTCCAACCTTCACTTCTTCTGCATCGCGCCGGACGCTCGCCACGTCTACGTCGCCGATATCAGCGCCTCACGCGTCTTCCGCTTCCGCCTCGCCGAAAGCGGCACGCTCAGCCTCGACCAGACCATCTCCGCCGCCGCGGCCGTCGACCTCGCCTTCAGCCCCGACTACACCGAGATGTTCGTTGGGAACCACTTTTCTGGCGGGATCAACCGCTTCCGTTCGACCGATCAGACCGCCTGGAGCGCCTCGGGGTTCATCTCAACGCCCAGCATGGGCGGCTTTGGAACCTACACCGCCCCGGGGTGCATCGCCGACTTCAACTTCGACGGCTTCATCGACTTCTTCGACTTTGACGCCTTCATCGCCTGCTTCGAAGGCGATGCCTGCCCCCCGGGCCGTGACCCGGACTTCGACGGCGACGGCTTCGTCGACGGATTCGACTTTGCCCTGTTCGTCCAGCGCTTCGAAGAAGGCTGCTGATCACTCCACAACCCGAGGCCTCACCCCCGGCGGCAACGACTCCAGAAACAGCCGGCCATACCGCGCGCGCACCAACCGCCCGTCCAGCACCACCACGCGCCCGTGATCGTCCCGCCCTCGAATCAGACGACCGAATCCCTGCTTGAACCGGATCACCGCCCGCGGCAGCGCATCCTCCATGAACGGATTCCCCCCTCTTGCTCGGATCAACTCACCCCGCGCCTCCGTCAACGGCCGATCCGGCGGATCAAACGGCAGCTTCGTGATGATCACGTTCCGCAGCCCCCGCCCACGCACATCCACACCCTGCCAGAAACTCGCCGCACCCAGCAGCACGCTCCGCGGGTCCTCCCTGAATCGCGCCAAAATCTCCTCTCGCGAGCCATCGATCCCCTGGGCATAGATCGGCCGGTCCCCGAGCCTCGATCGCAGCCGCCTCGCCACCGCGTTCAGCGTCGCGAAGCTTGTAAAGAGAACGAACGCACCGCCGTCCGTCGCCTCCACATGCTCGGCCACACACTCGGAAAGCGTGTCGGTGTACGTGCCCGCACCCATGAGCGTCCCGGACTCGCCCGCCGATGAATCTCTCGACGAATCGGCCCGCACGTCCACGATCAGCTCGACCTGCGTCGCATAGTCGAACGGGCTCCCCACCTGCAGCGTCCTCACCGCCTTCTCGCCAAGCCCATCACACCCGAGCCGACCCATCACGTGTCCGAACGCCGTCTCCGCGTGCTCGACGCTCTCGCCCTCCCGCCCGCCGCGCGTCGCGAGTGTGGCGCTCGCCAAAATCGTGCTGTGCTCGCCCTTGAACAGATGCTCCCGCAGCAGCGGTGCAACCTCCACCGGTGCGCACGCCACTTCCACGCGACGACCCTTCCCAGACAGTGACGACTCTCCCCCGGCCTCCACCCAGTACGCGCACCCCGGCAGCTTCTGGTCCGCGAGCGTCGTCGCCGCCTGCGCGACCATCTCCGCCCGCTGCGCATACGCGTTCAGCTCGAACTGATCCGCCTCAACCTTCGCCACGTCGCGCAACGACCGCAGCGACAGCGAAAGCCTCGTCATCGCCGCAGCCAATCCCCCATCCAACAGCCCCGCCGACCGGTACCTCGCCGTTCCAGGCTCCGACGAACCGAACGGCCCTCTCCGCGGCATCAACTCCAGCGCCGACTCGAAGAACCGCCTCGTCTGCTCCTCCGCCTCCGCGACCTCCCGCATCGCCGATTCCACCGCCCCCGAGTCCCCCGCCATCAGCGTCAGGTTCGGCAGATACCCCTTCCCCGTCCGCGTCGAGTAGAGAGTCGTCAGCAGGTGCATCACCCGCCCTTCCGTCAACGACACCCCGAAGTGCTCGCTCGCCACGTCCTCGATCCCGTGCGCCTCGTCCAGCACCACATGCTCGTACCGCGGCAAGAACCCTACCTCTTGCGCACGCAACGCAAGATCGCTGAAGAACAGCGCATGATTGCACACCAGCAGGTTCGCCCGCTCCATCTTCCGCCGAGCCTTCTGGTAGAAACAGATGGAATGCGTCGGGCACTTCCGCCCCATGCAGTTCCCCGTGTCGCTCTCAACCCGATCCCACACCCCCGGACGCTCCAACGCCGGCAACGACGACAGCGTCCCGTCCATCGTCCTCATCGCCCAATCTTCGATCACGTGCAGGCTGCGCCGCGCCGCGGGGTCCGCGAACAGCTTGTCCTGCCGCTGACTCGCCAGCTTGAGCCGACGGATGCTGACGTAGTTCCCCCGACCCTTCACCAGCACCGGCCGGACCTTCGACGCCGCGAAACTCTCCTCATCGTCGTCGTCCCCCATTCCCGCCGGGTCCAGCAGCTCCCTCAGCAACGGAATGTCCTTCCGGACCAACTGCTCCTGCAGCGCGATCGTGTGCGTCGCCACCACCACCGTCTCACCCGCCATGCACCGAAGCATCGCCGGCAGCAGGTACGCGAAGCTCTTCCCCACCCCAGTCCCCGCCTCGCACAGCAGCACCGATCTCTCGTGCATCGCCCGATCGACCGCACGCGCCGCCGCAGCCTGCTCCGGCCTCGCCTCGTACGAAGGCCCGAGACGCTCCGACAGCGGCCCCCCGGGAGCCAGCATCGCGTCGAGCTCCGGGCTCATCCCGCCGCCCCATCCCGACGCCCACCATCACCGACGCCGCGATCCCGGACCACCTTGCCCCCAAGAGGCTTCGACGTCGGCTCGCCGTTCGGCCTCGGATACAGCCTCGGCGTCGCGCTCGGCTTCTCCAGCACCACCACCCGGCCCGTCGGCGTCTCGATCGTCTCCACGTGCACCACCTTCAACTGGTGCAACGCCTCCGACGCTTCCGCCACCTCCGCCTCCGCTTGCTCTCCCTTGATCAGCAGCAGCCGCCCGCCCACCTTCGCAAACCCCGCCGTCAACTCCACCAGCGACGCCAGCCGGCCCACCGCCCGGGCCGTCACCGCGTCAAAGACCTCTCGCATGCCCCGATCACGCGCCCCTCGCTCGCCCCGATCGTGCGCCGCACGCTCCGCACGATCGTTCACCACCCGAACGTTGGTCAACCCCAGAAGGCCCGCCGCCCGCTCCAGAAACGCCGCCTTCTTCCCCGTCGCCTCGAGCAGCGTGAACGACAGCCCCGGCATGCAGATCGCCAGCGGGATCCCCGGCAGCCCGCCCCCGCTGCCAACGTCGATCACTCGCGAGCCCTCCGGCAAGTCCGCCAGCATCCCCACCAGCGTGATCGAGTCCAGGATGTGCCGACGCCACATCTGCGAAGGCTCCGTCAGCGCCGTCAGGTTCATCGTCTCGTTCGCCGCCAACAGCAACGACAAGTACGCCCCGAGCTTCTCCACGTCGCCCGTATCGAACTCCACCCCAACACCCGCCGCCGCCTCCACGAATCCCTCCGGCGGGCGCAACGCCGCGGGCAACACCGCCGGCAGCACGTCCCGGACATCCCGACCCGCTCCGGGCTTTCCCTTCGGCTCGCTCACTCATCCTCCTCCGAGAACTCAAACGCCTGATGCAGCATCGGATCCGGCCGACGCATCGACACATTGAACACCAACCCCGTCATCAGCCACGCCGACAGCATGCTCGAGCCGCCGTAGCTCACAAAGGGTAGTGTCACCCCGATGATCGGCGCAAGCCCCATGTTCATCGCGATGTTCACCGCCGCCTGAACCCCCACGAACCCCCCCAGACCAACGCACACCAGCCGCCCGAACGGGTCGTTCGTCCCCGCCGCCACCAGCAACGCGCCCCACACCCACATCACGCACAATCCAAGCAGCCCCACAAGCCCCAGCAGCCCGAACCGATTCCCGATCACCGCCGGGATCATGTCGTTGTGCCGCTCAGGCAACGCGTTGAAATGCAGCAGCGCACGGCTCTTGCCCCCCTCGTTCCCCGAAACCCCGCCCGCACCAATCAGCGTCTGCGCCACCGTGCTCTGAAAGTTGATGTCCCGATCCCCGGAACTATCCCCCACAAACTGCTTCCACAAACCCACCAGCCTCACCTTCTGGTGTGGCCGAAGCACCGGATACGTCAGCGGCGCCGCCATCGCGCCCACCAGCACGATCACCACCAGATGCCGCAACTTCGCCCCCGCCGCCACCAGCATCGCGAACAGACTCGGCACAAACAGCATCGCCGAACCCAGATCCGGCTGCAGCGTGATCAGACCCACCGGCACCATCGTCATCAGCCCGATCGGCAGCAACCCCAGAAAGCGCCGGTGCGTCGTCCGGTACCTCAGATACCACGCGATCACCAGCACATACACGATCTTCGCCATCTCCGCCGGCTGAAACTCCGACACCCCGAAGTTGATCCACCCTCGCGCACCCTTCTTCGGCGTCACAAGCCACGTCGGAACCCATGGCACCAGCAGAAACACCAGCAACCCCACCGTTCCCAACGCCAGCACCGGCGTCCAAGGGCCCAGCCGCCGATAGTGCGGCGTCGCCACCACCAGCGCCCCAAGCACCCCGACCGCCACATACACCAACTGCCGCGTCGTCGCCACGCTCAACGAGTCGTTCGATCCCTCAAGCCGGAACGCACCCGCCGACTGGATCGACACCACCCCCAACGCCGTCAGCCCCGCCGACGCCAGCAGCACGATCCACCCGGGATTCGTCGGACGAAGCGCCCTCACCAGCGTCGCCATGCCCGCGGCCGCCTGGTTCACAGGTACCCCTCCGCGATCAACGCGTGCACGATCTGATTGCAGATCGGCCCCGAGACCTTCCCGCCGCTCCCCGCGTACTCCATCAGCACCGCCACCGCATACCGCGGCCGACGCTCCTCCGCCCGACCCACCAGAATCACGTACCACGAGTGGTCACCCTCCACCCGCTCCCGATCTTCCGGCCCAGACCCATCCGGATCGATGTACTCCAAACCCGCCGCCGTTCCCGTCTTCCCCCAGATCCACACCTTCGACGGATCGTGATCAAACACCTTCACCCGCTGATCGTTCA
>ERZ1066130.101-NODE-101-length-49951-cov-10.361071_pt1 | contig 49951 bp, 36 predicted proteins | sample MGYA00382777_ERZ1066130 | MGnify/ENA primary metagenome ERZ1066130 (study PRJEB33369, sample SAMEA5778360) | biofilm metagenome | biome: Industrial cooling water; feature: Water cooling tower basin; material: Biofilm | place: United Arab Emirates | collected...
ACTGGTGTGGAATGCTGCGGCCGCGGATGTACGTGAGGGGCTCGAGCACCAGCTTTCCGTCCGCCATGAGCTTCTGGATGCGCTGCTCGGCCGAGTGGCTGTCGGCGTGCCCGGAGTTGGCCCCGCGGGTGGACATGAGGTAGGTCAGGTTGTCGAAGATCGGCTGCATCCAGGCGGTCAGTTTCTCGTCCTTGTCGCCCGGGAGGTACCCGATGTCCCGCCCGAGGGGCATGATGGGCCGCGCGACCAGCAGCTTCTCGTAACGTTCCTCGCTGAAGACCTTGGCCATCCCCGCGGCGATCGCCACGAGCGTTTTGCCCGTGCCCGCCGAACCAAGCAGCGTCACGAACTTGATCTCGTCGTCCATGAGCAGATCGAGCGCCATGGTCTGCTGGCTGTTGCGGGCGATGATCCCGAAGACCGGCTTGCGCAGGTTCGTGACCGGGATCACGTGCTCCGTGTCGGCGAGGCGACGTCCGAGCCCCGTGTGCCCGGCGTCGTCCTTGTCGCGGAAGTACACGAACTGGTTCGCGATGACCTCCTCGTCGTGCCCGCCCTCGGCCAGCAGCGGACGCAGCTTGCCCATCGGGAGCATGCGGTCGCGGTACATCTCGTCGATCACCGCCCGCGGCGACTCGACCGTCACGCACCCGGTGTACAGGCGGTCCGCGTCGACCTTCTGGTTCTCGAAGTCCTCGGTGTGGATCCCGAGCGAGTCGCTCTTGATTCTGGCGGCGAGGTCCTTGCTGACAAAGGTCACGTCCGCCCCGCGGCACTTGAGGTGCCACGCGACCGCGATGATCCGGTTGTCGGGCGATTCCTCCACGAGCGCGGCGGGCCGCTCGTACTCCTCGACGTCGATGCGCACCGTCCCGGTCTTTCCCTCGGGCCCGAGCTTGGCCGCGGCGCCGACGCGAGGGCTGTGCTCGCCCCAGTTGACACCCTCCGTGAGGCTGCCCTTGTTGCGGAGCCAGTCGAGGTGGCGGATGCATTCCCGGGCATTGCGGCCCAGGTCGTCGTCCTTCCGCTTCATCTTGTCGAGTTCCTCGATCACCGCGAAGGGGATCACGAGGTTGTGCTCGGCGAAGACGAACAACGCCGCCGGGTTGTGCAACACCACGTTCGTATCGATCACGAAGGTGCGCACGCCCGTGGAAGCACGACGTCGCCCCGCCTTCCCGCGCGCCGTCGCGCGGGCCGCCTTCTTTTCGCCGCTCATGGTTGTCCCGCCCGGCGGGTGTGATTCCCCGCTCTCAGAGGCCACGGAACCGTCCTCGTGCCGCGGATCACGCATGGGCATGCGTCGAGCATACCCGATCCTCGTTGGTCAGCACGTCCTTTGCGGTCCCTCTCAGGCATCCTGCCCCGTTCTTTCACGCAGACTTCACACCGCGGACGACGCCCCTTCCGAGGCCGGCGCGGGCGATTCGGCCGCCTCGCTCTTCGCTCGGTCGGGGAAGGCTGTGTACTCCATCTCGACGATCCACTGCTCCAGAGGCACGTGACGCAGGAGGTCGAACCGCAGTTCCTTCCCACCGTGCCGCGCGTGCCCGGGCTTGACCTTCACGAACATCAGGAACTTGTCCCACTTGCGCCGATCGAAGTCCTCGCACTCGGCGACCGACAGCGTCGAGCCGTCCGGAAGGCCCAGCGTCTTGGTCGCCGCGTCATACGTGTACTTCACGCGGGACACCAGCGCGACCAGACCGAGCATCCAAAGCCCGACCAGCAGACCGACCACGAAAATCACCCACTGGACCGGGATGTCGTACCAGGAAAGGGTCTTGGGCACCCGAGGCTGCCCGTTGGGGCCGGTGAACTCTTGGCGGAGCTTCTCCAGCTCGTCCTGCGGGTTGCCCACGGTCGTGTGTTCGGGCGAGAGCCGACCGACGATCGTGAGAGACTCGAGCCAGACTTTCTTCTTGAGGTCGACGGGCTTGAGGGACTCGACCGGCGTCTTGCGCAACTGGTCGAACGCCGCCACCGGGTCGGCGACGCTCGGGTTGGACCACGCCGAGGACTGTCCGCCTTCGCTGGCTCGCTTGGCTTCCTGCAGATACTCCCACTTGAGGTAATCCGCGGCGCGAACCCCCCGCTCGGGGTACACATAGACCGCGTCGATGTATCCCCAGATCCCGAACCCGACGAACAGAGCGGCGATCGCCAGCATCTTGATCGTCCACGTGCGGTTGAGCGATGTTGTCTGCATCCCTGCCATAGTCGTGGAGTGTACGGCTTTCCGTTCGGGCGGTTCGTCCGATCCCCGGCTGGGCCGGGCCGAATCTGGTCGGGGCTAGTCACCCCTCCCGAGAACCCGACGCAACGCCGCACTCCACCATCGGCCCGCGGTCCGTCGGCCATGAGGGGACGCCATCAGCCAATCCCACCCCCCGGCGCTGACCGCACGGATCGGGATCCGGGGGAACTTCTTTCCGGACCCCATGGCCCAGGTCAGCCATTGCGAATGCTCGCGACGCATCCGGGCACCCGGGTCCTCGACGTCCTTCCCGCCGCTGCTCTGGAACTGGATCATGCCGACTGGAGTCTAGCGATTCGCCATGCCGCGCCAAGCCCCTGCGGTACCTCGGCTTATTGGCTTCGACCGAAGTACTCCATCTCAAGCGGCTCGAGTTCGACAGCCAGCTTCTGGCGTTCGCTGCCCAGACGCTGCATCTTGCCCTGATCCTTCCACAGATCGCCGGCGGCGATCTCCGCGTCGATCGCGCGGATTCTCGCCTCGATCTCGGCGATCCGGGCTTCGATCTGCTCGGTCTTCATCCGCGCGAGCTTGTTCGAGGCCGGGGCCTTTCTCTCCGTCTGCTTCTGGGCCTCCCGCTTCTCCTCCTCGGCCCGTCGACGGCGGGCTTCCTCGCGCTCGCGGCGCTCCTTCTCGGCGGCGGCTTCCCGGGCCTCCTCGGCCTTGGCCTGGTCGTCCTTCTCCTTCCACTCGCTGTAGCCCCCGTGGAAGACCTTGGCCCCGCCCTTGCCGTCCATGACGATGAGGTGATCGCAGGTCGCGTCGATGAGCGCACGATCGTGGGAGATCAGCATCATCGACCCCGAGTACCCGTCCCGCTCGTCCTCGCCGGGCGTCAGCGCCATTTCCAGCCGCTCAGCCGAGGGGATGTCGAGGTGGTTCGTCGGCTCGTCGAGGACGATGAGGTTCTTGGCCGAGGCGAGCAGCCCGGCGAGCACCGCCCTCGCTCGCTCGCCGCCGGAGAGACCGCCCATCTCGCGGTCCTGCTCGGCGCCCGAGATCAGGAACGCGCCGAGCAGATCCCGTGCTTCCTGCTCGGAGTAGGTCACGCCCTGGACTTCCTTCTTGATGATGTCCTGGACGTAGCGGTAGACCTGCTTGGTCGGGTCGAGGTGCTCGTGGGTCTGCTTGAAGTGCCCCACCGCCACGCGCGAGCCCAGTTGCACCTTGCCTTCGTCGGGTGCCAGTTCTCCGAGCAGGACGCGTACGAGCGTGGTCTTGCCCGCCCCGTTCGGGCCGATGATCCCCCACCGCTCGCCCCGGCCGATCTGCAGGTCGAGATTCTGGAAGAGCACTTTCTGCGTGCCGTCGTCGGCGGCGTATCGCTTGCTGATCCCCCGGGCCGAGATCACGATGTCGCCCGAACGCTCGGCCTTGGGCAGTTGGAGTCGGAAGGCCTCCATCTCGACGGGCCTCTCGAGCGTGGACTGCTCGATCGCGCGGGTGAGCTTGGTCTGGCGCCCGCGGGCCTGCTTGGCACGTTGCCCGGCCTTGTACTTGAGGATGAAGGCCTTTTCCTTGCGGAACTGGTCCTGCTGGTTCTCGTACGCCCGCAACTGCGTGAGGCGGCGCTGCGAGCGGATCTCTCGGAAGTCCTCGTAGTTGCCGGGGTACTCGATGAGCCGCCCGCGTTCGATCTCGACGATGCTGTCGACGACGTTGTCGAGGAGGTAGCGGTCGTGGCTGATAAGCAGCACCGCGCCCTTGAACTCCTGGGTGAGGAACCGCTCGAGCCACAGCCGGCCGTCGATGTCGAGGTGGTTCGTCGGTTCGTCCAGCAGGAGCACGTCGGGCGCCTGGAGGAGGAGCTTGGCGAGGGAGACTCGCCCCTTCTGCCCACCCGAAAGCCCCGACACGGGCACGCCGAACTGGCTGTCGGTGAAGCCCAGCCCGTGGAGCACCTCGTCGATGCGATGGTCGACGGCGTACCCCCCGGCCTGCTCCATCTCCGACTCGAGCTGGCTCTGCTTCTTGAGCAGTTTCTCCAGATCATCTCCCGTGGCCTCGGCCATGCGGTGGAAAACCTCGTCCAGCTGCTTGTGCAGCTCGTGGAGCCGCTCGAAGGCGGCCTCGGCTGCCCCGCGCAGCGTGTCGGTGGGGTCGAGGTTGTGATCCTGATGGAGATATCCGGCGGAACAGCCCCGCTGGACCGAGACATCACCCTCTTCAGGGCGTATCAGGCCAGCCAAGACCTTGAGGAACGTGGATTTGCCGCAGCCGTTCCGTCCGACGATGCCGATGCGTTGCCCGGGCTCGATGCTGAGGCTGACGCCGTCGAGGATCTTGCGGTGTCCGAAGGAGTGGGCGATGTTGGTGGCGGTCAGAATGGGCATGGCGAGGTCGCGATTGTAGAGACGCCGGGGGAGCGAAACGTTTCTTCGTGGCGGCGGTACAGTCGCGGGCCCGGAAGGGCCACAACACCCTGGAGTCCGCATGAAAGCCACACCCGTGAAGCGATTGGTCGCCCGTCTTGCCGCCGCGTTGGTGCTCTCATTGTCCGGAGCGTCGATGAACGCGTGCACGTCCACCGCTGCGCCCGCGGAGGCGACGCTGACGCCCGAGCAGCAACAGCAGAACGTGGCGTCGTTCGATCAGGTGTGGACGACGATCCGTGATCGGCACTTCGACGCGACGCTCGGCGGCCTGGATTGGAACGCGCTCAACGACGAACTTCGTCCGAAGGTTGCCTCGGCGACCACGCAAAGCCAGGCGAGGGCGCACATCTCAAGTCTGATCGAACGCCTGGGCCAGTCGCACTTTGGGATCATCCCCGCGTCGGCGTACGCGGACGTGGCGGGCAAGCCGTCGGCCTCGGCTTCGAGCGAGAAGGGGGCGAGTGTCGCGGCACCGCAGGCGGACAAGCCCGAGGCTTCGCCCGAGTCGGGCGTGTCGGAGAGCGGTTGGTCGGGGCTTTGGGTTCGGGCGGTCGAGGGGGAGGTGCTGGTCACGCACGTGGTGAAGGGTTCGCCGGCGGAGGCTGCGGGAATCCGGCCAGGGCACCTGGTCCGTCGGGTGAACGGCCGCGACCTTCGTGAGATGCTCGGCCGCGTGGGGGAGGCGTACGAGGGGAAGAACACGGTGCAGAGCACGCTTTCGTTCGCGGCGCAGTCGGCCCTGTCCGGCAGCGCCGGAGAGACGATTTCGCTGGGGGTGCTCGACGAGCGCGACAACGAGCGCGTGATCGACGTGGTGCTCGCCAAGCCCGCGGGCAAGGCGACGACACTGGGCAGCCTGCCGACCATCTTTGTGGAGTTCGAAAGCCGCCGGATCACGCGTCCGGACGGGTCGCAGATCGGCTACGTCTGGTTCAGCTCATTTCTGGACCCCGAGAACCTGATGTCTCAGATCAGCTCCGCGTTGCGGTCGTTCAAGGACTGCCAGGGCGTGATCGTGGATATGCGAGGGAACATCGGCGGGCTTGGGGCGATGGCGATGGGCGTGGGGAGCTTCTTCGTGACGCAACCGGCGACGCTCGGGGAGATGAAGTCTCGCAACGGCTCGATCCGGTTCGTCGTCAACCCGCGTTCCAACCCGCTGCAGACCCCGCTGGCGGTGCTGATCGACGAGTGCTCGGTCTCGACGGCCGAGATCTTCGCGGGCGGCATGCGGGACATCGGCCGGGCGAAGCTCTTCGGCGTGCGCACGGCGGCGGCGGCGCTCCCGTCCACGGTTGAGCGCCTGCCGAACGGCGACGGATTCCAGTACGCCTTCGCGAACTACATCTCGGCGAGCGGTCTGGTGCTGGAGGGCAACGGGGTGCCCCCGGACGTGGCCGCCGCGCCGGTCCGAGCGGACCTCCTGGCCGGGAAGGATCCGGCGATCGAGGCCGCGGTGTCGTGGATCGCCTCGGGCGGGCAACTTCCGCCCCGGACGCCGGTTCAATAACCCCCCACCGAGATTCGGCCTGCGAATAATCACGCGGGCGTCGGCCGCGGGCCGACGACCCACCTTGAACAGGAAACAACCCTCCACGGAGCATCGCTTTATGTCGAACCGTTTGAATGTCCGGACCACCCTGACCGCTCTGCTGGTTCTGGCGTCGAGCGCCGGGACGTGCTTGGCTCAGAACGACCCCTCGAAGAAGGACACCCCGCCCGCGGCCCCCGCGGCGCCCGCCGCTCCGGCTGCTCCGGCGCAGCCCGCCAGCACCGAGAAGCTTCCCAGCGCCAGCGAGATTTTCGCGCGGTACATCGAGGTGACGGGCGGGAAGGCGGCGTACGAGAAACTCAAGAGCCGCGTCTCGACGGGCACGTTCGAGATGGCGGGCATGGGCAAGGCCGCGTTCACCCTGACGCAGGAGTCGCCCAACAAGATGGCGATGACGATCGATCTGCCCGGGATGGGCAAGATGGTGCAGGGCAACAACGGGACGCACGCGTGGGAGTACTCGGCGATGACGGGCCCCCGCCTGCTGGAAGGCGAGGAACTGCTGGAATCCAACGGGCAGTCGCTGTTCAATGCCGAGCTCTACCCCGAGAAGGTCTACACCAAGACGGAAGTGGTCGGGATCGAGAAGGTCGGGGACAGCGACGCGTACAAGGTCGCGATGACGACCAAGGGCGGCTCGACTCGTACGGCCTTCTATGACAAGGCCTCCGGGCTGCTGGTCAAGATGACCATGCTCCAGAAGAGCCAGATGGGCGAGGTCGCGATCGACTCGATCACGAGCGACTACCGCGAGGTGGACGGCGTGAAGCTGCCCTTCAAGACCACCATCAAGATCAACGTCGGGCCCGGGATGGAACAGGTGATGACCATCGAGAAGCTCACGCACAACACCGAGATCGCCGCGGACGCCTTCAAGGCCCCGGCGGAGGTGCAGGAGCTGATCGACGCCAAGAAGAAGGACGAGGAAAAGAAGGACGCCCCAAAGACCGAAGAACCCAAGAAGTAACGAATCGGTCGGTGAGCCGAACATCGAGGGGCTGTCCCGCGAGGGGCGGCCCCTTCTTTCTGCGCGCTACCTTTGGGCGGATGCAGACGCCGCCTTCCAACCCTGGAGACAAGGGTCCGATCGTGGGGATCGACCTTGGCACGACGAACAGTCTGGTGGCGTTCGCGGACGCCGCGGGACCGCGCGTCCTGGGAGATCCTCCCGCCGGCTCGATGGTCCAGAGCGTGGTTCGATACGGCCCGGCGGACTCCCAGGGAAAGCGTCCCGCGGAGGTCGGCGCTCAGGCGCGGTCGGGGTCTTCGTCGCATCCGGGTTGGACTCTCCGCAGCATCAAGAGACTGATGGGGCGATCGCTGGCGGACGTGTCGGCGGACCTTGCGTTCCTGCCTTATGAGGTGATCGAAGGACCTCAGCGGACAGCGCGGGTTCGGCTTCCCGACGGGAGCGTGGTCAGCCCGCAGGAGGTCTCCGCGGCGATCCTTCGACGTCTCAAGCAGATCGCTGAAGATTCGCTGGGAGTGGCGGTTTCGCGGGCGGTGGTCACGGTGCCGGCGTACTTCGACGACGCTCAGAGGCAGGCCACACGCGACGCGGGGCGTCTTGCCGGGCTTGAGGTCGTGCGGATCGTCAACGAACCGACGGCGGCGGCGCTGGCCTATGGGCTGGGCACGACGGGCGCGGCACGCACGGTCGCTGTCTACGACCTGGGCGGGGGTACCTTTGATATCTCGATCCTGCGGATCACCCCGCCCGAACCCGGATCGCCGGAGCCGGCGTTCTTCCAGGTTCTTTCCACCGCGGGGGACACGAGGTTGGGCGGCGACGATCTGGACCATGCGCTGGCGGCGCACCTGGCGGAGCGGCTGGGGATCGAACTGACGGATGAGTCTGTCCGCGCCGGGCTGGTGCGTGAGGCGGAACGCGTCAAGATTGCGTTGTCGGACGCGGACTCGGCTTCGGTCGAGTGGAACGGACGGGAGGTCGCGATCACACGGGGGGCGTTCGAGTCGCTCGTCGCGCCGCTGATTGAACGCACGCTCGCCTCGTGCGCCCGCGCGAGGCAGGACGCGGGGCTGACCGGGCCGCCGGACGCGGTGGTGCTGGTGGGGGGCTCGACACGCGTGCCGCTGGTTCGTCGGCGGGTCGAGGAGTCGTTCGGGATCGCGCCGTACACCGCGATCGATCCTGATCGGGCGGTCGCGCTGGGAGCGGCGGTGCAGGCCTCGATCCTGTCGGGGTCTTCTCGCGGGGCGCTGCTGCTGGACGTGATCCCGCTTTCGCTGGGGATCGAGACGGCGGGGGGCGCGGTCGCGAAGGTGATCATGCGCAACTCCACCGTACCCACGCGGGCGAGGGAGATGTTCAGCACGCAGGTCGACGGCCAGACATCCATCCGCCTGCATGTGCTGCAGGGTGAACGGGAGATGGCCGAGCACTGCCGCAGCCTCGGCGTCTTCCACCTCCGCGGTATTCCCGCGATGCCCGCGGGGCTTCCCCAGGTGGAGGTCGAGTTTCTGGTCGACGCGAACGGCGTGCTGAGCGTCTCGGCGCACGAGCGGCGCAGCGGGCGGCGGGCGAACCTTCAGATCGTCCCGAACCACGGGCTGACCCGCGAGGAAGTCGAGCAGATCGAACGCGACAGCCTGACCCACGCGAAGGAAGACATGACTCGGCACCGCGTGGTGGACCTGGTGGTGAACAGCAGGCTCGATCTCAAGTGGATCCGAGACCGGATCGAGAAGTTCGGGTCGAAGCTGCCGCCGGAAGATCTGGCGACGGTTCAGGCCGCGACCGACGAGCTCGCACGGTTTGTCGAGGCGGGTTCGGCGGATTGGAAGTCGGTCGATCCCGACGCGTTTCATCGGTGCAAGGAACGTCTGGACCGCCTCAGCCTGCGCCTGCAGGAAATCGCGATCGCCGAATCGCTCAGGAACGCGCCGGACGCGCGGCGATGAGGGCGGCCATGCGCCCGGTGCGTCCGGCGTCGCGGCGGTGAGAGAAAAACCACTCGGGTTCGGAAGCGGTGCATCTCGCGAGGCGTTCGATGCGGACGAGCCCGGCGCGGCGTGCCTGAACCACCAGCGCGAGTTGAAGATCCACGAAGCCCTTCCCGTCGGGTGTTCGTCGGGCGATCACCCCGGGCTCGTCCGGGAAGGCGGCGTCGAACTGCTCGACGACCTCGGGCCCGACCTCGAAGGCACCAGGGCCGATGCAGGGCCCGATCGCCGCGGTGATGGAGGACGCGGGAACGCCACCCAAGTCGGCGAGTCTCTCGATCGCACGGGGAAGCACGCCCGAGATGACGCCCCGCCAGCCCGCGTGCACGGCACCGACGGCCCCGCCCTCGGGAGTCGACAGCAGGATCGGGGCGCAGTCCGCGATCCGCACGGCGAGCACCAGCTGCGGATCGCGCGTGATCACCGCGTCGGCCTTGGGATCGGGGCGTATGGGGGCGGCGGGCGGGCCGGGCCAGGTCTGCTGATCGGCGACGGCGACCTCCGGCCCGTGCACTTGGTGAACCTGCACCAGGCGAGCTTCGGGTCTGCCCATCGCGGCGAGGACGAGCTCGAAGTTCCGGCGGATGGTGGAAGCGGGATCTCGTTGCTCGGGGGGCATGTCGCCCGGATTGCCGAAGTTCAGGGACGCGAAGATCCCGGCGGAAGCCCCGCCGATTCGCGTGGTAAAGGCGTGCGGAACCCCGATGTCTCGCAGCAGAGCGGAATGGAGAAGTACGGGCTCGGGCATCGCGGCACGGTAGCCCGGCGGGGCGTTGGGATCCCACCCCTTCAGCCCGCCCGCCCGACTCCCCCTCGCGGTGTTCTGGTACCATCGCGGCATGAAGATCACGCGACTTTGGGCCTTTCGAATGGTGTCGTGCGCGGCGGTGCTGCTGGCCTCCTCGGGGTGCGAGAAGCCCGCCGACAAGAAGCCAGAGACGGCCGGCGGGGGCACGCCCGCGAGCCTGAGGATCGCCGTGGTTCCCAAGGGGACCACGCACGAGTACTGGCAATCGATCCACGCCGGTGCCAAGCAGGCCGAGCGAGAACTGCAGGGCGTGGAGATCACGTTCCGCGGCCCGCAGAAAGAAGATGACCGCGACCAGCAGGTCTCGCTGGTGGAAACGCTGGTGAGCAGCCGGTACGACGCGATCGTGCTGGCGCCGCTGGACAGCCGGGCGTTGCTCGCGCCGGTCAAGCTGGCGGCGGCGGCCAAGATCCCGGTGGTCATCATGGATTCGGGGCTCGACGGGAAGGTCGGGGAGGACTTCGTCTCCTACATCGCGACCGACAACAAGGCCGGCGGCGCGATGGCGGGCAAGAAGCTCGGCGAACTCATGGGTGGCAAGGGGAAGGTGCTGCTGCTGCGATACCAAGAGGGCTCGGCGAGCACAGCTCTCCGCGAGGAGGGATTCGTGGAGGCGATCCGTGGATTCCCGGGGATCGAGCTGATTGATCCCAAGAGGTACGCCGGCGCGACCCGCGAGACGGCCCAGCAGGCGGCGGAGAACCTCCTGACGACGAACTCGGACATCGGCGGGGTCTTCTGCCCGAACGAGTCCTCGACGTACGGGATGCTTCTTGCGTTGCGGGCACGGAACATGGCGGGCAAAGTGCCGTTCATCGGCTTCGACTCGGCGCGTGAACTTGTGGACGCGTTGGCCGCGGGCGAGGTCTCGGCGCTGACGGTGCAGAACCCGATCCGGATGGGATACCTGGCGGTCAAGGCGGCGGTGGATCACCTGCGCGGTCAGCCCGTCGAGCCGCTGATGGACACGGGTGTTGCGTTGATCACCAAGGACACGATGAACACGCCGGAGCACAAGAACCTGCTTTCGCCGGACCTGAAGAGCCTGCTGGGGACGCCATGAATCGCTCCGGCGGCGTGCGAACGGTGCTGACGTCGCTGGCGCCCGCGCTCACGCTGGTGGCGGCGGTGCTGCTGTTCTGGGTGATCGCGCCCGACCGCCCGCTGGGCCTGCTCGATGTGCGCACGATCCTGATCCAGACGGTGATCGTCGCGACCGTCGGCCTGGGGATGACTCTGGTGATCGCCTCGGGCGGGATCGACCTGTCCGTGGGCTCGGCGGTCGCCCTCTCGGGGGTGGTCGCGGCGAAGGTCATGAACGCCGATCTGGGCCCCGATGCCGCGCCATGGCAGCCCGCGCTCGCGCTCATCGCGGCGTGCGGGGCGGGGGCGCTCTGCGGGGCGTACAACGGGCTGCTGCACACGCTGCTGGGGTTGCCCGCGTTCATCGTGACGCTCGGCACCCTGGGCTTCTATCGCGGGGCGGCGAAGTGGATCAGCGACAGCTCGCCCGTCTACGCCAAGGCCGGCTGGCTTTCCGAGTGGGTCGCCCCCATCCCGAGCATCCCGTGGCTTGTGGTGGCGCCGGCGGTCTGGCTCATGCTCGCGCTCGCTTTCGGCGCGGCGATCCTCATGCACCGGACGGTCTTTGGTCGCCACGCGGTGGCGATCGGCTCCAACGAGGAAGCCGCCCGTCGCGCGGGGGTCCCCGTGCGGTGGGTCAAGCTGCGGGTCTACGCGATCTGCGGCCTGTGCGTGGGGCTCGCCGGGGTGCTGCAGTTCGCGAGGCTCGGCGGCTCGGGCGACCCCACGGTGCAGGTGGGGCTCGAACTGCGCGCCATCGCGGCGGTGGTGATCGGGGGCGCCTCGCTCACGGGGGGCGTCGCCTCGATCTTCGGAACGCTCTGCGGGGCGCTGCTGATGGCGTTGCTCGACAACCGCAGCACCGCGCTGGGATGGCCCAACTACGTGCAGGAATTGCTGGTCGGGCACATCATCATCGCGGCGGTCGCGCTCGACAGGATCCGCGGACGACGCCTCAGCTGACGCTCATCACGACCTTGATCCCCTCGCCCGAGATCATCGTGGCGTGGGCCTTCTCGAACTCCTCGATCGGGAACTCGTGCGTGATGATCTCGTCGAGTTCGAGCTTGCCGGAGAGGAGCAGTTCTTCCATCTGGTACCACGTCTCGAACATCTTGCGGCCGTTGATCCCCAGGACGGTCGCGCCCTTGAAGACCACGTGCTCGGTGATGTTCCAGGTGATGGGCTTGCTGGGGATGCCCAGGATCGCGGCGGTGCCCCCGTTGCGCAGGCAGCGGAACCCTTCGTCGAAGGCCGACGCCGCTCCGCTCATCTCGAGCAGGACGTCGACGCCTTCGCCGCGGCAGGCTTTACGGATCTCGTCGATGTAGCCCTTGCCCTGGCGGACATCGAACGCTTCGACCGCGCCGAGCTTCTTCGCGAGCTTCAGGCGTTCGGGGTTGACGTCGGTCGCGAAGATCCGTCCCGCGCCGGCGGCCTTGGCGACGGTCACCGCCATCAGACCGATGATCCCCACGCCGCTGATCAGCACGCTCTTGGCGCTTACCCCGGCGGCCATCACCGTGTGCACCGCGTTGCCCAGGGGATCCAGCACGGCGGCGACCTTGTCGGGGATCGACGGGTGCACCGGCCAGACGTTCTCCTCGGGCACCACGACGTACTCGGCGAAGCAGCCGTCGCGGTCGATCCCGATGATCCTCGTGTCGCTGGCGATGTGCGCGTTGCCGGTTCGGCTGTTGTAGTCGGCCCACGCCGTGATGTGCCCCTCGGCGCTGACGCGGAGCCCGGGCTTGTACTTCGTCACCGCAGAGCCCACCGCCTCGATCACACCGACGAACTCGTGACCGGTGACGATCCCCACCGGGATACGTCCGGCGGACCACGTGTCCCACTCCCAGATGTGCCGGTCGGTGCCGCAGATCCCAACCTTCTTCACCCGGATCAGCACGTCGCGCGGGCCCGGGGTGGGCTTGGGCCTCGCGGGGTCGAACTTGAGCCCCACCCCGGCGTGGTGCTTGTACAACGCCCGCATCGTGCCCGCGGCGAGATTCCCGGAAACGGCAGTACGGACGGGGGCGGTCGTCATGCTCAACCTCATCTTGCCCGGGCGACGGCGAACAAACCGGAACCGGGCGGCGTGAATCCTGGAACGATGTCGTATTGTGGGCGCGCCCCCCGCCGGATCAATCCCGAAGCCCCCGTGAACCGATCTTCACCCACCGGCGCTCGATCCCGGTAAGCCATCCGGGAAAGCACCACCAGCCCCCCGGCATCGCGGGGGAAGTCGGAGTACAGTCGGATTCCATGAGCCGTGCCGCCAACAGTTCGGGAAAAGTTCAGGTGCGGGTGCGACCCTACCTGTTTGAGGCGGCGGCCGCGGGAGGCAAGCGCCGGCTCGGCGTTCGGCGCGCGCGCGATGTTCGCCACTTGGCCGAGCAGCTCCGCGGCGAGCGGATGATCCCGCTTCGCTCCTGGGCCCTTCCCTCCTTCGGCGGGACGGCCGAGGTCGGGCGGATCTCGCTCAAGGACGAGGCGGAACTGCACACCCAGCTCTCTCAGTTGCTCTCGCGTGGCGTGCCCCTGGTCGAGGCCCTTGAGGTCTGCGAGTCGGCGGTGTCCGCGTCCATGCGTGCCCGCGTCAAGCGGATGCGTGAGGCGGTCGCGGCGGGCAGCAGCTTCGCGGACGCGATGACGGCCGCCGGCGGGTTCGACCAGGTGACCACCGCCGTCTACCGGGCGGCGGAACGGACGGGCGACATGGCGGGGGCGGCCAAGCAGCTCTCGACGACGGTCCGGCGGACGCTGCAGGTTCGCGGGAAGGCGATCACCCTGCTCATGTACCCGGTGATCGTGCTGTCGATCGCGGTGCTGGTTTCCGTCGGGATGATCACGGGCGTGGTCCCGCAGATCGTCGACTCGCTGCGGGGCCAGGTCACGAGCCTGCCTTGGTTCACGGAGATGATCTACAGCGTCGGGATGGCGTTGCGGAACAACGCGCTGCTGTGCCTGACACTTGTGGGGCTGGGTATGGTGGGCATGGTGGTGTTCCGGGCTCGAGTTGCCGCGGCTGTCGGGCGGCTCATGCGGACGCTGCCCCTGATGCGCGACGTGGTGCTGGCGCAGGAGTCGGCCCGGTTCTTCACGGTGATGAGCGCGATGACGCGCACGGGAGTCGTTCTGTCGGACGCGCTGGGCGTGGCCGAGGCGGCGATCGGGCATCCCAAACTCCGTGCGGAGCTGACGCGTCTTCGGACGAGGCTGATCGAGGGCGGGGTGCTCCGCGTGCTCATCGACGAGGTGGCGACGCTGCCCCTGGCGACGCGCCGTCTGCTGATCGCGGCCGAACGCTCCGGCGATCTGCAGCAGGCCTTCGACACGCTCGCGGCGGACATGGCCGACGAAGTTGAAACGCGTTCGAGCCGACTTCTGGCCGTGCTCGAACCGATGCTGATTTTCCTGATGTTCATCATGATCGGGTCGCTGGTGCTCTCGATCATGATCCCGTTGCTCACCATCACCAGCAGGGTGCAGGGGATTTGAACCACCACGCACGCCGGGACGAAAGAGACCGGCACGACGGAGACCATCGCATGACCAAGACCCGCACTGCTCTCGCCCGATCCGCCCGCGGCTTCTCGATGCTCGAACTGACGTTCGTCATCGTCGTGATCGGCGTCCTGCTGGGCGTCGCCGCGTACAGCCTCTCGGGCGGCACCGACCGCGCCAAGCAGCGGGCGAGTGCCGCCACGCTCGAGACGATCAAGCGAGCGCTTCAGCAGTTCAACGCCTACGAGAACCGCTACCCCGCCACCCTCAACGACCTGATCACCGCCAAGTACCTCGAGAACAAGCCCCTCGTCGACGGGTGGAACCGCAATCTCTTCTACGCCCCCAACCCCGAGAACCCCGAACGCCCCTTCGAACTGCGGAGCCTCGGGGCCGACGGCGTCAACGGCACCCCCGATGACATCGACGGCTGGAACCTCAACGCCCCCACCAACCGCCCCGCCGGCACCTGAACGCACGATGAACGCTCGACGCACGACAGCATCGAGGATCGCGCCCCGCGGCTTCACGCTGCTCGAGGCTGTGTTCTCGATGGCGCTGCTCGGGCTCATCGCCTCGGCCACCATGGGAGCCCTGGGGTTCGTCTTCACGAGCCAGACACGCGAGCGGCAGACACTCGCCGCCGCCGAACTCTCCAACAGGCTCCTGCTCATGTATCTGGACGATCCGGGCAGCCTCGATTCGCAGGGGGACAAGATCGACTGGATCACCGGCGAGCGCTTCCGCTGGGAGAAACACCGCGGCTCGCTCAGCGTCCGCCCCGCGGTCGACGTCGAGTCGCGCAGCAACGCGGTCGCCCCGCTCGATCGGCTCCATGTCATCAGCGTCCGAGTCTGGCTTTCCGAGGACAACGGCGGGTCGTTCGCGTGGGAGCCCGGCGTGCCCAGCGCAACCCTGAGCCGGATCATGGACCCCTTCTCCATGATGCTCCGGCCCGACAGCGGCGAACGCATGCGCAGCGAGTACGGGCTTTCCGGGCTTCAGGAGTGGTTCCGTAGCGGGCAGTTCCCCGGACGCGGATCCGGCGGAGGCAATCGCACCGGCGGCTCGGGCGGGGGGGGCGGCTCGGGCGGCGGAGGATCCCGCCGATGAGAACACACCGCGGGTTTACCGTCCTCGAACTCGTTCTGGCGACCGTCATCGCCTCGCTCGTGCTGCTCACCGCGTTCTCGCTCTTTTCCGCCGCCGACCGATCCGACAAGCGCCTCGGGGCGCGATACCAGAGCGCCGCGGACATCGAACTGACCCGCCTGGCGTTCCAGAACGCGCTGAGTTCGCTGGTCATGAGCTCGTCCACGCCGCCCTCGCGGGCCGGCAACAACACGGGCAACAATGTGGCGGTGCCCGTCTCGGGCGGGAACGCCGAGGACCCGAGCGATCCGACCTCCGGGATCCGCGGTGGCGGCAGAACGCCCGGCGGATCCCAGAAGCCCCAGCCCCCGCGCCTGGTGCTCGCTCCCGACGACGACCGCGCGCTCTCCGGGGCGGGCATGTCGCCCCAGCGACTCGAAGTCGTGGTGCTCCGCTCGCCCGTCCCGGTGGTCAGGAGGCCCGAGCAGAACCTGCGCGAGGAGTTCGTCCGCGAAGAAGTCGCCGATCGGATCGACACATCGAGCCGCGGCGGATCGCAGGCCGTGCGCGGTGCATTCATGCTCCGCCCGCAGACGGATGCCCCCGCCCAGGACGTGCGCCCCGACGCCGGGCAGATGTGGGAGTTGTGGTGGGTGCCACTGCCCCCCGCCAAGGAAGATCCGGAAGCGCCCGATCCCCCTCTGAGCATGGCCTCGGGATACCCCCTCCGCCTGTGCAAGGACATCGCCTCGCTCAACATCAAGACCTTCCGCGAAGGTGAGTGGCGTCAGGCCCACACCGCGACATGGTTCCAGGAACTTCCCGCGTACGTGGAGATCGACCTTCGCCTGGGCAACGGCCTGGCGTACCGCTGGATGATGGAGATCGGGTACTTCACCGGCGCCGAGGTCACCGCGGGCGAGGACGAGATCGCCCGGGGACGCGACGCCGACGGGTCCGCCTCTGAGGCCGGCTCGGGGACCTCCGGCAGGACAACAGGCCGCCCCTTCGCCCGACCCGCCGCGTCCAAGCCCGCCGGGGGTGGTTCGTGACGCGTCGCGCGTATGTCATGCCCTTGGTCATCATGCTCGTGCTGGTCCTCGGGCTGCTGATCTCCGTGGTGCTCGAGCGCCAATCGACGCAGACCCTGTCGGCACGCCGGCAGATCGGGCAGTACGAATCGCACCACGCCGGGCGGGGCATCCAGGACGCTTTCGACGCGTGGTTCTCCTCCGGGCAGTCCAAGCCGTTCCGCGAACGCATGGCCCCCGACGGGCACCTGGTGGACTTCACCCTGCCCGAAGGGCTCGGCCCCTCGGTTCCCGGCCCGTTGACCATCCGCGTCTTCGGGGAGGACGCCCAAGCGACGCTGCTCGCCGACTTCACCGGGCTCACGGGGCAGCCCCTCGCCGACGCCCGCGCCGCGCTCGACGCGCTCAAGCAGATCGTGGGGGAGGATTGGCAGCGGCACACCCGCGCCATGGGTCCCGTGGCGGCCAGCGCCACCAGCGCCCCGGAAGACCTGCTCCAGGCGATCGTCCGCGCGGCCACAGACTCGGCCATCGACGGGGGCGAGTTCGTCAATGCCATCACGCGGGCCCGCGCCGAAGCCGAGCCGGGCAAGGGGATCAGCCAGCAGGCCTTCAACCAGGCGGTGATCGACGGGGGGTTCGAGCCCACCCAGGCCGCCATGGTTCACCGACTCCTCACCCCCGACACAAGCTTCTGGAAGCTGCGGATCGAAGTCGTCCGAGACACCCGACCCATCGACGCCTACGACGCGTACCTCCAGATCCCCCCTCGCGGCGGACGCAACGCCGTCGCCGGCGCCACGCGACGCAGTTCCATCGTCTCCATCACGCGCCGCAAGGTGGAGTAGACTTGCCCCGCCCGGAGGACCCTTCGCCATGCTCGGCAACATGCCACGCACCAAAGCCGCCTCGCTCACCGTGGTCGCCATGACCATGGGCGGTGTGGCGTTGGCGGCGTCGGGGTGGCTCTTGTTCTCGCCGCGGCAGACTGTCGCCGAGGACATCAACCGTCTGACCGAGCCCACCGCGCCGCCCGAGCCCGTCCGCCCGCCAAGGCCCACGCCGACCGAAGAAGTTGACACTCGACCCGAGATTGATTCATCGCTGCTGGCCGCCCGACTTGGGAGCATCCGGAATCACCCGGTGCCGATCCCGCCGACGCCGCCCCCCAACGACGAACCCCCGGTCGACCCGACCCCCCCGCAGCCGCCCGCCGAGGCTGTCCGCTACGTCGGGCCCATGCGTGTGGGCTCTCGCCTGATGGCGATCCTGAGTGTCGAGAACCGCCAGCGGCTTTCGGGCGCCGGGCGCTCCTTCGTCTACAGCGTCGAGGGCACGTCATACACCGCCCGCGTCGTCGAAGTCACGCCCGAACACGTTGTTCTCGAGGAGAACGGCGTGAATCGCACCATCGCGGTCAGCGACCGCCGCGGCGATGTCGTCTCCTATTTGGGCAACAAGCCGACCCGCGGCAAGACCCCGGCGCTGCGTGAGAGATCCGGCGCCTCCGACCCCTCGGAGAGCGCCGCCGAGGCCGCGAATCCCGGCACCGCCGCCCTGCTCGAAACCCTCCGCCACCAGATCAACCAGATGATCGAGTCGGGCGACGTCTCACCCGCGCAGCTCGACAAACTCAAGGCCGAGGCAAAGGCCGGCGGGCTCAACCCGGAACTGGTCGATCGCATGGCCCAGTCCGAGGCGGAGCGTGCCTCGCAGGAGAAGAAGTAGCGTGGCGGTCCACATCGCTCATCTCGTGCGCTCGGCCCGCGGGGACGTGATCAACGCCGCCCGCCTCATCTCGGAACGCTCCGAGCAGTCTTGGAGCGCCCCCTCCTACACCCCCGACGCCCCGGTCACACACGACACCGACGCCGCCGCCGACTGGCTCGCCGCGCAGATCCGTACACGCGGCTCTCGCCTCGACGTGCTCTGCCTCGACACCGACGGCGGGATCGGCGCTTTCCTCACCAGCCCTTCTTCCGATCCCGCCATCGTCGCGGCCGTCGCACTGCAGAAGGCGATGCCCACCGGCTCGGGCGGCGTCACCCCGCTGGGGGAGTACGCCCCGAGCCCCGATGCCGCCGCCGTCGCCCTGCTCGGCGAGCCCGAGGCCCCCACCGAGCCCGTGTCCAAGCCCGCGGGCGTCAAGACACCGTCCAAGCCTCGACGCCTCGCCGTGCTGGCGGTCAACGATGTCCCCGCCCGCCTGCTGCTCGATGCGCTCGACGCACGCGGGATCACCGTTTCGACGGTCACTTCGCTCTGGCACGCCGTCGCCGCGGTCTGGGACCCGGCCTCCCCACGCGGCACGCCCGCCCGCGAGGACGTTGACGCGGCACACACCACCCACGCCGCCGGCCCGATCACCGCGATCGTGATGCTCGACGTCGATGGTCGGCTCGTCTGGTGCTGGTCGTCCGGAGGCTCGCTCCTGGCGGGTGGCAGCATCCGCTTGCCGCAGGACAAATCGCCCGAGACCGCTCTCTCGGACCCTGCCCGACCGGCTCGCGCCGAAGCCAAGCCCGGAATCCACGTGAGCGCACGCGAGGCCGCCCGCCTCACGACCGAATGGCTCGCCTGGGCCGCACAGCTCGGCACCGCCCCCTCCCGGGTGATCTGCATCGCCCCGCGTTCGAGCGAATCCTCACCGGACCTGGCCGCCTTCGGCGAATCCCTCGCCAAAGCCTGGCCCGACGCTCCGGTGGACCTCGCCACTTCGCCCGATCCGCTCGCCGAGACACTGACCAGACTCGCCGAGCGGGTTGACGACGCGCCGAAGGACGCCTCGCCCGTCACGCCGCTTCCCGGGCTGGCCTCGCGTCCCGCGCGGGCGCACCGCCGCCTGCTGGTCTTCTCCTCTCTCGCGGTCGCCGCCGTCGCGATGGCACTGGGCGTGTGGGCCTATCGCCTCCGCGCGGAAGCGGGAGAGGCCCGCGCGGGTGCCCTCCGCGTCATGGACGCCTGGCAGAACGAACTTCGCCCGATCGATCCCCAGCTCGCCCTGCGGCCCGACGACGCGCCCTTCGAGCTTCAGAAGCGGCTCGACAAGCTCATCGCCGACGCCAAGCCCAAGACCGCCCGCGGCAAATCCCGCCCCATCATGGAAGAGCTCGCGGTGCTCTCCATGGTGCTCGGTGATCCGGAGATCCATCTGGTCGACGTCCAGTTCAACCCCGCCGACGTCACCGTCCGCGTGCAGGCCACGCTCGAAGAAGCCACCGCCATCGCCCAGGCGCTCCGCGAAGTTGCCGGCTCCCGCATCGCCACCTGGTCCGCCCCCGACGCTCGCACCGCGGCGCAGAGCGGAAACACCTCGGGCGTCTTCGATTTCACGATCCGCGGCACGTGGGCCGAGGACAACCCCGCCACGCCAGCCGCCAGAACCGCCGCCGCGGAGGGTTCGCGATGAACCTCACCAAAGAACTCGCCGATCGCCGCGCCGACCGCGTCGCGGTTGCCTCCGCCGCCGCCCGAACCAACATGCCCTCGCACCTGATGGTCATCGCCATGGTGCTCTTTGTCGTCTCCCTCAGCGCGATGTTCTGGGCGATGGCCGCCCGACGGGCCGCGCTCGTCGAGTTCGACGCCCGGGCGGCTCAGGCCGACACCATCCGCCGACTCATCCGCGACATCAAGCATGCCCGCGCCGAGGCGGACGCCCGCAAGGGCCAACTCGGCAACGACCCGCTCCCCGACATCTCCCTCCGCATCCAGAACGCCGCGCCCGAGAAGATGAAGGTCGTTCTCGCGCAGCGCCCCGCCCCCCGCGAAACCACCGCCGCCAGCGACACCGCGCTGCGACTCGTCCGCAAGACCTACTCCTACCAGAACCTCCCCGTCGAATCCATCTCTGATTTCTTCGCGTGGGTCGAAGAGGCCTCTCGCACCGTCAAAGGCCTCGACGTCGACGGCGTCTCCCTCAGGCCCACCACCAACAGCTGGACCGTCAACATCACCTTCGCCCGCTGGGAGCGCAAGGAAAGCTGACCCATGAAGACCACCATCCGCACCATCCTCGCCGCCGCCGCATTCGCCGCCCTCCTCGCCGGCTGTGCGCACAGCCCCGGGACCGATCGCTCCGCCGAAGAGATCGCTCGGTCCCGCGTCGAGGCCACGCGACTCGCGTCGCAGGCCCGCGAAGCCCAGCAGGCCGGCAAGCTCGACCGGGCGATCGAACTCTACAACCAGTCGCTGACCACCTACGACCAGATTCCCGGCGTCCGCACCAACCTCGGCGCCGCACTCTTCGCCCAGGGCGACATCCTCAACGCCGCCGACACGCTCAAGGACGAGACCGATCTCTTCCCCGAAGCCTCCCAGCAGGCCCTGACCAATCTCGGGATCATCTATCTCGACCGCGGCTGGGCCAGCGAGGCCTACGACTACTTCGAGCGGGCCCTCGCCCTCGCGCCCAACGAGCCCGTCGCCCTGCGAGGCGCGATCGAAGCCAGCTTCCGCTCTTCTCGCACGCCCGAGCAGACCCTCGACCTCATCCGCCGCGGGCTCATGGTCGAACGCGACCCCCGCCTTCTCGAGGACTATCGCTGGAAGCAAAGCCGACTTCGCACCATGATCGACGAGCGGCCTAAGTACGAGTCTTCCAACACCAAGCCCGAAGCCTCCCGCTGACGCGCCCGCCCTTGCTCATCCCAACGCAAAGGGGGCCGGCCCATCGGCCGACCCCCTCGCTGCGATACTCTCTTGATCAGCGCTCGAACGCGCCGACGAAATCGTCAAAGTCGAAGAAGTCCACGAAGCAGTCCTGGTTGAAGTCCGCCTCCGGCGAGCCGCTCTCGAACGCGTCGATGAAGTCGGCGTAGTCGAAGAAGTCCTTGAACCCGTCGCCGTTGAAGTCCCCGGAGTCCCCGACACGCACCACAAGCTGCAGCGTCGCGGGCAGCCCCGCCGCGTTCTCCTTCGTGTAGAACTGCGGGTACGTGCGATCACCCGAGCCGCCATCGGGCCCCCCGCTCGCCGGCTGAAGGCTCGTGATCAGCAGATTCAGCCGCCCCGCCGCCAACGCCTGACGCAGGTAAAGCCGCGTCCCAGGATCGCAAGGCGAGAACTCAAAGGTCATGACTGTGCCCGCCGGCATCAACTCCCCGGGATTCACGCTGTCCGTCGTGCCGATCGACAACCCCGGAGCGTCGAACCGCTGCCGGACCTGCCTTGACACGTCGATCGTCGCGCCGCTCCCGTCGATCGCGACCGGGAAGACGTTCCTCGCGCCCTCCGCGGGCGGCACAATCGGGGCGCCCCCGAACGGGCTCCGCTCCCCGAAGGTTTGCAGCGTCCAGCCGTTCCGGTACCCGCACGCGTACACCTCGACCGGACGACCCGGATCGGCGTCGGGCTGGTAGTCCGGGTGGCTCGTCTGGTAGAGCGACCTCACCGTGTCAAACGTCGGGTCGTACCGCGCCTCAAGATCGTTCAGCACCACCGCCGTCAGCCGCGCCGACACGATCCGGTACTGATCCAGCGGCAGCCCCGCGGGAACCTGCGCCCCAACGTTGAACCCCAGCAGGAACTCCCCGTCGCGATCGTCGAACCCCGCCTGCTCGATCGCCCCAAAGCACGACGCCTGCGTCTCCAAGCCCGGCGTGAAGTTAAACGGGTACATCCACCGATCAAGCGACGGCGACCCGAAGTTCACCACGATCTCCTGCCCCGACGCCGTCCCGGCGATCCCCAGCATCCCCGCAACCGCCGCGACCGAAAAACCCTTCAAGGTTGGCATGGCATTTCTCGAATTAACCGACCCAATGATCCGAATAGATGACTAGACTATAATCATCTCTACAGTTATGCTAGCGGAAGAAGAATTCTCGTTCCACAGGATTCCACCCCTAAGTCCTCGACATGAACCTCCTCATTACCCATCTTCACATCGCCATCCGCCGGTTCGGGCGAGACGCCGGCTCTGACGCCCGTTCGTGCCGGTGTCCGATCCTCTCGGCGGTCCGCGGCACTCGGTCGGGATTCACCCTCATTGAACTGCTCGTGGTGATCGCGATCGTCGGGCTGCTCGTTTCGCTCGCCCTGCCCGCGATCGCCGGCGTGCGCGCGGTCGGCCGTCAGTGCAAGGAGCTCGCCGCTGCCAAGCAGCTCATGACCGCCTTCACGATGTACGCCGACACCAACCGCGGCGTCGTTCTGCCGGGCTACCCCACGGTCGCGATGGTCAACGGCCCGATGCCCGTCTACGACGAGTCCGGTGCCCGCATCACGGGCGACGTCGCCCAGCGCTATCCCTGGCGCCTCGCACCGTACCTCGACTACAACTTCGCCGGGCTCTACCCGCAGGACTCCCTCCTGCGAGACATCCGCGCCAACGAAGAGCAGTACCAGCGCGAGTTCAACATCAGCTACGCCTACGTCGTCAGCCTCTTCCCGAGTTTCGGCATGAACGTCGCGTTCGTCGGCGGCAGCGAGAGGTTCAACGCCTACGACCGCAATTTCCGCAATCGCTTCGGCAAGTTCGTTGTCGAGCGCCTCGACGAGGCACGCCGCCCCTCCGACCTCATCGCCTTCGCCACCGCTCGCTGCGAGCAGCAGTGGCTAGCGCCGCAGCTGGGCAAGCCGGAGGGCTTCTTCCGCGTCGAGCCGCCCTACTTCGGCGCGGCCCAGGGTCGCCGATGGGACACCGCCTACGACCCCGCCGCGGAGAGCCCGGGACTTAACTCCGGGTTCGTCTCTCTCCGCCACCCGGGCAAGAGGGGCATCTCGGCCTTCGTTGATTCCTCCGCACGCACGATGGGCTTCGAGCAGTTCGCCGACATGCGTTACTGGGCCAACGGCGCCACCCGCGCCGACTGGGCGATCGGCGCCAACTGAACGCGCCACCCGCTCCGGTTTAGCGCCGCCCCACCACTTCGTTCGCTCGCCGAGACCACTCCGCTCTGCCGGGCTCGTCGCCGCTGGCGCCCAAGGCCTGCGAGAGCAGCCGCATCGCCGCCACGTTCCTCGGATCCTGCTCGATCACTTCCCGCAGCAGCCCGATCGCCCGGACCCCATCGCCCCCGTTGAGCGCCACCAGCGCCCTGGCGAACTTCGCGTCCCACCGCCCGCCGAGCCGCGTCTCCCACCGATCCGCGAACTGACCCGCCTCGGGCAGCCGACCGAACTGCAGCATCAACTGAACCGCACGCAGCACCGACGTCGTGTCCGAGGGTGACGCGGCCACGAACTGCGACAGATCCTCCATCGCCTCCGCCGAACGATCGGTGTACAGCAGGAATCCCGCCCGGGCGTACCGCGGAGCCTGCGCGTTCGGCCGCTTCTCGACAAAGCGATCCAGCACGCCCCCCAGCACGTCCGCCCGACCGACCGAAAGCAACAGCTGCGCCGCCCGCATCCCCACCCCGTCATCACGCCAGGCCGCTTCCGCATAGCGCTCCACCGCATCCACCAACTCGGCCATCCGATTCTGGTCCGGCGTTTCACCGGCACGAGAGGGCATCCGAACCGTCGCGCGGGCCAGGTGCGTGTCCGCGGCCCGAGGCCGACGCGCCGCCGAGTACTCCGCGATCGCCAACGCCTCGGCCGCACGCCCGGCCTGAAGAAGCCGCTGCACCGCCGCCGTCGCCGGGTACTCCCCCGCGGGCGAGACGCGGACCCACACCTCGAAGTCCTCGACCGCCCCGGCCGCGTCCTGCGCCGCCAGCCGCGCCGCTCCACGGGCCGTTCTCGCCTCGCTGCTCCGGGGCCTGACCCGCACGGCCTCATCCGCGATCGACAACGCCTCCGCCGACTTGCCCAACCCCAGCAACGTCTGCACCACCGCAAGGGTGATCCCGGGCTCGGTCGCCGCCCCGTCCACCATCGCCCGCTCGGCCGCCGTCGCCGCCTCCTCCGCCCGGCCCATCCCCGCCAGCACGTGGGCCCGCGAGGCGTGCCACGCACCGGCGAACTCGTGCGACGAGGCCCCGGCATCCAGTTCGTTCAGGATCTGCTCATCGCTCCGGCCCGCCGCCCGCATCAGCGACACGAAGTCCCCGATCAGCCCCACTCCGGGCCGCTCCGCCTGCGCGAGCGCCCGACGCGTCGCGGCGACCGAACCCTCAAGGTCCCCCACCACCGCCCGGGCCCACGCCAGCTCGAGGTTCGGCGGCATCGACCGCTCCCATCCCCAGCCCCCCTCCGCCAGCCCGCCAGACCGCTCGAGCAACGCGATGATCCGCTCGGCCAGCGCCAGATCCTCGCCCGTCGGCGTCGGCTCCCCGCTCAGCACAAGCCCCTTCCCGACCGTGATTCGCCGCTCGTCGATCAACGCCGCGTGAAGCAGTTCCGCACGCCAACGCTCGCTGTTGACCCATCCCGACCACGCCGACATCCCCGCCAACGCAACCGCGCCGGCGGCAAAGGTCCACCCCCACGCCGTCACACGCCCCTTCAGCTTCAACTGCACATTCTGCGCACGCACGTTGGGCGTCGTCGCCAGCGTCCACACCTTCCAGATCCCCCACGCGATGATCGACGCCAGCCCCGCCGCCATCAGCAGCGGCACCGACTCGGCCATCCCGCGCACACTCACCAGCACCGCCACGAACACCGCGAGCATCGCCGCGTCCTGTCGCAGCGTCAGGTCGTACAGCGGGCTGGGCTTGGACCGCCGCTCCGCCGCCGCCGCCGTGCGGGGCTTGGCCAACACCGCAGGCCTGGCGAGCGAGAACGACAGCGCCTCCATCGGGCAGACGCTCACACAGTCCATGCACTTCATGCAACCGGGGTCCACGACCATCCCGTAATCGCGAACCTCTTCATGCACGCGCACGTTGCTCGTGCACACCGCTGTGCAGTGCCCGCACCCCTCGCACCGCTCGTTCACCACGATCCGACCGACCGCCAGCCGATCCGCCGGCGCCAGAAAGCCCCCGTACGGGCACCCGTACGTGCAGAACCCCTTCGCCCCAAGGAAATACACCGTCACAAACCCGCAGATCAGCAGGAACGGCACCGCGATGTACCACGGCGGAAAGGTCGCCCAGAAATCCTCCACCACCACATGGTTCGATACCCCGGGCCACGGCGACGACCTGCCCAACCACAGCGGCATCTCCCACCCCAGACGCTCGAGCCCCGGCGTCAACACCCACCGATGCACGCTCGGCCACACGAACATGTACAACGCCAATCCCGTCGGCACCCAGAGCATGAGCCTCGTGCGGAACGGCTTGGGATGCACCCCCACCTTCTTCAGCAGCCACAGGCACAGATCCTGCAACGCCACGACGTGGCACGCCCACCCGCAGAACCACCGCCCCAGGATCAACGTCGACAGAATCGCCAACCCGAGCAGCACGCCCCCCGCGTTGACCACGCCCTCGTTGAGCGTCGCCATCGCCTCCGAAGGCTCCACCGGAGACAGCGTCTCCCGCACGCCATCATCACGCCCGGACCACCACCACTGCGCCACGTGCGCCGCGATCGCCACGTGCACCAGCACCAGCACCCACGCCCGCCATCGCGACGCCCGCGACCGCGCAACCTTCGGACCGCCGGCGTTCATCACCGGCAGCGACACCTTCCGTGGACCTTGCTCGCATCGCGACTTCACGCCCCAAGCATACCCGACGCCGAACTACGCCCCGCCCGCCTTCGGAGGCACCCCGATGTCCTCGTCCCACAGATCAGGCCTCGCCCGCACGAAGGCCCGCATCATCTCGAGGCACCGCGCGTCGTGCGCGACCTCGACGCTGCACCCCGCCTCACGCAGCCAATCCTCACGCCCCTTGAACGTCTCGTGCTCCCCGATCACCACACGCGGGATGCGATGCAGCACCGCCGTCCCGCTGCACATCGCGCAGGGCGACAGCGTCGTCGCCATCACCAGGAGGTGCCAGTCTCGCCGCCGACCCGCGTTCCGCAGGCACACCGTCTCCGCGTGGGCCGTCGTGTCCCCCGTCTGCACACGCAGGTTGTGCCCGAGCGCGACCACGACCCCATCGGGCGTTCCGATCGCCGCTCCGATGGGGATTCCCCCCTCGGAAAGCGACTTCCTCGCCTGCTCCACCGCCGCGTCCAGCAGCAAACGCTCGCCGGGTGTCATCGCCCCTCCGGTCAGTTCGCCCCGCCCGCCGGAGTCGCCGCCGTCCGGGGCCGGTCATTTGGCGCAAACTCGCCCGGCGTCCGCAACTCCATCTGAAGCCTTCGCGACGTCGGCACCGGCATCTCGTTCGCCAGCCCGCCGTACACCGCGTCCGGATCGATCAGGTCCCACCGCATCTGGTCGGGGAACGACCGGTTCTGCGGGTAGTAGTTGCTCACGAAGCGCACCACAAGCTTGCGACCCACCGGCACCTCGACCGTCCACATCACCTCATCGGTCCGCGTGTCGATCAGGCTCACCGTCTTTGGCTGCTCCGACGTGCTCACGTACGTGTGCGTGTCGTACGAAACGCCTGCGCCGCCCTCGATGAACCGATTGCAGCCCGACAGGCCCAACGCCACGACCACGCCCAACGCCACCCCCACCGTCACGCCCGCCAGCCTCGCCGAATGCCGCATGCGAATCGCCTCCAACGCCCGCCCCGCTTCACACTGTAGCGGGTGACACGCCCCCTCGCCCCGCACCCTCTACACTCACCCCCATGGGCAACCCCGGCTCATTCCGCATCGGCCACGGCTGGGACCTCCACAGGCTCGAACCACTCCACCCCGCCAACGCCAAGCCCCTCGTCCTTGGCGGCATCCCCATCCCGCACGACCACGCCCCCGTCGCTCACTCCGACGGCGACGCCCTCCTCCACGCCGTCACCGACGCGCTCCTGGGCGCCATCGCCCAACCCGACATCGGGCAGCTCTTCCCGGACTCCGCCCCCGAGAACAAAGGCCGCGACTCACGAGATTTCCTCGCCGAGGCGGTCCGCCGCGTGCACGCCGAAGGCCTCTCCATCAGCAACCTTGATACCACCATCATCCTCGAACGCCCCAAGCTCGCACCGCACCGCGAAGCCATCCGCGACCGCCTCGCATTGCTCCTGGAGATCGACCGCGCCCGCGTGAACGTCAAGGCCAAGACCCACGAACGCGTCGACGCCGTCGGGCAAGGCCTCGCCGTCGAAGCGCACGCCGTCGTCCTTCTGATTCCCCAAAGCCGCTGATCACCCGTTCAAGATTCCCCGCCAGCACCCCGTGCCAACCCGGCGCGAGCTCCCCCAAAAGCAAGATCAGCAGCCCCATCTGTGCCTCTCTCTCCTCGAGCGGGGCTGGGCTGCTGTCTCGCGTCCAGAGGACCGGCAAAGCCGGCACTCCGGCGCCGCATGCTGCGGGCGGATCGGGCGTTACGTTAACCGCAGCCACCGCCCGCGCCTAGATCGATCAGGTCCTTCCGATCGAAAAAGTACCGATCAAACACAATACAAACGTTTCAGAGACGATCCTGTCGAGTTATCGGGCCTCAACCCGCAGCACCACGAACTCATACTGCCCGCGTGTCCCGCGCGCGACCTCGACCCCGCGGATTCCGTGATGCCTGACCTCGTCCGCGTCGGGGTCCGTGCGCAAGACGGCCAAGGCACCCGCCGGCGGGTCGAACGACCGCACCGCCGCACTCCGCCAGACAGGCCTGATCTCGAGCCCCAACTCCCTCGCCCTGACCTTGGCGTACCACAACACCTCCGGGCGTGCTTCGACCAGCGCGTCGGCATAGAGCTCCACCGGCCCGACGACCCCCGCCCTGACCAGGTCCTCGGCAAGCCGATACCCGGCCTCACGCCCGCTGCCGCGTTGCCCGTCACCCCGCCGGAGAGACTCGCTCCACACGACCGACACCACGCAGGCCACCACCGCCGCCACCGCCCCCATCCGCACCGCACCCCATCGGCCACGCGATGCTGGTTCGTCGGCCAGCCACGCCGAGAGCACCGGTCCGACGAGCGGAGCGGCCAGCATCATCGCGGGCATCGCGTAGCGGGGATTCGAAACCCCCACCGCGACGAACACTCCAAGCGAGATCAGCACCGCGTACGCCAGCGTTCGACCAAGCCGCGCCGCCTCGGGCGACGCGGGCGTGCACGCGCGGAAGATCGCCAACAGCCCGATCGAAGCCGGCGCCGCCGCTCCGATCGCCGCCACAGGAAGCAGCGCGATCGAGGGCAGCCTCGATACCTCCCAGAGAAACTCCGAAGGGTTCTGCACGACGGCCGGCTCGTCGGGCAATCGCGACACAAGCCACCACGCGATCGGCGCGAGGATCACCGAAACGCTCGCCGCCCAGATTCCCGCCACGCCCAAGGCCTGCCGAGGCCGATCCGACATCAGCACGCCCGCCACCGCCGCCGCCCCCATCACGGGCAACCCCGCCGGCCCCTTGGCCAGCACGGACACCCCGGCGGCGATCGCCGCGACGACGATCATCCCCCACCACCGCCACCCCGCGCACCCGGCTTTGGAGACCTGTCGCATCGCATCGAGCATCGCGAGCGAGGCCACCTGCGTGCCCAGCATGAAAAGCGGCTCGATCTCCGCGGTTCGCGCGGGCTCGACGAACAGCGGGGAGAACGCCTGCGCCGCACCCGCCGCCAGCCCGCTCCACCACGCACCGCCCCACCTTGCCCCTTCCCAGACCGCACCCGCAAACCAGCGCCTGGCAAACCACCACGCCGCCAAGACCGACATCGTCGCCGACAGCGCCGAGACGCCGCGCGCGGCAAACTCCGTCGTCCCCAGCACCAGCGACGACGCGGCCACGCCCCACGGCATGCCGGGCGGCTTGCGGACGTACACCTGATCAAACAGCCGGGTCACCGAGGCGTCGCCCCGCTCGACCATCTCCCACCCGGGGATCGCGCGGTGCCCCTCCGTCATGGAAAGCCCGGCCCCGCCCAGCCCGAGCCAGTAAAGTCCGATGCAGAGCGCGATCAGAACTGCCGCCTGCGCCGCGGCCGAACGAGCAAGAACTTCGCGGAGCGATCCAGGCACGGCGTTCAGCGATCGAGCGAGTGGTTGGCGCCCGCCGGCGCGACATACGGAATCCGTCGTCCCGTGCGCACCGCTTCAGCGATCTGCGCCGACCACGACTCGATCATCCCCTTCACGTGCGGGTTGTCGGCCGGATCATGATCAAATCGCTCCGCCTCGCGCATCGCCCGCTCGAACCCCTGCCCCTCGAAAAGCGTGCGGTACAGGATGATCGCGCAGCCGGTGCGTTCCGTCCCCGCGGCGCAGTGCACGAGCACGGGCTGCTTCGAACGATCCGTCATGATGCGCAGCGCCTCGACATACGCGTTGGGATCGCCCCGCCCATCGCCCTCGAGGAAGAACCGGTGCCGCTCCACCCCGAGCGCCTCGGCCGTGCGCTGCTCGCGCAGGTCCTCGGGCGAACCCCGCGGCGCCGCGCCGAAGTCCACAATCGTGCGAATCCCGTACCGCTCGACCACCCGTGCCAACCCGCCCGGCGTCGTGCGCCCGGACCGGTAGATCTGCCCGTCCACCACCGTCCCGAACCGACGCGGCTCGAGTTCCGGGGCGATCGCCGTCGCATAGACCACCCCCGCCGCCAGCGCGGCCCCGGCGATCAACGCCACCGTCGTCGTGCGAGAAATGCCCGATCGCTTCATCCAAGGAGTGTACGCCCGAGCCACGATGCTGTCGGTCGGGACTTGGGCGGGTGTACCATTCCGCATGAGCGACCGCGACATCCGGGCCACCCCAGCCAAGCGGAAGCCGGCCTACCCCCCGGTGGTGGAACGCCTGATCGAGGAGTTCGCCGCGTTGCCCGGGATCGGCCGGCGGAGCGCCGAACGGCTGGCGTTCCACGTGCTCAAGAGCGAGGAACGCGCAGCCCTTGCGCTTTCGAAGGCGATCGCGGACGTCAAGAAGTCGATCCGGCACTGTCGGATTTGCTGGAATCTGACCGAGGATCCGGTGTGCTCGGTGTGCGCTGACGCAGGGCGGGAGCGCGGGTCGGTGCTGGTGATCGAGCAGCCCAAGGACCTGATCGCGCTGGAACAGACGGGGATGTACCGCGGGGTGTACCACGTGCTGCTGGGCCGACTGAGCCCGTTGGAAGGTATCGGACCAGAAGAACTGACCGTGGCGGACCTCCTGCAAAGGGTGGACCATCCGGATTCAAACGCGGGCGGGGTGAAGGTCGAAGAAGTCATCATGGGGATGAACCCCACGCTGGAAGGGGACGGCACAGCGCTGTACCTGACCGAGCAGTTGCGAACTCGCGGCGTCCGGGTGAGCCGGCTGGCGCGAGGACTGCCCAGCGGTTCGCAGTTGGAGTATGCGAACAAGGCGGTGCTGGCCGACGCGATCGTGGGCCGGCAACGAGTGTCCTAGCCCGGGACTGATGATGCGCTTCGAGACGTCACAATCGATGAAGTTGGGCCAGCAGATGAAGCTGGCGCCGCGCATGATCCAGTCCATGGAGATCCTGCAGATGCCCCTCGCGGAGCTCGAGGAGCGGATCGAGCAGGAACTGGAGAACAACCCCACGCTCGAGGTCGTCGAACCCCAGGCGGACGAAGACACCGAGGCGGTAGGCCGATCGCTCGACGAACTGCGTGACCGGCGCGCGAAGAAGCCCTCGGGCGAGCGCGACGCGAAGATGGACGCGATGGCGGCAGCGCCGGCGCGGAGCGAGTCTCTGGTCGAGCAGCTTCAGCATCAGTGGTCTCTGGTCGATGTGGACGAGCGGACGGCGTCGCTGGGGGCGATGCTGCTCTCGTACCTGGACGCCGACGGATTCCTGCGGACGCCGCTCGAGACGATCGCGGAGCGCGCGAACGTGGCGATGGGCACGGGCGACTCGCCGCTGAGCGTCGCGGACCTTGAGATGGCGTTGAAGGCGGTGCAGATCTTCCTCGAGCCGGCGGGCGTGGCGGCGCGGGACGTCCGCGAGTGCCTGCTGCTGCAGCTGGACGCGATGCCCGAGCGGGAGGACGCGCCCGAAGCGGAGGTGATCGCGGCGGCGCGGCGTCTGATCACGGACCATCTGGACGACCTGATGAAGAACCGGCTGCCCCGCGTGGCCGAGCGGTCGGGGCTCTCGCTCGCGGAGATCAAGCGGGCTCTGGAATTGATGAAGCGTCTGAGCCTGGCGCCGGGGCGGCAACTCGTGGATGATTCCGCGGCGGGGATCGTTCCCGACGCGATCGTGGAGTACGACCCGGACCACGACCGGTACATCGCGTACCTCAACGACACACGGCTGCCCAACCTTCGGGTGAATCAGGAGTACGCCAAGCTGTCGCGGGACAAGAACGCGATGGACCAGCGCGGACGGGAGTTCATCCGCACGAACCTGAGCAACGCGCAGTGGCTTCTGGACGCGGTGAATCAGCGCCGATCGACGCTGCTGCGGGTGGTGGAGGCTGTGGTCGCGGCGCAGCGGGATTACTTCGATCTCGGGCCCTCGTCGCTCAAGCCCTTGCCGATGTCGCAGATCGCCGATCAGTTGGGCGTGCACGTGGCGACGGTGAGCCGAGCGGTGGCGGACAAGTATCTGGCGACGCCCCGCGGCGTGGTCGCGCTGCGGAAGTTCTTCTCGGGGGGTCTTTCGACCAAGCCCGAAGGTGCGGACGCCGCGGAGGGCGGCGAGGATCTGGCGTGGGAGGCGGTGAAGGCTGCCTTGCGCGAGGTGATCGACGCGGAGGACAAGAGCAAGCCCCTCTCGGACGACGCGTTGGCCGAGGCGCTCAAGAAGCGCGGGATCGAGATCGCGCGGCGGACGGTGGCGAAGTACCGCGATCAGTTGGGCATTCCGCCCGCGAGACTCCGCCGCACGTTCTGATTCCGCGGACAGAAGACTATCGCTGCCCGGCAAGCCTTCGCACGGTCATGTCGAAGGACCGCACAAGGTTGGCGTGGATGCCGAGGGTGATGCCGGTATAGATGGCGGCGGCGATGAGGGCGCCGACAAAGAGAGAGACGCGTGCGCTGGTGAGCCCGCCTGTCCCGCTGCTGGTGGCGAGGAGCGACTGGGTGGGCGTGCAGATGGCGTGGAGCAGGCTCGCGGGCGAAAGGGCGGCGAGGGAGGGGCCGATGGCGGGAATCTCGACGCCGGACTTGCTCCCGCAGAGCCCGACGATGCCCGCGATGATCCCGACGACGGCGACCGTTCCGACGACGCTGGAGAGGGTGCCCTTGCTCTTGAGGGACCAGTGCAGCCCGGTCATGACGCACCAGGCGGTGAAGGGGATGAAGACGAGGGGTGCGAGGAGGGCGGCCTCGGGAAGGACGACGGGCTCGGTGGCGGCGGCGGTTGCGGCGCCCGCGGGGGCGGCCGTGGTCACAAGGACCCCGCCTTCCCGCTGGAACCCGCCGGCGAGCACATAGATCGCCGCGAAGGCGAGCGTGCAGACGGGGACCGCGAGCATGGGGAGCAGGTAGGCGATCAGGCCACGGAGTTTGCCGAAGAGGTAGCTCGAGGGCGTGATGGGCGTGGTGAGCAGCAGGTCGAGCGTGCCGTCTTCTCGTTCACGGCTGATGGCGGTGCTGGCCATGTTGATCGCGACGAGGGTGATGACGATCAGTTCGGCCCAGACGGTGGTGAGCAGGGCGAGGCGGAAATCCTCGTGCGAGAGGGTGCCCCGGTGATACAGGGCGACGAGCCCGAGCCCGAAGAGGATGCCGGCGGCGACGAAGGTCCACCTCGCGATGATGCGTCCGAGCGTGGCGTTTCGAGCGGTGGCCTCACGCCAGGAGATGGGATTGGCGCCGACGGGTCTGGGCGGGCGGTGGTCGGCCCCCGCGCCGCCGAGGCCGAAGAGACGGCGGTACCAGGGGATGCCGGCCTGGTCACCCGTGAGGGATCCAAGCCCGCCGGATCGAACGGTGAAGGTGGAGATGATGATGAGCAGGAAGGACATCATCACGGACGCGACGCACCAGAACGTGACGGGCGCGGCGAGCATCCAGCCGCGGAGCCCCTGCACCGCGCCGGGCTCTGCCCGCGGGTAGCGAGAGGGGTTGAGCAGGGCGTGCAGGGCGAGGAAGGGGTTGAGCCCGGTCATCGGCGTGACCCCGACCCCGCCCGGGCCCGCACCGAGACCTTTGGACCTCAGGAAGACGTCGATCCCGGCGGTGACGGCGAGGTAACTGACGACGGCGACATAGAAGGCGAAGACGGCCCTTCGCCCGGCGAGGCGTGAGACGGCCAGGGCGATGGCGATGGCGCCGACGAGCAGCGCGGCGGATCCGGCGATGAGGTAACTGGCGAAGATCGCACTGCCGGGGACGCCCCCGAAGTACTGCGTGAGCGCGAAGAGGGGAAGACTGGCAAAGAGAAGCGCGAGGATGAAGAAGAGGCGTCCGAAGAGGTTGCCCAGGACGATCTGGACGCTGGTGAGAGGCGTGGTGAGCAGGACTTCCCAGGTGCGCGGGGAGGCTTCCTGAGCGATCGCGCCGGCCATGAAGACGGGGGCGAGGACGCAGATGAGCCCGATCTGGAGGTAGGCGATCCAGGTGAAGGAGGCGGCCCCGCTCTGGGCGAGGGCGCCGTAACTCATTTGCCCGGTGACGCTGGTGACGAGCACCCAGAGGAGGACGAGGATCAGGACGCCGAGGTAGATGGAGCGGATGTAGAGGTGTCGGCTCCGCCGCGAGCCGTTCTGGACGAGCCGGACGGCGATGGGGTTGAGTGGGATGAGGGCGAGGAGCCAGCGGAGCAGAACGGGCATAACGCGGGGATGGTACCGGGGGAAGACCGGGCGGGTTCGGGAAAAAGAAAGGAGCCCACGGGCCGAGAAACCCGTGGGCTCCTGAAGAATCACAATGACCGCCCGAGGAAGGGCGGAAGGTGGGGCTTAGCGGCGGCGACGGCCGGCGGCGAGCCCGGCGAGGCCGAGCAGGGCGAAGGAGCCCGGCGTCGGGACGACGTTGAAGGAGTACCACTTCACCGTGCCGGAGGCGAGGGCCTGGTCCTCGATGGAGGCAAAGCCGTTGACGTTGAGGTCGAAGAGGCCGGAGGCCGCGCCGCCGACAACGTCCCAGCCCGCGCTGTTGAAGATGGTGTTGAACCCGCCGACGGCGATGTAGTAGGTGCCCAGGGCGAGGGTGGGGGTGATCTGCGACTGGAGGCCTGCGCCGGCGTCATCGTTGTTCGAGATGAGCGCGCCGGTGCTGGAGTAAAGCCCGATCTCGGTGTCGAAGTTCGAGCCAAAGGTGTTGATGTCGAACGCGCCGACGTTGAAGTTGCCGATGGAGACGGCCGTGGGGGGAACCGCGGGAGCGGCGGAGAGGAAGTCGAACTGGACGTTGCTCCAGGTGGCGTCGATGCCGCCGTCGTTGTACGACTCCCAGAAGCGGAAGGAGTAGGTGGTGCCGTTGACGAGGGAGAAGTTGGAGAACGTCTGGGTGTTGTCGATGCTGGCGCTGCCCCAGGTGGTGCCGGAGGCGACAGCGCCGCTGTCGATGGTGGTGGGACCGACGAAGCGCCAGCGGAGTTCGCTGAGGAAGGAGCCGACGCCGCCGGAGGTGGCGGTGCCGCGGATGCGGATGCGGTTGAAGACGTCGGCGTTGGAGCCGGTGTAGGTGAACGAGAAGACGCCGTTGTCGGCGTTGCCGGCGGCACCGTCGCTGACGTAGGGGCCGGCGCCGATGCCGGTGTTGAAATCGGCGTGGGCAGCGCCGGCGATGGCCGCGAGGGCCGCGATCGTGATCAGCTTCTTCATGAGTCTTGTCTCCTTCTCTTCTCTCGGAACAAACTTCTCCCCCGACGAGTGGGCCTACCGCCGGCGGGGGACCGACGGAGTACGACGAACTCGAACCACGCCGGCATACGCCGGACATGGCACAAGCCCAGGGAAACCCCTTGGGCTTTGGTTCCGATGTTGGGGAGGGTGTCTTGTCTCTCCCATCAACTCCGGACTATGAACTGTCTTTTAGCCGATTCGGAGGCGCACTTCAAGCACAATTTGAACAGTATCTCGGCAGAAACTCGAGCCCGAGGGGTTGGATCTCACACACTGGGCAATCTGTGCGGGCTTCGAGGCCCTAAAGAGAACGCCCCGGACCTGGGCCCGGGGCGTGCGCTCGGAATCTGGAGGGTGGGTCAGGTGGAGTGGCTGCCCGCGACGGCCGGGGGCGTGGGCGTCTCTGCGGCGGAGACCGCGGCGAAGGCGAGGTACTCGATGGGGTTCCCGTCGGCGTCCTTCTTGCGGGTGACGCGGATGGTCGAGCCCTTGGCGAAGTCGCCCGAGAGGAGCATCTCGCTGAGCGGATCCTCGACGTAGTTGCCCAGGGCGCGGCGGAGGGGACGGGCGCCGAACTCGGGGTTGTAGCCCTTGTCGATGAGGAACTCCTTGGCGTCGGGCTCGAGCTGGATGGTGATCTCCTGCGCGGCGAGACGCTTGGCGAGCTTGCTCACCTCGTAGTCGATGATGGAGGTGATGTCGGCCTTGGTGAGGGGGCGGAAGACGATGATGTCGTCGACGCGGTTGATGAACTCAGGGCGGAAGAACCGTTCGATCTCCTTCATGAGGACGACCTTGATGTTGTCGTAGTCGGTCGCCTCGGTGCGCTTCTGGAAGCCGAAGCCCGCGCCGCCCTTGATCAGATCAGCGCCGATGTTGCTGGTCATGATGAGGATGGTGTTGCGGAAGTCGACGTGGCGGCCGAAGGAATCGGTGAGGCGTCCTTCCTCCATGATCTGGAGGAGCATGTTGAAGACGTCGGGGTGGGCCTTCTCGACTTCGTCGAGGAGGACGACGGAGTACGGGCGGCGGCGGATGCGCTCGGTGAGCTGGCCGCCCTCTTCGTAGCCGACGTACCCGGGGGGCGCGCCGACGAGACGGGAGACGTTGTGCTTCTCCATGTACTCGGACATGTCGAGGTGGATGAGGGCTTCCTCGTCCCCGAACATGAACTCGGCGAGCGCCTTGGCGAGCAGGGTCTTGCCGACGCCGGTGGGCCCGACGAAGATGAACGAGCCGGCGGGACGCTTGGGGTCCTTGAGCCCCGCGCGGGAGCGGCGGATGGCCTTGGCGACGGCCTTGATGGCCTCGTCCTGGCTGATGACCTTGCGGTGCAGTTCCTTCTCGAGGTGGAGGAGTCGGGCGGCCTCGTCCTTCTCGAGCCTCTGGAGCGGGACGCCGGTCATCTTGCTGACGACCTCGCGGACGACGTCCTCGTCGACGGTGCCGTCGTACTCGCGGGCGCGGTTCTTCCACTCCTTCTGGATGTCTTCCTTCTTCTTGCGGAGCTGCTCGGCCTTGTCGCGGAGATCGGCGGCCCGCTCGTAGTCGGCGGCCTTGACGGCCTCGTCCTTCTCGATGCTCAGGCGTTCGATCTCGCCCTCGATGTCGGCGAGCTGCGGGGGCTTGGTCATGGTCTTGATGCGGATGCGGGCGCCGGCCTCGTCGATCACGTCGATCGACTTGTCGGGCTGCACGCGTCCGGTGATGTAGCGCCCCGAGAGCTCAACGGCGGCTCGGAGGGCGGCGTCGGTGATCTGCACGCGGTGGTGGCTTTCGTAGCGGTCGCGCAGACCCTTCAAGATCTCGATGGTCTGCTCGTCGCCCGGCGGGTCGACGGTGATGGGCTGGAATCGGCGGGCGAGGGCGGCGTCCTTCTCGATGTACTTGCGGTACTCGTCGAAGGTGGTGGCGCCGATGCACTGGATCTCGCCGCGGGCCAGCGCGGGCTTGAGGACGTTGGAGGCATCGATAGCGCCTTCCGCGCCGCCCGCGCCCACGAGGGTGTGCAGCTCGTCGATGAAGAGCATCACGTTCTTGGCGCGGCGGACCTCGTTCATGACGGCCTTGATGCGCTCTTCGAACTGCCCGCGGTACTTGGTCCCGGCGACCATCATCGCCAGATCAAGCACCACGAGGCGCTTGTCCTGCAGGATCTCGGGAACATCGCCCGAGATGATGCGCTGGGCGAGCCCCTCGACGATCGCGGTCTTGCCGACGCCGGCCTCGCCCAGAAGGACGGGGTTGTTCTTGGTGCGGCGGCAGAGGACCTGCACGAGGCGTTCGATCTCGGTGGTGCGCCCGATGACGGGGTCGAGGGTGCTTTCCTTGGCGAGTTCGGTGAGGTCGCGCCCGAAGGAGTCCAGAGCGGGGGTCTTGCTCTTGCCCTTGGCGCCCGCGGGGGCGCCGGAGCCCGCGCTGGGCGCGGAGGACGCGCCGGGGAGGCCGGCGGATTCGCCGCCCTGCTCGCCCTGGTCCTGGCTTGCGCCGAGGAGGTTGAGCACTTCCTCGCGGACTTCCTCGAGCTTGAGCCCGAGGTTCATGAGGACCTGCGCGGCGACGCCGTCGTGCTCGCGGAGCAGCCCGAGCAGGAGGTGCTCGGTGCCGACGTAATTGTGGTTGAGGTTTCGGGCCTCTTCGATGGCGTACTCGATGACCTTCTTGGCGCGGGGGGTCTGGGGCAGCTTGCCCATGGTGACCATCTCCGGGCCGGGCTTCACGAGCTTCTCGACCTCGAGGCGGACCTTTCGGAGGTCGACGTCGAGGTTCTTGAGGACGTTGGCGCCGACGCCCGAGCCCTCCTTGACGAGCCCGAGCAGGATGTGCTCGGTCCCGATGTACTCGTGGTTGAAGCGCTGGGCTTCCTGGTTTGCCAGGGCCATCACTTTGCGGGCACGGTCTGTGAAGCGCTCGAACATGGTTGAACTCCCCCGAGGGTTTCGGAGCATCGGGCCCAAGCCCGAGAACTCCTCTTCCGTGTATTCGTCCGGGACCCGCCCTCGGGTTCGGGTGGACCGGTCTGTTATCGTCGCGTGAACGCCCTGGCATCACTTCGCCTTGGCCCGCTCACGGGAGCGCGAACAACAGAAGGGTATTCGGACCCGCGAGGGAACCAAACCCCTGAACCGGGACAATCACGGGCCCGGCAGCAAGCCAAGGTGCGAACGCGGTGCCAGACATCTCGGGCCCTGGGGCGGCCTGAGGGGTCGCGGGGCGTGCCTGGTCGGCGGGCGGCGGGCCGGGGCTGCCAGAACGGCGGTTGGTCAGCGGGAGAGGGAAACGACCAGCCCGATGATGCCCACCACGATCAGGATCACCAGGACGAGGAAGAAGATCTTCCAGAAGCTGTACGGGCGTTGCCCGCTCAGTTCGCCGGTCTGGGCGTTGATGATGATCTGGAAGAGCTTGCCGCGGTAGCGATAGGCGGAGACCCAGACTGGCAGGAGGATGTGCTTGAAGGTGATGCTCGGGTAGTTGGTGGATTTGGAGGAGATGATCTGTCGGTCGCCTCCGATGTCGCGTCGGATGGTGGCGTCGATCTCGGGCTGCATGCGTTGCTCGGCGAGCCCGAAGCCGTCATCGAGGGGCACGGCGTAACTCTCGGTGACGAAGCCGGCGAGGAAGTCGTCGTCGAACGGGACGGAGCGGGGCAGGTCCCAGGGTTCGAGGGAATCGAGGCGGTCTTTGGGGAGTGATCGCGTGGCGGGAACCAGAACGTCGTCGAATTGGTTGTCGACGACGCCGGCGGCGGGGTACCAGCGTGTCTTGCGGACGCGGCGTGTTCGCGATTGCGGGCGGCCGTTGACCATGACGGTGTAGGACTGGGTGACCCAGTAGTCGATGCCCTTCATGCCGGTGTATCGGGTGATGGCGTGGGCGTCGTAGGTCCAGTAGGGGAGGTAGATGCCCTTGAGGGCGGCGTCGAGGAAGGCGAGCTTGCGGAGGTCGCTCGGCGCGAACCAGAGCGAAGCGAGCCAGTGCTCGTAGAGGCTCTTTGCTTTGGCGGTGGGGATGGCGAAGGGGAGGATGAGCTTTGGGCGGAGAAGGCGGGCGGACTTTTTCTCGCCGGAGATAGGCGTGCCACAGAACGCACAGGCCGCGGTGGTGACGTTCTCGGGGAGCTGGGTGTGTGCGCCGCAGGATTGGCAGATGAGTTCGAGGCGGACGGCGGTGTCGGCGTGCTCGGCGTCGTCGCGGAGTGCGGCGCGGAAATCGTGCTCGGTGAAGGCGTCTGCGGCGAGATCGGGCGGGGGCCCATCGATCTCGTGTTCGGAGCCGCAATGCCCGCACTTGAGCGCGGACGTGCCGGGCTCGTAGGCGAGCGAGGCCCCGCAGGTGGGGCAAGGGAAAGACCGGTCGGGCATGGTGGATCAGGCCTGAGGGGGGAGCGGCGGCGGGACAGCGCCGAAGACCTGGGCGAGTTCGGCGACGGTGGCGGCCTGGGCCCAGGCGGGCATGCCCTGGCGCCAGACGAGCGTTTCGCGGGTGAGTTTGCCCTCCGAGGCGAGCCGGGCGAGGGTGGCGGCGTCGAAGGGACCGGCCTGCTGGTTGTTCTGGGCGATGAAGAAGGCGAGGGCCTGGGCGGCGCCGGGGATGGGCGGCGGGGCGGCGGCGCCGGGCTGGAGTGCGGAAGCCATCTGCTGGGCCATGGCCATGCCCGCGCCGAGACCGACGCCGGTGCCGATGGCGCTGTTGGGGGTGTTGCCGGACTGACCCAGGGCCTGGGCGGCGTTGAACTGGGTGTAGCGGTTCATGTCGCCGACGATGCCCATGCTGGTGCGCTGATCGAGGGCCTTCTCGACTTCCGGGGGGAGCGAGATGTTCTCGACGGAGAAGGCGGAGAGTTCCAGGCCGAGCTGGGCGATATGGGGGGCGATTTTGTCGCGGATGAAGGTGCCGAGCTCGGTGTAGTTGGCGGCGAGATCGAGCACGGGGATCTTGGCCTCGCCGAGGGTGTCGGCGAACTCGCTGACGATGTAGTTGCGGAGCTGCTCGGAGATGCCGTCGGTCGTGAAGCGGGGGTTGGTGCCGACGACCTGCTTGAGGAATGTGGTGGGATCGGCGACTCGGAAGGCGTAGGTTCCGAACGCGCGGAGGCGGACCGGGCCGTACTCCGGATCGCGGAGCATGATGGGGTTCATGGTGCCCCACTTGCGATCGGTGAAGTTGCGGGTATTGACGAAGTAGACCTCGGCCTTGAAGGGGGACTCGAAGCCGTACTTCCAGCCGAGGATCGTCGAGAGGATGGGGAGGTTCCGGGTGTCGAGGGTGTACATCCCGGGGTTGAAGGTGTCGGCGAAGGTGCCTTCGCGGACGAAGACGGCGGCCTGGCTCTCGCGGACGACGAGCTTGGCGTTGTTCTTGATCTCGTTGTTGTGGCGTTCGAAGCGGTAGACGAGAGTGTCGGGCGTGTTGTCGAGCCACTCGACGATGTCGATCAGCTCGCCCTTGAGTTTCTTCCAGATGTCCATGGATCAACCTCCCGATGGGGCGCAGTGTACCACCCGCGGACGCCCACGGGACAATCGTTCGGAGAACCCGGGCGGGGGTTTCGGGGGTCTTAATCGTCGAAGTAGACGGCGGCGTCGTCGGCGAACTGGGCGAGTTCCTCGGGCGAGAGCTCGCGGTCGCCGACCACTTCGGGCACGGGGGCCGTGGACACGGTGGGCTTGCCCGGGCGGGCGCCCTTGCCCCGTCGCTGGACGCCCTGGCGGACCTCGACGATCGACTCGGGGTCGAGGGGAATGTCGCCCTCGCGCTGGCGGCGTCCGCGGACGACGATGCGCATGGGGACCTCGACGAAGGGAAGCTCTTCGCGGAAACGGTTCGAGAGGAACCGCATGAAGTTGGGGCGGAAGAGCTCGGGCACGTTGACGACGAGGGTGATGGTGGGCGGTGAGACGCCGGTCTGCGCGACGTAGAGCACCTTGGCGTGGGTGCCCTTGGTGTCGGTCGGGGCGCGAGTCTCCATGATGCGGCGGACGATGCGGTTGAGCTTGCCGGTGGTGACTCGCTCGGCGGCCTGGTTCTTGAGGTCGAAGGCCAGATCGAGGGTTCGGCGGACGTTGCGACCGCTCTTGCCGCTGATGAAGGCGATGGGGGCGAAGGTGAGCCCGCCGAGTTCCTTGCGGAGGTACTTCTCGTAGTCGCCTGTGGTGAGGGGGACGCCGTCGCGGCCGGGCTTGCCTTCCGCGAGGTCCCACTTGTTGACAACGATGACGACGGGCTTGAAGGTCTTCTGGCAGATCATGGCGACCTGCTCATCGACCTGGCTGATCTTGACGGTGGCGTCGATCATCAGGAGGACGACGTCGGCGCGATCCACCGCACGCTTCACGCGGTCGAACGCGAAGTGCTCGACCATGTTCTGGAAGCTCTTGGCGCGACGGACGCCGGCGGTGTCGATGGCGAGGATGCTGCGGCCGTCGATCTCGAAGCGGACGTCGATGGCGTCGCGGGTGGTCCCGGCGATTTCGGAGACGATCACGCGGGGTTCGCCGGCGAGCGTGTTGACGAGGGTGCTCTTCCCGGCGTTTCGCTTGCCGACGATGGCGACCTTGAGGTCGGCGCGGGGTTCGGGCTCGGGGTTGTGCTGAGGGACGAGTTCGTAGATCGTGTCGAGGAACTCGCGGCGCATGTAGTTGTTCTTCGCGGAGACCATGAGGGGCTCGCCGAAGCCGAGTCCCGCGATCTCCTGCGCGTGCGCCTCCCAGCGGGGGCCGTCGGTCTTGTTGGCGACGACGCGGATGTTGAGTTTGCGTGGCGGGGGCGAGGAGGCGTCCTTCTTGGCGTTCTTGCGGGCGCGGTTGAACCCGCCCTCACGGAGGAGGCGGGCGATCTCGTGGTCCTGGGGGGTCGGGCCGCTCTGGGCGTCGAGCACGAAGAGGACCAGGTCGGCGTTCTCAACCGCCTGGGAGATCTGGAACTCGATGGAGTTCGTCAGGGCGTGCAGGTCCTCGCCGACCTCGTCGAAGCGTTCACCGGGCGCGGTGTAAGCGCCGAAGCCGCCGGTATCGACGAACTCGACGGTCTTGGGGGCGAACTGGTGGTGTTCGTCCCGCGAGCGGACCGGAGGCATGAGCTCGACGATGGCGGCGACGCGGTCGCGCGTCACACCGGGGGTCGGGTCCACGATGGAGACCTTGGCCCCGGCGACCATGTTCATGAGGCTGGACTTGCCGACGTTGGGCCGGCCGACGATGGCGACGCGTGGAATAGGCACGCGGCATCGTAGGTCGACCGAAGGCGGAAGCCCGAATGTGCTGCTTTTGCTAGGTCCTCAGATCATCGAGGGGGAAGGCCGGGTTGGCGATGGGTCTTGATCACGCCGCAGCCCGAGCAGCGATGGACGATCGCCCATTCGCCGCCGCGACGGACCTCGATGGCGATGGGCTCCATCGGTTCGCGGCAGGGGCATCGGCGGTCGCCCGGTTCGTCGTCGAGGTGCCGGGACCAGAGACAGCGCGGGCAGTGGTTTCGATGGCGCGTGCCGAAGGCGTGGGCGGAAACGTGATGCCCGCAGGCGATGCAGGTGAAATCGGAAGACTCGCGAGATTTGTGGGACATGGTGAGGAAGAAGGCGGCGGGCGGCGGCAGTTCGCTCCGCCCGCGGTGGGAAGGTGTGCCGGATCCGACGGCTCGCGCACGGGCGGCCGAGGGATCAACAACGTTCATGCGATGTGGAGAAGGCGGAGCGGATCCCCGTGGAAGTCGCCCAGCAAACCACGGCCGCGACATGGCGTCACGGATGGCCGGTGGAGTGGGCGAAACGGGGATGTTCAGGCCTTGGCAGACATAGACAGACTCTCGCAACGCGGCACGCGGGCCGCGAGGGGAGTGTAGCGACGCACTCCGATCGCTGCAAGGAGAAGGCCCCCACCGTCGCTCGGGCGCGGCGGGAGGGAGACGTCGCGAGGGTGCTCGTGGATCGAACACCGATCGCCGACTCTTCAGGCGATCGGTGGCACGCGGTGGGTCAGAGGTTGCCGCGGCGTTCCTGTTCGAGCTCCAGCGCCTCGAAGAGGGCTTTGAAGTTGCCCTTGCCGAAGGACTGGCTGCCGCGGCGGCAGATGATCTCGAAGAAGAGGGTCGGGCGGTCCTGCAGGGGCTTGGTGAAGAGCTGGAGGAGGTAGCCCTCGTCGTCGGCGTCGACGAGGATGCCGAGCTTCTTGACGGCCTCGTGGTCTTCGCGGACGGCCTGGTGCCCGTGCTGGGTGAGCATGGTGTTCACGCGGTCCCAGACCTTGTCGTAGTAAGCGTCGGGGAGGGTGAGGAAGTCCACGCCGCGGGAGCGGAGGGCGGCGATGGAGTGGAGTTCGTCGTCGGTGCGGAGGGCGAGGTGCTGGACGCCGGGGGTGTTGCAGTGCCAGTCGAGGTATTCCTGGACCTGGCTCTTGCGTTTGCCGGGGGCGGGCTCGTTGATGGGCATCTTGATGAGGTTGTTGCCCGAGGCCATCACCTTGGACATGAGGGCGGAGTAATCGGTGGCGATGTCCTTGTCGTCGAAGTGCTTGAACATCTTGAACTCGAGGACGTCCTCGTAGAACTTGACCCAGTAGTTCATCTTGCCCAGTTCGACGTTGCCGACGAGGTGGTCGACGTACTTGAGCCCGCAGGGGTTCTTGCGGTTGTAGTCGTTGATCGCGAGGACGGAGGAGAGGCCCATCTGCGGGGCGCAGGCGCCGGCGGGGGCGCACGACCCGTCGATCATCTTGAACCCGGGCATGAAGAGCCCGCCCTGCTTGACCTTGGTGAGTTCGTAGGCGCCGGTGCGGGAGACGAAGGTGTGGCAGACGCGGCCGTAGGTCTTGATGCCGGCCATGGTGACGGTGCCGTGCTGATCCTTGAAGGTGCGCGGGGCGTAGGCGGACTGGGCGCCGTTCTTGATGGCACGCTCGTAGGCCTTCTCGGCGTCGAAGACGGTGAAGGCGACGTCCTTGACGCCGTCGCCGTACATCGCGACTTCCATGGCGGCGTGGTGCTCGGGGGTGAGGGCGGAGGAGAGGACGAAGCGGATGTTGCCCTGGGTCAGGAGGTAGTGAGAGGCGTCGCGCGAGCCCGTGGTGAGGTCGCAGACCTGCTCGATCTGGAACCCGAAGCAGTGGGCGTAGAAGAACGCGGCCTGCTTGGCGTTGCCGACGTAGAACTGCACGTGGTCGACGTCGATGAGCTGGAGCGGGTCGTTCGAGGGCTGGATCTTGGCGGCGGGGGCGGGGGTCAGGGTGGTCATGGGCAGCACTCCGGAGGTTCTTCAAGACTATAGGAGGCGGGGGGTTGCGGTCGCCGCTGGGCCCTCAACGCGACGCCGCCCCACGCGGTGAAGGCGAGGGGCGGCGTCGGAAAGGTGCCAGAGGCCGGTGGCGGGGCTCAGCAGCCCTCTTCGAAGGCGGCGATGAACGCGTCGAGGTCGAAGAAGTCCACGAACCCGTCGCCGTCGAAGTCGGCGGGGCAGGGGTTGATCGGCCCGGCGACGGCGAGGAAGGCGCTGACGGACTTGGCGTCGCACGGTCCGATGATCCGGCACTCGTAGACGGCGGCATCGCCGAGCTGGGCGTCGGTGATGGAGAGGGTGCTCGTCTCCACGCCGGTGACTTTGGCGGTTTCGAGGAGCGGCTGCCCGTTCTTGAACCAGCGGTAGGTGATGCCCGTGCTGGGGGACGCGGCGGAGAAGGAGACGGTTGCCCCGGGCGCGACGGTCTGGTTCTGCGGACGCTCGCCGATGAGCACCGGACCGCCGACGGTGGCTTCCAGCATCCCGATCTGCCCGAAGCGGTCTGAGAAGAACACGTCGGTCGCGCCGTCGGCGTTCACGTCGCCGACGCGAACGGGGAAGTTCGATCCCGAGGCGCTCCCGTTGGTCCCGTAGCTCCCGAAACTGATGGGGGGAGCGAAGTTCAGATTCGGTCGGTTCGGATAGACCATCACTTCGAGCAACGTGTCTCCGCGGGCGGCGGTCAGAACCACGTCGGGAAACCCGTTGGCATCGAAGTCGCCGACGGCGAGCCCCTTGATGGAGCCGACGCTGGTGTCCGTGTTGACGGTCGTCACGACAAAGTTCCCGTTCGAGAAGCCGCGGAACACGAAGAACTTCGTCGAGGAGCTGTTGTGCGCCACCACGTCGGGAACGCCGTCGGCGGTCATGTCCTGGATGACCGGGGAGATGAGGGTGAGGTTCTCGGGCGAGGCGGTGAAACGCGGGGTTTGGAAGGTTCCGTTGCCGTTCCCGAGCGAGCAGGTGATGCCCGCGGGCGTGGCGACGACGGCGATGAGATCATCTCGCCCGTCAGCGTTGATGTCGGTCAGGCCGATCCAGTTGGGCGAACTGCCGCCCACGGGGACGGTTGCGCGAGGGAAGAACCCCCCTCCCGCGGCGCCCATCAGCACGGAGACACTCGAGGTTGAGGCGTTGCTGACGAGCAGATCCCGTCGACCATCGTTGTTGAGGTCCCGAAGGACCAGCGCGGTGGGCGTGGGCCCGACGTCGTAGGAAGGCCCGTTGGTCGAGAACGTGCCGGCGCCGTCGCCGGGGAAGACCCGCAGCGCTCCGGCGGCGTAGTCAAGAGCCAGCAGATCGAGCGTGCCGTTGAGATCGAGATCCTCGACGAGGAACCTCAGGATCGGCGGAAACTCCGGCAGCGGGATCACCTGGGCTTGGACGAACACGCCGCGCGAGGGCTGACGAAAGACGGCGATGCCCGTGTTCCCGAAGGAGCCGCGTGAGGCATAGACAATCTCTGGAAGGTCCATCCCGTCCAGGTCATGGAGCTGCAGATCGGCCGGGGTCGAGAGACCCTGGTAGAGGACGCGCGGGGCGAGGAAAAACGGCCCGCAGTCGGCGAGCAGTGCGGGGGCGGCGGCCAAGGCGGTCAGCAGGGCGGCGTGAAGGTGGGCGGTTCGCATCGAGGTCTCCTTGTTCGACGACTGGGGTGTTGTCTCCCCGGACGCCTCACAAGGCGACGTTCTCGCGAACAGGTGACACGATTCTCAACGCGCCGGGGAGGCCACCGTCGCGCGGCGGCACTCCTCCAAGAGATTCCGCAGGTCCTCCCCCGGATCGGAGGGCAGCGAAGCCTCGAACTGTGAGAACAAGGCGCGGGCCTCGTCGTGCCGTCCAACGCCGACCAGGGCGAGAACCCGGAAGGGCGCGATGGTCGGAGAGAGCGACGACCAGTTCGGGCGCGTGGCGGCGAATCCCCTGTCCGCTCGCTCGAGGGCCTCCAGAGCCTCCGCGGGCTGGTCGGCCTTGATCAGAACCTGACCGCGGACCGCCCAGGCATACGGATCTTCCGTGAGCGCAACGGCGATCAGCGTGTCGCGCAGCAAGCCCGAGAGCCGATCGGGAGCGATCGGCTTCACCAGAGCGAGGGCGGCGCCGTTATTGAGCAACGCCGCGTGGTCTCCGATCCTGCGCGACAGGTCGACGGCATGTCGGCGCAGGTCGGGAGGAAGGTCGGTGCGGCTTGACAACTGGGCACTCAGCTCGGCCATCGTGGGCGTGGAGGGACGCAGGCGATCGATCAAGTTCTGTGCACGCCGAAAGTCCTCGCGGCGTGCCAGAAGATCGGGGTCGACGGCTTCGGCCTCGAACCGAACCAGCGCGTGGTTGGGCGTCGAGACAACCAGATCGCTGCCGACGAACCGAACCGCTCGCACCGTCGATGCCTGAGACGCGACGAGTACCGCCACGTCGTCCCCGGTGGCGAGATCCCAGATGCTCACCGTGCCATTGGGATGGCCCGCCGCCAGGCGACCAAGGTCGGGGCGAATGCCAAGGGCGGACACGGGCGCGGGGGTGGTGTAGCGGGCGATCTCGCGGAGGCGGTCGATTTCGAGCACGAGAATCTCGCTCGAACCTCCCGCGGCGAGCTTGCCATCAGCGACATCGAGGCAGCCCGCCCCGCTCAGGGGGAAGGTCGATCGCGGGCCTTCGGAGAACGCGGGATCGAGCAGGCCGACGCGTTCCCCGTCGGCGGAGAAAAGCCGATCGGACGAGGCCCATCGCAGTGTCGTCACGCCTTGGGTGTTGGCGATGGTGCCCACCGGCCTGAGATCCGCGGCGGCGAGAACGGCGACGACACCTTCGACGAAGGCGACCGCGATCCGAGAACCATCGGGCGACCAGGCGACCGCGCGTGTGGCTGCAGAGCCAAAGGCGCGGAAGCCCAGCGGCGCTGCCGCGACGAGCGTGCGCCCCGTGCGTGCGTCAAGCCGGAGAATCGTGCCACGATCACCCACGACGGCGATGGTCGTGCCGTCCGGAGAGAAGGCGGCGGCGTTCCATCCTTCGAGACTGGGGAAGACCACCCATTCGTGCTCTCCCGTGTGGGCGTCGCGGGCGGTGATTCTCCCCCAATCTCCGTGAATGATGCGTCGTCCCGCGGCATCGATCGCGATGGCCGACGGCACGACCAAAGCGTCGGACCGAACCCGGTACGGGCTTCCGCGTGTCGCGGTTGGCCAGACCTTGGCAACCCCCGCGTTGGACATTCCGGCGATGAACCTCCCGTCGGCGGAGAACCCGACGCCCGCGCCGGTCTGAGGGAGCCCGACGAGCGTGCCAAGAGGCTCCATGCTGTCGAGATCGAACAGACGGACTTCGCCCGCATCGGCCTGCGCCGCGAGGACCGAGGAGTCCGGGCTGACGGCGATGAGATTGAGCTTTGCGCCCCGATCACCGATCTGCGTTCCTGCGAGGAGCGCCGAGCCGAGCCGACCCCCGGTGCGGACATCGATGACGTTGATCGTAAAGACGCGCGTGGATGCGCCCTCGATGGTCACCACGCGCGAGCCGTCGGGTGTGAAGCGAGGGAAGATCCCGGGCGCGGTCCAGAGCGTCTGCCCAGTGGAAAGTTCCAGCAGCGCGGTTTCCTGCACCGAACATTCGACCGCGACGAATCGCCCGTCCGGGCTGACCGCGGCGGAGGCACGCTGCGCGCGGTGCGATTTGCCGATGGCTCGGATGAGCTCGGCGTCGGCGGAGCGGCGCAGCTCGATCGCGCCGGAAGGCTCGTGGTTGACGAGGAATGATCGCCCGTCCGGCAGGAAGGGCTGCGACAGCACGCGTCGCTCGTTATCCCAGGTCGTGATGACGCGGCCGCTGGGCACTTCGTAGAGCGCGGTCCCAAGGTATCTCGAGGCGATCACCCGATCCCCGGCCGGAGAAACGGACAGCGACTCGACGCCGCCCAGTTCCGGAGTGGGCAGTTCGGTCGCGAAGGCGTCGGTCCAGCGGATCAGCCGCGAGTTGGCCGACGATTCGGTGACGATGTACTCCCCGAAAAGCCCGGAGACGGCCCGGCCGGGTTCGAGCGCGTTGATCGTGCGGGAGGATCGATCGGCCAGGTGATGGAGCAGTTTCCACTCCCAGCCTCGGCGTTCCTCCGGGGCCCCGGCGAGGTGCCGCCGCATCGATGAGCCGTCACCCAGTTCGAGAGACGCGGCGGCGGCGGCGAGCGACGCGCGGTACGACTGCCGGACGGCCTCGGCGGCCTTCTGCTCCGCACGGGCGTGCTCGAACGCCTCCGCGGTGCGCGCCTGCTCGCGCTCATCACGCTCGGCCATGGCGCGCAGCAGCCCCCACGTCGCGAGCCCGAGCCCCCCCACGAGCGCGAGGAACACCGCGGTGCCCGCGGAGACCACAACCCGGTTGCGCCGAACCCACTTCCGAAGGCGGTACGCCGTGCCCGGCGGCCCGGCGAGCACCGGCTCGTTGCGGAGGTATCGCTCGATGTCCCCCGCGAGCGCATTGACCGTCTCGTAGCGACGGGAGCGGTCCTTCTCCATCGCCTTCATGATGATCCAATCAAGCTCCCCGCGGAGCAGGCGCGAAAGCCCGCCGGGTTCCTGTCGCCGGGCGGCTCGTTCGCGCGTATCCGCGGTGGACCGCGATCTCTGTCGTCCGACCCGCGTGCTGGGCTTTTGGGGCTCCTCTTCGCGGATGATCCGCTTGAGTTCGTCGAAGCCGGCGGACCGAAGACGCTTGGAATCAAACGGGGTCGAACCGGTGAGAAGCTCGTACAGAAGCACGCCGAGCGAGTAGATGTCGGTCCTCGTGTCAACGTCCACCCCGTGCGTCTCGGCCTGCTCGGGGGACATGTACTCCGGCGTGCCCAGAAGTTGCCTGAACTCCGTGAAGAGGGTTTTGTCGGTCAGACGCCCGCCGGTGGCCTTGGCGATCCCGAAGTCGATGACTTTGGGCAGCGCCCGGCCGTCGGCCATGGTCACCAGCACGTTGCTGGGCTTGATGTCGCGGTGGATGATCCCCTTCTGGTGCGCGTGCTGGATCGCCCGGCACACCTCTAGAAAGAGCCCGAGCCGATCCCGTGTGCTCAAGTCGTGCGAATCCGCGTAGTCCGTCAGCGGAACGCCCCGCACCAGTTCCATCACGAAGTACGGTCGGCCCGCCGAGGTCGCTCCCGCGTCGAGCACCCGCGCGATGTTCGGGTGGTCCATCATCGCCAGAGCTTGTCGCTCGGCCTCGAAACGCGCGATCACCTGCCGCGTGTCCATCCCCAACTTGATGATCTTGAGGGCCACCCGACGCGACACCGGCTCGGTCTGCTGCGCCATGTAGACCGACCCGAAGCCCCCTTCGCCGATCTGCTCGAGCACCCGGTACGCCCCCACCTGCGTCCCGACCAGA
>ERZ1066130.102-NODE-102-length-49636-cov-11.302092_pt1 | contig 49636 bp, 43 predicted proteins | sample MGYA00382777_ERZ1066130 | MGnify/ENA primary metagenome ERZ1066130 (study PRJEB33369, sample SAMEA5778360) | biofilm metagenome | biome: Industrial cooling water; feature: Water cooling tower basin; material: Biofilm | place: United Arab Emirates | collected...
TCGCCATGGTTGGAAAGCTACCCTGGAGGGCTATAAAAAAGGCTATCCTTCCCGAGAGACAATGGGTACCTTAACCTTTGATATCTGGCAAGTCCGTCCCTTGGATGCCGGCACCTGGCTGGTATCCGGAAAATATTCGTTGGCGCGCAAAAGCGACAACCCCCAAGGCCCTTTTACGTTGTTGTTTCAAAAGAAAAACGGGCGATGGGTAATCATTTACGATCACACTTCGTAGCCAGCTACAGGTGAGTCTGAAGAATGTTCATCGCTGCCAGCAAAATCAAACTGGCCGTAATCCGTTTTATGATGACAGGGTTCCATTGACGGGCCCCCAGCCTGGCGCCTACCTGACCTCCCACAAACACAGCTATGAGCAAAGGAAAGTTGGTTTGATAGTTCCATAGATTCAACCCGGATTGAAACTGACCAAGCAACCCACTGATGGAATTAACGAAGATGAATACGCTGGCCAAGGCGGCAATGGTGCGGGCGTTTCCCCAATGCAAGAGATGAAGTAGCGGAGCTAAAAAGATGCCACCACCTATGCTTACCAAGCCTGACAAAAAACCAATACCGCCACCCAGCATCATGTTACGGATCCATGAATCTTTTCCTTCTCGTTCTTCATGGCGTGGTTGAATCCATAAGAACAAACTGGCAGCCAACAACGTCACTCCAAGAATTACAAAAAAAAGCCGATCACTTAACTTCCACCATCCGCCCACATAAGCAGCGGGCACACTGGCCACCAAAAAAGGCCAGAATCGCTTCCATGATAACAACTGCTCACGGTAAAAAATAACGATACTTCCTCCCACAACAATCAGATTACACAAGAGCGCTGTGGGCCGTATGGTTTCGGGCGTGAAAAGAAAAAAAGGTTGCGCCAACAAAGCAAGGTAGCTGCTTCCTCCACCAAAGCCCACGGAGGCGTAAACAACTGCGATGAGAAAAAAGAGAATGACCAGGAGAACAAATTCCATTAACCACCAATCGTTGACATAGACTCCGTGACTGAATTTTTTCTTCGTTTTTCCGCTTCAAAGCCATCTTGCGGGCGCTGCTGAAAAGCCTTTTGCAAGGATGACTCCATTTCCGGATCGGAGCATCCTGCCCGCATCAATTGTTTAATGTTCAGAACACCATCGTCATACAGACAGGTTTTTAATACCCCTTGTGAGGTGATGCGAATGCGATTACAAGACCCGCAAAATGATCGCGTATAGGCTGCGATGATCCCTACATTCCCAATAAATCCTGGAATGGAATAATGATAGGCCGTGGAATGAGGGTCATCCTTAGCTTTTTGCAACGATGGGAAAACGGATCGGATATGATCCAGTATTTTACGATGTGACCACACCAGAAGATTCTGAGCCTGCTTCGATCCATTAAAAGGCATCTCTTCAATAAAGCGGATAGACAGCGGAAGTTTTTCAGTTAACCTGACAAAAGGAATGATATCCTCACTATTTTTTCCGTCCATAACAACCGCATTTATCTTCACTTCAAAACCTTTTTCCAGTAATAATTGAAGAGTCCGCCAGGTAGACTCAAATTCATCCCTGCGGGTAATTTGATAAAACCGGTCCCGATCCAGGGTGTCCAAGCTGAGGTTGACTGATCGAATACCCAGTCGCATTAATTCATCCAGGTGAGGTGCTGTCAACAGACCATTGGTGGTCAAATGAATAGATTGAATGCCATCAATGTTCCTAATCTTTCTCAGCAACTCCATCAGATCAGACCGAACAAAGGGTTCCCCACCGGTGATCCTGATTTTTGAAATACCCATTCTTGCGAGCAGCGCCACCAATCGCGTAATTTCTTCAAAGCTTAAAAGCTCTTTTTTAGGAAGGTAATGAATACCTTCCTCTGGCATACAATAAAAACACCTTAGGTTGCAGCGGTCAGTGACAGCCAACCGCAAATACGTCAGGGGCCGTCCATGATTATCAAATAGCAAAGGTGCATTCATAGGGTAAATTTACACATTCGGTTCTGTTGTCCTCAAAATTTAAGTGTCTATGGAAAGTCAGATGAAATCACCCTACCTTTACTCTATGGAAGTAAAATTGAAAATGTTTGGTGTTGCCCGGGAAATTATGGGCCGACAGGAGCAGGTGTGGTCAACTCAAAAAAAAAGTGTGGGGGAGATTAAAGAAGAGATTTTTGAGCGGTATCCCTCTCTACGCCAATTGAACTCTCTTTTTATAGCCGTGAATCATCGGTACGCACCCGATGAACAAGTGATTACAGAAACAGACGAAGTAGCACTCATCCCTCCGGTCAGTGGTGGTTAATCAAATCACGAAGTCAGCTTTGTATATAAAAACGCATGTATGATTGAATTGACTGATCAGCCCATCGACACACCAAAACTTCTGGCACACGCTACGCATGTCGAGGCTGGTGGTCTGGTCGTTTTTATTGGAAATGTGCGCAACTACAATTCACGTCTCCAAAAGAATGTGAAACGCCTGGAGTACGAAGCCTATGAACCCATGGCAAAAAAAGAGATCGAAAAAATTATTCAACAGGCTCATGAGCGCTGGCCAATCAAAGCGTGGGCCATCAGTCACCGAACGGGCACGTTGTTTCCCGGAGAAGCGGCAGTGGTATTGGCGGTTACTACCCCTCACCGAAAGGAGTCGTTTGAAGCATGCCAATACATCATCGACACGCTAAAAGAGCGTGTTCCTATCTGGAAGAAAGAAGTCTTTGAAGATGGTGAGACCTGGGTCTCCGCCCATCCTTAAAAGGATTGTAAGACCCTAGAATGGTAAGTCATCAGAGGAAGTACTCTGATGAAAAGGTTCATCTCCCACGGGTGGTTGTTCATAGTTACTTCCTGAAGAACTGCCCTCCTTTTGTACTTTCCAGGCCCGGGCTTCTGTGAACCATCTGCCGTTATATTCGCGGCTTTCCAGATCAACGGCCACCGTCAGTACCTGACCCGCGGCTACACCAAACTGATCAATCTTATCCCCCCAGATCGACAAACAAACCTTTTTGGGGTATTGGCCCGGGGTTTCCAGAATAAACTCTTGTTTCCGCCACTGACCTTTTTTGCCAGTGCCGGTTTGCATGGGCAGCAACTGCACCACACGTCCTTTTAATTCCATACTCATACTACAATCTTAACGCTTTTCGCGGATTCGTTTAAAAAAATCATTCAAAAGTGCGCGACATTCTTCTTCCCGAACACCTGTAAAAACCTCCGTTTTGGGGTGAAGGAGAGGTGTTCGAACCAACCGGTACCCGCGCTGGACATCCGATGCGCCAAAAACCAGCCGCTGCAATTGCACCCAATGTAATCCTCCGGCACACATCACACAGGGCTCCAAAGTGACGTAGAGCGTGCACTCGTCCAGGTATTTTGACCCAAGGGCATGGGCGGCCGAAGTGATGGCCAACATTTCGGCATGAGCCGTAGCATCCGTCAATTGTTCGGTTTGGTTATGCGCCCGGGCAATAATTTTATTCTGACACACCATTACGGCACCCACCGGCACTTCATTTCGCTCCAGAGCTTTCTTTGCCTCTTTGAGCGCCTCGTTCATAAAATAATCATCAATATAAATGTCGAGCACCATCAGGATTTAATCTTGATGCTCTTCATCACATCCTCGGAAATAGGTTGCCAATCTGTTTTCATGTCACGGGGGCAACTAAACGTAAAAACCAACGTGCGCTCCGGGCCGAGCAGGTATTGGATATATGTATACTTCATGATGGCCGATTGCTCACCCGTCAGTCCTTTGGTTCCATTCACCCGCGATTCAAACTTAAAGTAGATGAACTTACTTCCGTTAATCTCCTGAATTCCTTCTGCATGCATTTGCACACGGTCAAACATATTCATCAGGCTGGATTTGAAAAATTTGGCAGCCATTTCATGATTGCTGTCCGGCCATTGGGTCGCAGAAATATTCACACTAAAGTCAATCAACCGATCATCATTGGTATAAGCTCCCAACGGTGCACGAACGGAAGGAAAACGGAGAGCCAGATCGTCCGGGGTCATGGGTTTAAGCTCTGCCGGCAACGACACGGTGATATTCTCGTTCACCTTCACTTTCACCAGTTTCGATGGGACAACTATCCAAACCCAAGCCATTACAAACGATGCAACTACCTTTATCATGCTTTTTTCTGTTTAATTTCAGACCTATTTCAAACGAAAATACGGATGGACTATTTTAAATTTCAAAAAAATGATGAAACCTTTCTGTCCATCAGCATTTTACATGCCGGGTTTATTAAATTCGCGGCTCAAATTTAAAGGAAATAGCTATGCTCCGGACACATACCTGTGGTGAACTTCGCAAGAGTCATGTCGGTCAAACAGTTACGCTCACCGGATGGGTTCAGCGGCTGCGTGATAAAGGAAGTTTACTTTGGATTGATTTGCGCGACCGTTATGGAATTACACAGTTGTTTCTGGAAGAGGGTGTTTCCGATGCTAGTTTGTTACCCATTGCCCGGTCGCTCGGACGTGAGTTTGTGTTAAGAGCAACCGGGGTGGTAGCCGAACGACTTTCTAAAAATGATAAGATTACTACCGGTGAGATCGAGATAAAGATTACGGCTTTGGAGGTTCTAAACCCGAGCGCTTTACCGCCTTTTACAATTGAAGATGAAACCGATGGTGGCGATGACCTGCGGATGAAATACCGCTACCTGGATTTGCGGAGAAATCCGGTACGGGAAAGTTTGCAGTTACGTCACCGGATGGCCCAGCAAACACGATTATACCTGGATGCTCAACAGTTTATTGAAGTAGAGACACCTGTCCTCATTAAAAGCACTCCGGAAGGGGCTCGTGATTTTGTTGTTCCTTCACGCATGCATCCGGGAGAGTTTTATGCGCTTCCTCAATCCCCTCAAACGTTCAAGCAACTATTGATGGTATCCGGGTTTGATCGCTACTATCAAATTGTGAAGTGCTTTCGCGATGAGGATTTACGGGCCGACCGGCAACCGGAATTTACACAGATCGATTGTGAAATGGCTTTTGTTACACAAGAAGACATCCTATCCACGTTTGAAGGGTTGATTCGTCATCTGTTTCAGACGGTTAAAGGCATTGACATTGGTTCTCTCCCCCGGATGAGTTACGCAGATGCGATGAAGTATTACGGTTCGGACAAACCTGATACGCGCTTTGAAATGAAGTTTGTCGAACTCACCGACATGGTCAAAGGTAAGGGTTTTGGTGTCTTTGATTTTGCTGAATTGGTAGTAGGCGTTTGCGCCAAAGGAGCTGCAAGCTATACCCGCAAGCAACTTGATGAACTCACAGATTTTGTCAAACGACCCCAAATCGGAGCCAAGGGCTTGGTATATGCACGCGTAGAGGCCGATGGTTCAGTCAAATCAAGTGTCGATAAATTTTATGCCCCCGATGACTTAAAAAAATGGGTAGAAGCATTTAATGCCAACCCCGGAGATCTGATGCTGATACTGGCCGGTGAAGCCGATAAAACAAGGAAAGCCCTGAGTGAACTAAGATTACATCTCGGGAATCTGTTGGGCTTACGTGACAAAAATACATTCTCCTGTTTATGGGTATTGGATTTTCCCCTCTTGGAATGGAATGAAGAAAGTCAACGGTATCACGCCATGCATCATCCTTTTACTTCTCCCAAGACTGAAGATCTGGAATTACTAAAAACCAATCCTGGACAGGTGCGGGCTAATGCTTATGATATGGTTGTGAATGGTACAGAGGTAGGTGGTGGATCTATCCGGATACATGATCGCCCTACCCAACAAATGATGTTTACCCAATTAGGATTTACGGAGGCGGAGGCCAAAAAGCAGTTTGGGTTTTTGCTGGATGCTTTTGAATTTGGCGCCCCTCCTCACGGTGGCATTGCTTTTGGGTTTGACCGGTTGTGCTCCCTTTTTGGCGGAGCTGATTCCATCCGTGACTTTATCGCCTTTCCAAAAAATAATGCAGGGCGTGACGTTATGATCGATACTCCGTCTACTATTTCATCCGAACAACTAAAAGAGTTGCACATCGATACGCGCTCCTAAAATATAATTAAGCGATTGACTCAACTGGCCGTTATATTGCTAGGAAGTAATTTGGACAATCGTCAGTTATTACTTTCGGAGGCAAGAAAGAATCTGGCCACTCGGGGTGAAATAGCTCAAGCATCTGCTATCTATGAGACGGCTGCCTGGGGTAAAATGGATCAGCCGGCTTTTCTGAATCAGGTGATTACATTAGAAACGAAAGAAGAACCCGAGGAACTGATCACATTTTTTTTGCAGCTAGAAAATAAACTTGGAAGAAAAAGATCCGAACCGTGGGCCGCGCGTACGATTGACATTGACCTACTCTTCTTAGGTAATACCATTTTTCAATCTGAAAAAGTAACCATTCCACATCCAAGAATAACCGACCGAAGATTCACGCTGGTTCCCTTATGTGAAGTACTTCCCTACTTTCAGCATCCGGTTTTGCACAAGACGATGAAAGAACTTCTGATGGATTGCACCGATCCGTTGCCTGTTAAAAAAACTAAGCTGCGCTGATGGCCTCTACAGAAGGACTAATTTTTTTTACCAATCCTTGCAGGACTTTTCCTGGGCCGCATTCTACATAAAGGGTTGCACCATCCGTTGTCATTTGCTGAACACTTTGAGTCCATCGGACGGGTGCGGTTAACTGTGCTATGAGATTCTGCCGAATCACCGAGATATCGGTTGCCGGTTGAGCATTTACATTTTGGTAAACCGGACAATGAGGATTGGAAAAATGCGTTTGCTGAATGGCTTTGGCCAATTCTTCACGAGCAGGTTCCATGAGTGGAGAATGAAAAGCACCTCCTACCTGCAACGGCAGTGCGCGCTTGGCCCCAGCGGCTTTTAACTTTTCACAAGCTATTTCCACACCTTTCAAAGAACCAGAGATGACTAGCTGTCCAGGGCAATTATAGTTTGCCGCGACTACGACCTCATCAATAGAAGCACAAATTTGTTCTACGATGTGATCTTCCAAACCTAAAATAGCTGCCATCGTAGATGGATGAAGATCACATGCCTTCTGCATCGCTTCTGCACGCATTGATACCAGTTTGAGGCCATCTTCGAAGGTAAGGGCTCCGTTAGCCACTAATGCTGAAAATTCGCCCAGCGAATGACCTGCCACCATCGAAGGTTTATCATGCTGAGAAAGACCGACAGCCACGCTATGGATAAAAACAGCCGGTTGCGTCACGCGAGTCTGTTTTAATTCCTCCGCAGAACCGGTAAACATCGTCTGGGTGATATCAAATCCAAGTATTTGATTTGCTTGTAGAAATAAAGAACGGACGGATTCGCTTTTCTCGTACAAATCCTTACCCATCCCGGTGAATTGAGCCCCTTGTCCGGGGAAGATAAATGCCTTCATGGTTGATCGCTTTTATTGGCAAACTTACAAAAAGTCAGCCGCAGATTACTCACGTGATTGGCTACTCCACAAGCATGACTCCGTTATTCAACAAAGCGAGCTTTTAATTCTGGGGTTGGAATCATGCACTCATTCTTTTTGCCAAACCAACGATAGCGATTACGTGCAATCCAGTCATATACGCCATCTCGGATAAACGGAGGTATCACTTTAAAAATATAAAAGAGCGGCCAATGACCGGAAAGATTTCGGGCTATCTCCAGGGCTGCGCTACTTTTTTGATAAAGCTTGCCATTCTTGATCAACAGCACCGTACTCAGTTCACCCGAAGGTAAATGAAAGTACTGCATCTGCTGTTGTCCATAAGGTGATTGGAGCGAAGCAAATTTAAATTTTTGATGTCTGTCCTGACGGATGACAAACAAAACAGAACTGTTGCATAAGTTACAAATGCCGTCAAAAAGAATGACCATAGGTGTTTAACGGATCAAATGCACCCACCCCTTGAATGTCTTGACGGCCTGTGAAGGGTCCACCACATCAAACGTTACGTTCGCGCTATAAAAGTACACACCGGTAGCCAGATCAGTCCCATTGTTGTCCCTACCGTCCCAATCTATGTAAATGGTGTTTTCCCCGCCAGAAGTGTAGGCATATGCTTCTTTTCCCCATCGATTATAAACTTTGAATTCTACTTTAACGACAAAACGTGCACATTTCTTTGAAAATCCAGGAACATCTTCAATAATACCACATGAAGTAAGTCCACCTTCGTCAACATTGCGAGTACTAAAGGCGCTAAAAAGATCATTGCACCCATCACCATTGGGGGTAAAAACATTGGGAAGTTCATAGTTTGGGCAATTATCAAAACACACTTGCTCACTTAGTTCACTTTCATTTCCTCCCCGATCTACGGCTGAAATTTTATAACAATTCGCAAAAGAGGCCAGGTTGCGATGTACATAAAAAGTGTCTCTAACATTTTCTACCAACAGGGAAAACTCACCACCCAACCTATTTGCCACATAAATGCGATAACTTCGAATATCTGCTCGACAAACCGGGTCGTTTGGCCTTTTCCACGACAAGGTATTTATAAACACATTGTTTGCGTTGTTGCAAGATGCACTTTCTAAAAATTCAGCACAATCTATACCGGCTGGTTCCAGGGCTATGGCGCAAGGTGGTTCATCATCTGCCGGAATAGCACACGCCCGTTGCGAAAAGTTAAGTAATGGCTCATCAATCCGCGGATTACCATAGGCACCCCGGGTAAGCACCCGATAACAGTATTCCTGAGTTTCCACGAGTTCGGTATCTTGAAATTGACCAGAATCGATGTAGACAAACTGATTCAGATTCACATCTACACTATCGATTAATATCATTTGGGCGTTGGTCGCATTTTCAGGTCCGCGATAAATTAAATGCCTTTGAAAGGGAGACGTATTAATCGACCAGGGAACTTCCGCAGACCAGGTTAATTGAATGCGTTTAAACTGTGATTTTGTTTCGAGAAATACAGAGGAAGCCGCCACCGAAGTTCCAACCAACACATCGGCTTGAGTTTTGGCGATCACTTTGTAATTGTAAGGAAGTTCTTCCGTATTCAGATTTTGGTCAACAAAAGAAGTATCGTTACCCACGGGTATGACGGTTTGTCTCACCTCACCACTAAATCCTTCGGCCCGTTGTAATTCATATTTATAAGGCGGTGGAAATTGAGCGGGGTCAGCCTCAAAAGGTCTGGTCCAGCGAACGGTAATCTTTCCCGTGCTGGTGGAAGTTTCATCGACCGTTACATTCGTGATTACCGGAACATCGGCCCGGATGGGGTCAATACAAATCTCTTCAGAAACCAGACTTTCGCCTCCTCCGGGAGCCGGAAACACCGCTACCAACCGATAACAATATTGTGCTCCATTCGCAAGTCCTTTACCGCTATTGGTATCAATAAAATCAGTTGTCCCGATAGGCAACTCTGCTATTTTTTGATATCCCAGAAAAGGAGGCATTCCAGTAATCTGGCAGTCAACCGTATAAGGAAATGAATCTACCCTTCTCCAGACTTGCATTTGCACGGCATTTGAACAGGTATAATTCTGCCAATCCAATACAGCCGAGCGATTGGCCAGATTAGTATTGGCACTCGTCCAAACCGGCTGGGGGCCTACCACTTTAATATTCCAGGTTTTAAAGTCAACCAGTTTAGCGCCCCGATTAATGCCCGGATTATCGGTGGCCTTAAAGACTATCTGATACGGTTGGTCTTGAATATGGTCACAAACAGTATTCCAAATAAAGGTTCCGCGAACTGGATTACCGATCGTAGGTTTATTATATTGGGAGCGGGAAGCATTTTGAAAGTTAAATGTTGCGGGCGATGGATTTATAAAAAAAACATTACTAAAAGCTTCAATTTTTACGCTATCCAAGTCGGGGTCAGTTGCTGTAATGGTTTCGATGATATTCGTTCCAGCTACCACACACAGATCGGCTGGTACCTGCAACTCGGGACGTTGATTATCACAGTCCTCCACCAGAATCTGCATATCCCGGGTAACATAGCCCGTGTTTACCCACACGCCTCCGATCTGACGCCATTCCTTGATTAAAAATGCTATATTATACTCCCCGGGAGCACCCGGGGCATCCCAGGTAATGGTGCCATCACTGCTATCAATGGAAAACGTTGGGGGGCCAGTTCCTTCTTCGTTAGATTGATTGTACGGTTTTCCTGTAGCCGCATAAAACTCAGCATTGTTGGGATTACGGTAAGCATTCACCGCAATATTTTTATCCTGTTTCGGAATCGCTAACTCATATGACAAACTATCACGGTCGATATCATAGGCTCCCGGATTATGCAACCAGGCAGCTCCGGTACAAGCTTTGTCAATCGGAGGAACCAGCAATCTGGGTGAATTGCTACACCCCAAAAAGGGATCAATATTGATGACTGTTTCCAGATAAAAGGCATTTCCAACGGAGTTGGAAATGTTCAGAATACCCTCATTCCTATTCTCCTCCCGGTAACTGATGACATAACGGCCATTACCAGGGTAGGTATGAGTCAATCTATTAGGTGAGTACACCACTATCTTAATGCCCTCGCCCAAATCCGGTCTTGGAGTGCCTTCAACCTGTTCTGTTATGAAAGTATCACCATCACCAAAATCAAGTGTTCCTCCTCCAAAAATTACTTGGGTTTGTTTGGTATACACTGTAATGGTGATGCGAAACGTACGTGAACAATTTAAACGTTCAACGGTAATCTCCCCTGCCCGCAAGTGGGTAGCAAACGAGTTGCTGACGCTGGTTAAACCAGCCAACAATATCACCCAGAAAAGTCCTAAACGTTTACACATAATCAACTCCTAAAGATACAGAAATGATGGTCATTAACCGTTACATACCTGAAAACGAGCCGGGAGTTCAAATATTTAAAAATTCCCGGGTTTTATCTACTTAATTCCGTTGATAACAGATTTCAACAGGCAGGGGTTCGTTACCTTTGCGGATATGCGAATCATCGGTGAAATTCCACACCCTCGTTGCAAAATAACCCTGTTTCATTGGAACAACCGCTACATTATAAAGCTGGAAACCAATCATTTAGAGCAAACTTTTAAGGTTCCGGAGTATGAACTCGGATCGGAGGATGACCTACAAAAAATAGTAAATCCGGCCTTTATTGAAGAGGTTCTCCTACGATTTGCCGGCATGGAAGCTCAATGGGAAAAAGCGTTGAATGCGCTTTGATCACGGCAAAACCAATCGCTGAAAAGCCGAAAAAGCCTGAGGTCGCTCCCGGAACAATGGTTTCACTTTTCCCCATACGTGTGCAAAAAGTTCAGACTTCCGGTAATTTTCCAGGTCAGTCGCTTGTTGCCAGTGACTGTAGGTAAGGTAGCAAAACGGATGATCTGCGTCCTGCCAAAGCTCTAGATGATTACACCCGGGGAAATTTCTGATGTGCTGCTGATGCGCGTTGAAAATTTGTAAAAATTCCGTTGCCCCAACTTCCGTAAAGTACATGCGAACCACGCGTATAATCATATCTGGCTATTCTTCAAAAATGATAGAAATGGGACTATCATAGGTTAGCCCAAGCAATTCATGGGCATTCCCCTTGTTAATGCCTATTTCCAGCCATCCCAAGCTATTAAACAACACAAAACAATCTCCCTGATCGGCCTGATGGTAGGCCGCATGAAGTCTTTTAAACCGCTCTCCTCCAAACTGGATCGTAAAATTCTTTCCGGCACTGAGTGTTTGAAAAACATCGCGCGAGATATTGGTGATCAGATTGCCATAGTGATCTACCCGCACCACATGTCCAGAGATCAATCGCTTGTTCGCCTTTATTTGCCGATCGATCATTTTCTTTAATCCTGTCACAGGTTTGCCAAGAGTCGTGATCGCTACTCCGCTGGCTAGTTTTGCGGCAGCTATGGCCAGGATATCTTTTTCCGGAAAAGTGGTGACAATCGACTGAATCGTGTTTAACTGAACTGTTTGCATGGGCTGTCGTTCGCTTACCAAACCCAAAATACCCGAGTCAGGGGTCACAAAAAAATGATCCTCTAACTGGGCAGCTACCCAAATGTCTTCCTTTTGACCAGCCGCGTCCACACCCACCAAATGCACAGTGCCTTTGGGGAAGTCGCGAAACACAGAACGTAAAACATAGGCCCCTTGCGCCAGATCACACGCCTGAATTTGATGACTAATATCAACCAAGGTCAACCCGGGATTGATTCCCAGAATCTTTGCCTTTATGGCAGCTACATAATAATCGCTTTCACCGCTGTCGGTTAGTAATGTAACGATAGCCATGACAAACAGACAAAAGGTTTAAGATGCTGCAGGGTTTTTGTACTTTTGAACAAACAAAACTAAAAGATTTCAATCACATTCCATTGACAGAACGAACGATTACCCTGGAGGACATTTCACTGCCTGATTTTTTGGGGGTTGAAAACCGAAACATTAATGAACTAGCTTCTGCATTCCCCAAAAGTAAAATCATCTCTCGGGGGAATGAGATTCTGGTACGCGGAGAGGAAATTGACATTCATCAAATCACGGATATACTTTCTTCGCTGATTGATCATTTTCATCAATTCGGACGAATCACACAAGAAAATGTCAAAGGATACATCGGCCAGGAGAAACTTACCTATTTGCCTGACGATGCTCCGGATGGAATCTTGCTTTATGGAACGAAAGGATCACCCATCAAGGCTAAAACGGTCAATCAACAACGCCTGGTCAATTCCGTAAAAGAAAATGATCTGGTTTTTGCCCTTGGCCCTGCTGGTACCGGAAAGACTTACATCTCCGTTGCCTTGGCCGTGCGAGCGCTGAAGAACAAAGTTGTGAAGAAAATCATCATCACCCGCCCAGCTGTGGAGGCCGGGGAAAATCTCGGATTCCTTCCCGGAGATTTAAAAGAAAAAATTGACCCCTATCTGCGCCCGATTTATGATGCTCTTAATGATATGGTGCCCTTTGAGAAATTAAAGTATTATATGGAGCGCGAAGTCATTGAAATAGCTCCCCTCGCCTATATGCGTGGTCGTACACTCAACAACGCTTTTATTTTGCTGGATGAGGCTCAAAATACTACCCCTATGCAAATGAAAATGTTTTTAACTCGTATGGGGCCAGAGTCCAAAATGATCATTACAGGTGATGCATCCCAAATAGATTTACCACCCCGGCAACAATCGGGATTAAAAGAATCTGTTCGAATTCTCAACCAGGTAAAGGGTATTGGCATAGTAGAATTGAATGAAAAAGACGTGGTCCGTCACCGGCTGGTACGAGACATCATTGAAGCCTACGGACGCGCCAGCGATGCGAATCGGGTCGTCTAAGTTCGGCTTCAACAAACAGAAGCCATTCATCTTTGTGTTAATTCTATTCTTGCCTGACATCCATTTGATCAGCGTTGTTTTCTTGACTATCTTTCTTCATGGTCAGGTGGATACCCTACACAATGGTGCGCGTGGCAATCATCTTTATGGCTGGAATCCTGCTGGCCATTTATCATCCTGATATTCCTGATGCCTACGGGTTCTATTCGCTTTGGATTTCAGCAGTCCTTTATCCTTTGGTTTATTGGATCGCTTTCCGAAAACCTGTCTTAAAAATAGGGAGCGGATTGATCGGTTTGATTTTTGTTTTATCAGCCGGTTTTGTGGTCTTACACATACGCACGGAGAGCAGACAGGATGATCATTTCCTTCATATCCAAGATTCCATTCAATCCTATGTGGGAGAGATTGTTAAAAGTCCCGAAGAAAAAAAGAACTCGTGGAAACTCGAAGTTGAGCTAACACGAGTAAAAACCGAACAGGGATGGCAATCGGTCAGCGGTCGATCATTAGTTTATGTGTCCAAAAAAGATTTAAACAGACTACCCTCATTTGGGGAGCAGTGGTTAATCAGAGGAGCCCCGCAATTATTAACACCTCCGGCTAATCCACACGAATTTGATTTTAAACGGTTTCTTTCCTTTCGCAACATTTACCATCAGCATTTTATTCGCTTGGGTGACTTCGCCATTCTAGGTCAGAACACTCACCGGGGCATTCTTTACTATTCCATGATTACCCGGGCCTGGGCCATCCATCAGCTTCACAAACATGTGCATGGCGTACAGGAATTTGCAATTGCGAAAGCGCTTGTCCTGGGCGTCACGGACGGATTAGATAATGAACTTGAAAACGCTTACTCCGCCAGCGGTGCCATGCATGTATTGGCCGTTTCAGGTTTGCATGTAGGCATTATTTATGGCCTGTTACTATTTCTACTAAAGCCACTCCAAAAACGCGCATCCAGCCGATGGGTGATTGCCGCCCTTAGTTTGATTTGTCTTTGGATGTACGCCTTTGTCACAGGGCTATCGCCTTCGGTGCTACGGGCAGTAACCATGTTCTCCTTTATGGTCATCGCCCGCCCCATGGGCTGGACAACCAATATTTTTAATACACTGGCCGCTTCAGCTTTTATCCTTCTTCTATACAATCCCTACTTGATAATGTCGGTTGGATTTCAACTGTCTTATCTCGCGGTGATGGGTATTATCAGCCTGCAAAGACCCTTGTATAATCTTTGGACTGCGCCCCATGTTTTTCTGGATAAAATCTGGCAAATTACTACCGTATCTATTGCTGCCCAGATCGCCACGTTTGCCCTGGGGCTTTTATATTTTCACCAGTTTCCGGTTTACTTTCTTTTCTCAAATCTGTTTGTTATCCCAGGCTCCTTTGTTATTTTAGTAGGAGGCATTCTGGTTCTTTTCACTTCCTTCATTCCTCCGGTGGCTGAGGGCATAGGATGGGTGACAGAATATTCGATTCGGGTGATTAACTGGGGGGTATTTGCCGTGGAAAAGCTACCCTTCAGTCTAATCAATCAGGTACATATCACCACTCTTCAATGCTGGCTGCTCATCGGTATGATTCTGGGGCTGATGTTTCTTTTTCTTTATAAAAGATTTACCGGTTTGTTATTTTCCGTTGGCTGCGTGTTTGTTTTTGTTATACTTCAATGGAATCATTTTACCGAACATGTACAGCAAAAAAAATGGATCGTTTACCGGATACCAGGACATACCGTCATGGAATTTATCGATCACGGAAAGTCAAACTTCTTCACCGATTCTCTTTTAGCTAAGGATCATGAACGCATTCGTTTTCATGTTCGCCCAAACCGAATCATGGCTGGCGTTTCATATGTCAACGAGCAGATTTCTGTACCAGGTAATGAATATGAATTAAACGTATGGAATGGGCTAAGGATTCTTACCCTCCATGCAACGGTACAAAAATTACCAGCCATGCAGGTGGATTATGTGATTGTCACGCATGCCTCTGAGCGAAATCTGGCTTTGGTGCAGGAAAAGTTTCAGCCTCGGATGATCATTCTGGATAGCAGCCACCCGGTTTATCGCGAGAAGAATCTTTTGAGACAGGCAAAAGAACATAACATCCGTATCCATTCTGTTCTGAGCGAAGGAGCCTTCACACAAAGTCTCACATTTTGAAGCCGCCATACACATCGTTACTTTTGTTTGCTTCACCACCCGGTGATAACCCCGAAAGCCATGAAATTGATAACCTACGAAGTGCATGAACGAATTGGCACCATTACCCTTAATCGCCCAGATAAAAGGAACGCGCTGAGTCCATCCCTGGTGATGGAATTGGATCAGGCATTTGATCTGGCAGAACGAGATGAGAATGTCAAAGTCATTATTCTTCAGGCGAATGGCGAAACGTTCTGTGCCGGGGCGGATCTGGCCTATTTGCAAGAGCTTCAGCAATTTTCTTATGAACAAAATCTGGAAGATTCCATGCGCTTAAAAAGTCTGTATGAAAAAATTTTCCGCTTGAAAAAAATAGTCATCGCTCAGATTCAAGGCCATGCTTTAGCCGGTGGTTGTGGCTTGGCAACGGTATGTGATATCGTCTTTTCCGTGTCCGAAGCTAAATTTGGATATACCGAAGTAAAAATTGGATTTATCCCCGCTTTGGTAATGGTGTTTCTTGTTCGGAAGATTGGAGAACAACGAGCTCGTTTTATGCTCCTGAGTGGCGAGCTGATTTCGGCTGAGGCAGCTCAGCAGTATGGTCTTGTTCATCAATTATGTCCAACGAATGATTTAAAATCTGTCGTACGAGCTTTTGCCGCAAAAATCGCTCGGCAAGCGTCAGCTCAGTCTTTGGAACTAACTAAAAGTCTGCTGGCGCAAATACAGTCACGATCTCTGGAAGATGGATTGGCGTTAGCTGCTTCCGCCAATGCACATGCCCGCGCCACAGACGATTGTAAAAAGGGAATTGCCGCATTCTTGTCCAAGCAGGAACTTACGTGGTAACTGAAACCCCCACCTCCGTCTTACAACATTATTGGGGTTACGATCATTTCCGACAACCCCAACTAGAAATCATTGAGGCTGTCTTAAACAGTAAAGATGTATTAGCTCTTTTGCCCACGGGTGGTGGTAAATCTATTTGTTTTCAAGTGCCTGCCCTCTTGAAGGAAGGTGTTTGTCTGGTCATTACTCCACTGATTGCCCTGATGCAGGATCAGGTAAGCCAATTAAAAGAAAGAGGTATTCACGCAGTGGCCATTCATTCCGGCATGACCTATGCACAAATTGATATTACGCTCGATAACTGTATCTACGGGAAAGTAAAATTTCTATACCTGTCTCCGGAACGGTTGCAAACCGAATTGTTTAGCGCCCGATTAAAACGAATGAAGTTGTCATTGGTAGCAGTGGATGAAGCCCATTGCATTTCCCAATGGGGACATGACTTTCGACCTCCGTATCTTGAAATTTCTATGATCCGGGATACTCATCCTCATGTGCCGATCCTGGCGTTAACAGCCTCCGCAACGAGCGTTGTTCAAAAAGATATCATCCAATCGCTCAAACTTCGTCAGTCAGTTATCTATCAAAAAAGTTTTGCGCGGGAAAATCTTTCATTCTTGATTCGCCAAACGGAAAACAAAGAAAAAAAACTACTGGAGGCTTTGCAGCGCGTGCCCGGTTCAGCTATCGTCTATGTTCGCTCGCGAAAAACTACCGAGTCTGTTGCAAAGTGGCTGATCCGTCAACATGTATCGGCTACGTATTACCATGCTGGATTAACCTATGCGGAACGATCCCAACGACAGGGGGCCTGGATCACTAATCAATGCCGCGTGATAGTCGCCACCAATGCCTTTGGTATGGGCATCAACAAAGCCGATGTCCGTACCGTTATTCACCTGGACTTGCCTGAAAACCTGGAGTCCTATTATCAGGAAGCAGGTCGGGCAGGCAGGGATGGTAAAAAATCATTTGCCGCTATCGTTTACCATCCTTCTGACATCGACCATCTTCGGTCAAAAGTAGAGATATCTCATCCATCCATGGAGGAATTAAAAAAGATGTATCAGGCGCTTGCCAATTATTTTCAGTTGGCCGAAGGAAGTGGCATGAGTGAAAGTTTTGATTTTGATCTGGAGGAGTTCGCTTCCCGTTTTTCATTGAAGCCGTTACACATCTATCCTGCGCTCAAAAAACTGGAAGAAGAAGGTTTGATTCAATTAAACGAGGGATTTTACAGACCATCTCAAGTACATATTCATGTTGAGCATAAAAAACTCTACGAGTTTCAGGTGGCTCATGCCCGCTTTGACCCTCTGATCAAAGCACTCTTACGGTTGTATGGTGGCGAGTTATTCAGTGATTTCATGATCATCTCTGAATCGCAGGTGGCCCGTGCGTTGAAATGGCGCGTAGAAGAAGTAGGAAGGTTATTGAACGAGCTTCAGCGACTGCAACTATTGGAGTATCTTCCAGCCAATGAGCGTCCCTCCATCACCTATCTCCTTCCCCGACAAGACAGTGCGCATTTGCCCATCCAGGTCAAACGGATGAATGAACGAAGGGAACTTCACTTCGGGCAGATGGAAAAAATGATAGCTTATGTTGAACAACGTCAGCAATGCCGCATGCAATTCATTCAGGAATACTTTGATGAAGAAACATTCATTACCTGCGGAGTATGCGATGTCTGTGTAGCGCGAAAGAAAAAGGAAAATCTGGAAATTCTGAAGGATTATGAATCTCAGGTTCTTTATTTACTTAAACAAAGAAAATACGCAGTAGAGGAGTTGGAAAAAACAGTGGACCCCAAAGATCGCGAACTGTTTCTGGAAGTTATCAGAGATATGGTGGATCAGGGTCAGATCAAATATGATGCGTTCTGGATGCTGTCGTTGACGTGATTCAAGCTAGCTTTTTCTTCTTCTCCAAAGCCAGTAAAACAATCCTAACGCCATGAAAACAAACGGCCAGAGGTTGGTCAATGCCAGAAAAAACCATAGTAGGTTTTTCCAACCGGAAGACAACCCATCAACGAATTTGGAAGCAAAACCAAAATCAGTACCGATCGTTTCATAATACGAAAGATTCAGCGTGCTGAAACTGACTTGATCTGACAGGTATTTTAAACGACCTTCAAAACTCTCAATTTCACTCCGTACGTTGGCAATTTGTGTTTCAATAGATAAAATCTCCTCCACTGATTTTGCCTGCTTTAAAATTTCACGGTAGCGGGTTTCTAACTCCCGTTTCGTTTTTAAACGGGCTTCCACATCAATAAACTCAGCTGTTACATCTTGTACCTGAATATTTTTTGCCTCTACCCGCTTGGCCAGTTTTTCAATATCCGTAACCAATTCATCAAATCTCTCGGCCGGAATGCGCGCAGTGATCGAAAATTGTAATCGGCTGTCATAGCTGTTTTGTGATTCAGCAGAAATGTATCCCTTACCCTTTCCAACCAGCTGAACAATCTGCTCTCTTGCATCTTTTGTATTACTCACCTCGATTGAAAGAGATCCGTCTTTGATCAGCTTACGAACCACCAAGTCCGGTGAAGAAGCCGGGGCGGCAGCGTCTTTAAAACTGGCTTCAGAGGCTATTTCCTCATGTAGCGAAGATTTATCTTCACGGGGCTGGCAACCCAGTAACAGCAACAGCAGTATTCCTACCGGAAAAATTTTATTCATATTCGAATCGACTCTATAACTGCTTAACGAAACCTGAACCAAAAAATTATTCCAATGCCTTCACTCCAGGCAAAACTTTGCCTTCAAAATATTCCAGTAACGCTCCTCCACCAGTGGAGACATAACTTACTTTTTCTTCAAAGCCAAACTGGGCTACGGCCGCGGCACTATCACCACCACCAATTAAAGAAAAAGCACCCTGCTGGGTAGCCTGAACAACCGCCTCTGCTACCGCTTTGGTTCCGCTTTGAAATTTCTCCATTTCAAAAACACCCATCGGTCCGTTCCACAAAATGGTTTTAGAGTTTTCAATCACACGACTGAAAACGCTACTGGCTTGTGGTCCGATGTCAAGCCCCATCCAATCGGCCGGGATAGCCATATTCTGCGAAATAGAAACATTTGCCTGTGGATCAAACTTATCTGCGATCACTGAATCCATCGGCAAATGAAGTTCTACTCCTTTCGTTTTAGCTTTTTGAATTAACTCCTTCGCCAATTCAAGTTTATCTTCCTCCACCAATGACTTGCCCACCTGGCCACCCATCGCCTTAAAAAAAGTATAAGACATACCCCCACCGATGATCAGGTGGTTTACCTTGTCCAACAAACGCTCAATCATTAAAATCTTATCTGAAATCTTTGCTCCCCCCATGATGGCTGTGAAAGGCTTCGCGGCATTTTCCAAAACTTTTTTAGCGTTGGTAAGTTCTGCAGCCATGACCATTCCTGCACATTTATCTTTGAAAAATTGCGCCACAATGGTAGTGGATGCATGAGCCCGATGCGCGGTGCCAAAGGCATCATTTACATACACATCTCCATGTTTGGATAGCTTCTCTGCGAAGGCCAGGTCACCCTTTTCTTCTTGTTTATAAAAGCGAAGATTTTCCAGGAGGAGTACCTCCCCTGGTCGGAGGGCGGCCGAGAGTTTATAGGCTTCTTCTCCAACACAATCCGTGGCAAATGTCACCTTCACTCCTAACAGGGACTCGGTGGTTTTAATAGTATGCTTTAGCGAATATTTTTCCTCCGGTCCATCTTTCGGCCTTCCCAGATGAGACATCAGTACGCAACTGCCACCATCGGCAATTATTTTTTTGAGGGTAGGAATCGTAGCCCGGATACGATTGTCATCAGTGACATCAAAATTCTTATCCAAAGGAACGTTAAAATCTACGCGGATTAACGCGCGCTTACCAGCAAATGAAATCTGATCAAGGGTTTTCATGAAAAGGAAATGAATTAAATTTTACCAAAAAACATAATACAAAATAGCAATCGCTGCCAATACCAGACCTGCTCCCAAAGCAAATCCTGCAGACGTGCGGAACATCGTGGCATCTACTTCCAGGGGCTGCTGAGGCTGATGGTGGGGGGTGAGGTAGCTGATGATCACCATCCCTATCACACAAATCAGGAATACAAAACCCATCCGGTCAATAAAAGGAATTTCCATCACGCCCGAAGCGGGATTGATGGCAGCAAACCCGGTGGATTGAAGAAAACTCAAATCCATATAGTCTGGCAATACCTTGAAAACGACCGATGCGATAAATCCACCGATAATGGCAAACAAGGCTGCCGGTGCGGTAGTCTTTTTCCAGAAAAACCCAAGAATAAACATGGCGAAGATCCCCGGAGATACAAATCCTGTATACTCCTGTATAAATTCAAAGCCGCCTTTTTTGTCAATCCCCAGAAATGGCGCTACCGCGATGGCGATCACCATGGCCACCACAACAACCAGCCTGCCCATCCAAACAAGGTTTTTTTCTTTAGCTTCTTTATTGAAGTGTTCCTTGTAGATGTCCAGTGTAAAAATGGTGGATATGCTATTGGCTTTACCCGCCAGGGAGGCCACCACGGCCGCGGTTAGTGCAGCAAAGGAAAGGCCCTTCAGTCCCGAAGGCAGAAGATTAAGCAAAACGGGATAGGCATTATCCTGAACCAACTCACCATCTTTTAACATTTCTGTTTGAAACATCCCATTCTTCCATAACACATAGGCGGCAATACCCGGTAACACCACAATGATCGGCATCACCATCTTCAATCCGGCTGCAAACAATAAGCCTGTCCGGGCAGTATTTAAATCGGCACCCAAAGCCCGCTGGGTGATGTATTGATTACATCCCCAATAATTCAGGTTTACCACCCACATGGCGCCAATCAACACAGATAACCCTGGCAAACTAATGTAATGTTCATTGGTTCGGTCAAAGATCATATCAAAGTGATCCCCTGCCTGACTCATTAACAAGTTTAGTCCATTGACCATTCCTGTTTGACCTGCCTGATCCGACACCAGGTTTAGTGCCAGATAAGTGGTCGCCAGACCACCCAATACTAAAAAGAAAACCTGTATTACATCCGTATAGCCAATCACTTTCATACCGCCCAAGGTGATGACGATGGCAAAGCCTGCCAGAAAGATCATACACAAGGTAAAATTCAGTCCTGAAATGGTGCTTACCGCCAGCGCCCCTAAAAAGAGAATGGACGTCAGATTAACCAATACATATAACGACAGCCAGAAAATAGCCATGATCATACTAACTGTGCCGTTGTACCGCTGCCGCAGAAACTGGGGCATGGTATAAATTTTGTTTTTAAGATAGATCGGCAAGAAGAAAACGGCTACCACGATCAAAGTAGCGGCTGCCATCCATTCATACGCAGCAATGGCCAACCCCATCTTAAACCCATTGCCTGACATCCCAATAAATTGCTCAGCCGAAATATTGGATGCGATCAATGAAGCCCCGATCGCCCACCAGGTAAGCGAACCTTCCGCCAGAAAAAAATCTTTTGAGTCTAACTGCTCGCGCTTCTTACGGTTGTAGACCCAGTACCCATATGCTGATACAATGATGAAGTAGGTTAAAAAAACACTATAATCTAACAACGAGAGTTTTTGCATGGCTGTATCAGGTTAGGATTGAGTCCCCGGGGTTATTTGCCGAACTCCCGCAGAGAGCTTGACCGAATAAAAATCAGGTTCTTTTTTGAATTGAGCAAAATATTTACTCCGTACTTTCTCTTTAAAAGCAGATTCTTTTCCCTGGTCAATCAGATTGATGGTGCAACCTCCAAAGCCACCTCCCATCATTCTTGCCCCTAACACCGCTTTTTGGTCTTCCTCTGCCAGCGAAACCAAAAAATCTGCCTCGGCACAACTGACTTCATATTGCTTGCTCAGCCCCGCATGGGATTCGTAGAGTAAGCGACCTACTTCCGTTAGATTACCGGATGCGATAGCCTGAGAAGTCTTTTGCACCCGATCCATTTCCTGAATGACATACGCACACCGTTGATAGGTTTCGTCTGACAGTTGATCTTTCGCTTGGGCAAGCATGGTAGAGGTTATGTCACGGAAAGACTTCACCTGAGGGTTCATTTTTTGAACACCAAATAATCCTTCTTCGCAACTGGCCCTGCGCTCATTGTACGCTGAAGAACCCAGCGTGTGTTTGACTTTCGTATCCACCAGCAATAAGCTATACTCCTTCAATGGAAAAGCGAGTGTCTGATGTGTTAATGAACGGCAGTCAAGCATCAAGAGCGAATCTGGCTCTCCAAACAGGCACGCATACTGATCCATCATGCCACAGTTGACACCTACAAATTCATGTTCTGCATGCTGCGCTATTTTTGCCAACTCCAGACGGGAAAGACTACTCTCAAAAATGGTGTTCAACGCAAAAGCGAATCCACAGCTTAAGGCAGCGGAAGATGACATGCCAGCACCGGAAGGGATGTCGCCTCCAAAAACCAAATCAAAACCTCGGATAACTTTTCCTCTTCGGGCGAAGGCATCAATCACTCCCATCAGATAGTTGACCCACGTATCTCCGGCATTTAAGTCATGGATGGAAAAGGAAAGTCCTTCTTCCAGGTCATCGGCAAAAATGTTGCATTTATCAGACTGTCCGGGCGTGATGGCAAATGTAAATGACCGGTTCACAGCTGCCGGCATGACCATCCCGTCATTGTAATCAATATGCTCACCGATCAGATTGATCCGAGCAGGGGCCGAGAACACGAAGGGTTCCTTATGAAAATAATCTATAAAATGCCTGTGAATAGATGTTTGTTTCGCCATACTCCGCTACACAGACTTTTTCCAACTTAAAACCAATCCACCCATCACGAGTAGGATCATCAGCCACGAACTGGCAAGAGTAACTTTATTACCAATCACATATGGAGCCGGCTCAAAACGAAACGTGATGGTGTGATCACCGGCCGGCAATTCCAACGCCCGCAACACATAGTTAGCCCGCAGGATGTTGGCTTCTGTGCCATCAATAAATGCTTTCCATCCCTTGGGGTAATAAATTTCAGAAAATACAGCCAGTGATTTTACGCTGGAGGTTGATTGGTATTCAATCTGGTTGGGTTGAAACGAAGTCAAACGAATAGTCGCCAGGCTGTCATAGCCAAAATCACCCATCTTCTCTGTTGAACGATTGATCACAGCGGTCGTCCGGGTATCTATTTCAGTCACCTTTTTTAACTCTTCATTAGCCGAAGTCACTGGAATAACCGTTTGCACAAACCAGGCTGTACCGTTGGCCGAAGGGTTTAAGATAACGTTGGCGGCTTCATCTCCGAATTTGATGTATTTTACGTTCAACATGTTCAGCACACCCAAGGAGGAAAAATTCTGCCGGCCTTGCTGAAGCCCATCGATTAATTGATTGGTTTGAGGCGTTATGGCTGAATCATACAACTCCTGATAACGTTTCAGCTTAGCTCCGTGATAACCACCAATGGAGCGATGAAAGTTGGAGGTGGTCGCCTCCGCCATCGCTCCGTTCAAATTATACACGCGATAATTTTCCGGATCGCGAAGAATCAACTGATCGGCAGCCGAGGCTTCAAATCGGGATTCCCGTTTACGTTGGTAGTTGGCTTCACTCAAAAACCGTTTATCTACCCACACCAAATCGATCACCATCAATACCCCCAGTACCACCGGTAAGATGTACGGTTGAATAAATTTGCGCACCGATAAAAATAAAACTCCCCCAGTCAGCAGCATTATCCATAGGGCCCGCCAAACGTCTGCCTGAAACAAGGCTGCGCGATCTTTCGCCAAAGCCGAGCGAAACCATGCCGGTAACTGCCCCTCAAAGCTTCGCAAATAGTTTCCGGGACCGATCATCCATAAAATCAGACAGAAACCGATGGTTCCCGCAAAAACATAGATGAATTTTCGTTGTACCTCTTTGTTCCACTCCGAAGACAACAACCGTTCAAGCCCCAGCCAGCCCAACAGTGGCATGGCGAACAAGGCCATGATCATAGAAAAAGTGACCGAACGAAATTTATTATAGCCTGGCAGATAATCAAACATAAAGGAATTGAACCAATCGAGGGTACTGCCCCAACTCAAGAGGATGGCCAAGACTGTGAAGAAACTTAGCCAGATGGTATACTTCCGTTCGGCAAATGCAATTCCTACCACAAATAGAAAGAAGACTACCACCCCCGCGTAATATGCCGCTCCTGTATCACCCCAGTAATGACTGGCGTAACGCGCCAACTGATTGGCCATTTCATTGTTCCCCGAGTTCACCAGCGCCTGATAGGTGTTACTCTGTTGGTCTTCTACAAATGACTTTGCCGGTGAACCCCCATATACGTTGGGAATAATCAATGCTAATGGTTCGGCTATTCCATTGCTATACTGAAAAGCATACTCTTTACTAAGTCCACTGGATACAGCTGCCTGAGAAGAGGTAGTAAGCTCAGAAGGACCCCGTATCGAAAATTTAGTATACTCCGTAATGGCCCAGAATTGACCAAAAAAAGTTCCCACTGCTATCAGTGCCGATGGAATCAGCACCCCCAGGGAGAAACCCCATTCTTTCAATTTTTTATTCTGGAGAGCAAGAATCAATTGCATGAGGCCATAGCCTAACACTAACAAAAGCAGATAATAGGTAATCTGTAAATGATTTTCGCGTAAATGAAGTGAGAGTGCCAAAGCAGTGACAGAAGCTCCTAACCATCTCTTTTCTGAAAATGCCAGGTGAATACCCGCCATCACCAGCGGCATCAGAGCTACTGCTCCGATCCGCGCATTGTGCCCGGCCGCTAACCCAATGATCATGTAGGTGGATAGCCCAAAAGATAGCGCACCCACCAGGGACAGATAAGGCCGAACCCGGAAAGACAACAACAAAATGTAGTATCCCAAAAACGCCAGAAAGATGTTGTTGACCGGACTGGGAAGAAACAGCGTCAGGACTTTTTTGACCCACACCACGGGGCCATCACTCCATTGTAAACTCACCAGGTAGCCCGGCATTCCGGAAAACATATCGGCCCAGAGCCCTTCCTGCCCGGTAGCAATCCTGAAGTCCCGGAGCGATTTACTGCCGCCTAAAAACTGGGTGATGTCATCCTGAAGTAAAATCTTGTTTTGAAAAAAGATGGGACTAAAGAAAAAAACAGTGATGACAAAAAAGACCATGACCGCCAGCATGTGGGGCCACACATCTCTACCAAATTGAATTTTATTCATGCAAGAGAAAAATACCATGCAAAATAGCAAACACTTGCCGCTTTGCCTACTTTGAGCAGTTAGCTACAGACGGTAGTGGTAATTTTACTTTCGTAGAATTCGGCCACTGCTATTTACGCCTACATTCTTTCTTTGAATCTGCGCACGATTCAAACAATAAAATCCTACAATCTTAAATAATCATCAAGTCTTTCAGGATATAAGAATGATCCATAATAAATCTTAATCCCTATGTTCAAACTGGATTTTAGCAAGAGGTAGGCATCCAGGCAATCCTAATTTAAATAGAGTATTAGATAGATTCAAAGCGTAGATTGAGCACAACTCTTAATTGCCTAAATATCCGGACACGGAATCATCAACTTGTCCTTGGGTGGTTTGCGCGGATTGCGGGTGCTCCAGGAATACACCAGGCTAAACTCATGAGCCCCTCCGCTGCCAGCGCCCAGCCGCGAAATGGTATAGTCGTAACTATACCCGATGTTGAGCACATCTTTCTTTCCTTTTTTGGTAAAGCCCACCAGCAACACCAACGATTCATTGTTATTAATTCCGTTGACTTTCTTGAAAGGAACACCTCTGTACCACGTGCCAATCACGATGGGTTCAAAAGTGAAATACAATCCCAAATCCAACTGATCAAATTCTCCCTGATGACGATACTGGAAAGCCGGGGCTACGCTGCGCTCCTGCTCTTTGGTATAAAATCCCTGCCCCATCTCCCCGGGACGGAAGAAAAACTTAAACCCGGCATGAGCAGACAACTTCATAGGCAACTGACTTTTCTCACCAATGAGCGATTGATTGGGTTGTGTCAGATGATGAGCCACAAATCCTAACCAGGCGCGGTTGCTGTACAGCAACCCTCCGGCTGATATATCGCCAAAAAATTTTGACTGTCCGGTATTCAGGCCTTCGGCCGATGCCGGGTTGATCACTTCCCCGGTATTTGGATCAAACTGATCGCCAAAAGTCAACTTATCAAAATTGATGGACCGGTTGTAAATGGCCGCCTGAAACCCGGGACGAAACGATAATCCGGGGGTGATGCGCAGATCATATGAATATTGAGCGGCCAAACTAATTGACTGAAGTCCCAGAATTCCTTCACGGTCGCGTACCAGCAAAACACCTACCCCGCTGTTTTTGTCTTCGATGTAGGTATCCCAAAAGGCAGAAATGGTATTAAAGTTCGCATCAATAGATGGCCATTGATTCCGGTAGTTAATCCCAAACCGGGTTTGGCCGGTAGAGCCGGCAAAGGCAGGATTGAGATATAAAGGTGCAGCATAAAACTGCGAGAACTGCGGATCCTGCGCCCACACCACCACTGGCATAACTGCCATCCAACCCAGAAAAATTATTTTATATATACGCATTTACCTATCGCTCCTGTTAGCAAATTAACGGGATAATTTGGTGTAATAAAAATGACTCCGCTGATGACCTTATATCTGTTACCCGACACTCTAACGTTTTTTTCGGGCAAAATGTATACTTTAGTGGGTCTTGGGCGTTCTAAATTTTGAATAATAGGTTGCCGTAGCTAAGTTGTCGTGGTATGGATATGAAAATACAGTTGTGGGTAAGATGTTTGTTGGGTGGGATGGTGTGTCTGCTGCTCAGTCAGGAGACTCTGGCACAAACCCTTGCACAGCATAACTGGTATTTTGGAAATTCAACGCAAGGCATACGCTTTGATCGTGGTAATAATACTCCGGTAATCGTAAACAATCAGGCGCTACCCTTTGGCACCGGTGGATCGGCCACTGCTACCGATATTACCAATGCCAATGTTTTGTTTTATTCGGATGGAAATGTTGTTTATGACGCTTGTCATCTGCCTATGCCCGGTACAGCTGGCATTGGTGGACTGGCTACGGCCAATCAACCCGTGGCGATTGCCCCCGTACCTGGTCAGGCGAACCGCTATTTTCTTTTTACCAATTCAGCCAACTTCACTACCGGAGGAACGATCCGAAGGTTGGTTATTAACATGAATGCCCCTGGGAATTCTATATTTCCTGCTCCTGCCTCCGGAGAAGGAGAAGGTTCCGTGGGGAACGTGACAGGATTGATCAATAATCGGAGCGAAGGAATGATCACCGTTCCACATGCCAATGGAACTGACTTTTGGTTGATCACGCATCAAAATAATACCGGAACTTTCACGGCCACCCTGGTTAACGCTGCTGCCTATACATCGGGCATTTTCAGTACTGCCTTCACCACCAATTTTGCCTCGCTTCCACCTACTTCAGTCGCGCATATGGCCTATCATGCGGCCAGTGGAAAAATTGCGGTAGCCCCACAAGATACTAATACCGATGCCATCATTCTGAATTTTGATGATGCCACCGGAGCGTTTACGTTTGATCAAACCATCATCAACTCGGGAGTAGCCACCATCGGCAATCAAGCCATTTATGATGTGGAATGGAGTCGCAACGGACGGTTTGTTTATTTATCACGTCATGGCGATGCCACCAATCCGGCCAACGTTTTTCAATACGACACGCAAAATCCGACTGTCACACTGGCTCCGTTGCTCACCGCTGCACCTTTTCGCAGTTATGGATTGCAATTGGCACCAGACAGCGCCATTTATCATTTGTATCAGGCTACTACCGGTGGCCCTTTTTTAATGGGTCGTTTCACAGAAACCGACACCATTGCCAGCGAAGTCATTTACGAACCTCTGCCTCTGGGTAATACCAACTTTAACGGAAGACAATTCCCTTCTTTTCTTCCGCAAAGTAATCCAACACTAACCGTTTCCTTTACCAGCCTGGGAACCTGTCAGAATTCACCTACCAGTTTTTATCCAACAGTGATCCCGGCTGCAGACAGTCTTCAGTGGAATTTTGGTGACGGACAAACTTCCGGTAGTTGGAGTCCGATCTATACGTATCAAAGTGCCTCCACGTTTAATGTGTCCCTGACCGCTTTCTTTCAAGGACAACCCACCTCTGTAAGTCAACCAGTAACCATCAATCCTTTTCAACTACAGCTGCAGTTGGTGCAAGACACCACGGCATGTCGGTCAGAATTTCCTCCACCTCGAGGCTCCTCGAGCCCGGTTCAGTTTACTGTGCCTCTGGAAATCACTGGAGGAAGCGCAACATCCATTGTTTGGTCCAATGGTGATACCGGGCTGAATCTAACACCTGATTCCGCTGGCTACTACTTTGTCGTGGTAACCGATGCGAGTGGTTGCAGTGGATATGCGGGTGTGAATGTGAGAGAATATGGGCTACAAGATCAACGATTTAATATCTGGTACTTTGGTGATCGGGCAGGGATTGATTTTAATGTGCAACCACCCGTGGCCATACCGGCAGGTACCCGCACCATGAACGCACCGGAAGGAGTTTCCATTGTCTGCGACCGCAATGGCGATGTGATCTTTTATACCGATGGCGATCGGGTATATGATGAAGATGATACTGAAATAGATAGTGGCATCGGGGGCGATCCTACCTCCACGCAAAGCGCGCTGATCGTGCCGGTACCGGATGATGAAACCTTGTATTACATTTTTACCACACAGGCCATTAGCGGCACTTCGCAATACAGGTTAAGTTACTCCCTGTTTGATCTCAAACTCAATAGCGGCAAAGGAGATATCGTTCAGAAAAATGTTACGCTTTTCACCCGAAGCACGGAGCGCATCACGGCTAATGATCGGTGGTTAATCGCGCATGAATACGGTAATAATGTTTTTCGCTCTTATCCGATCACCGCTCAGGGAATTGGCGATCCGGTCTTTACCTCCATTGGTGCTGAACATTCATTCAAATCTGTTTTCAATGGCGAAGGATACATGAAACTGGGACCTCGCAATAACTTAGCAGTAGCCCTCGCTACTCCGGGTACCTCCAACCGAATTGAACTTTTTAATTTAGTGGATTCCACCGGACGCATAACCAATCTGCGTCCCATCAATCTCAACCAACCGACTGGTCAAGTATATGGGATTGAGTTTTCCACCGGGGGAAGTAAGCTATATGCCACCATCAAAGGGCCACCTTCCGAAGTGGTCGAATATTTTTTGGACTCGTTGGATCGTCCTTTTTTCAGAAACCGCACCCCCAGTACGTCTGAACTCGGTGCCATACAGCGAGGTCCGGATGGACAGATTTATTTTGCTATCAATGGTAGCGGTGTGTTGGGCACTATTGCACCCAACGAAGATACCACAGCGGTTTCGGTTGTAAATTTTACAGGATTTAGTTTGTCCAGTGCAACTCAAAGCAGATTAGGTCTACCAAACTTTATTCAGAATACGGGCAATGCCTTTGGCGGTCCATCATTAAGTTTTGCCGATGGTTGTTTAGGGACACCTACCCAATTTGATGTAGTGCCAACCGACCCGATAGATACCTGGGATTTGTTTTTTGGCGATGGGGCTTCCGTAAAAGACAGCACGCGGGCGTTTCATACTTACGCTACAGCTGCTACTTTTTCTGTTTCCCTAATCATGACCAACCGATGTGGTCTGGATACTACTCTGACCCGACCGATTACTATTTTTAATCCACCACCACCACCCAGCCTTCCGGGTGCAATCGCTTTGTGTACCGGAAACGTATTGTTGGATGCAAACATTCCAAATACAAGCGACTTAACTCACCTGTGGACAACCCTTGCAACTACCCGAACGATTTCTGTTGCCGAACAAGGCACCTATGGTGTGACTAATACAGACACAAATACCGGTTGTACTTCGACTGCCCAGGTCATCGTTGCCGATAATCGACCGCAGGTAGAGTTGGGAGCAAATGAAACATTTTGTCAAAATGAATCAGTTTCTGCTATTCCTTCAAACTTTCCGGGTTTGGATGTTGAGTGGCGAGTTACTGATCCGACTAATACTACTACCACTTTTCCAAACTATACCAGCCCAACATTTCCGGTCGATACCAGCAGTCCCGGTAGTTTTATTTATAGCTTGACCGTCACTAATAATGCTGACCCACTCAACCCATGCACCAATACAGACAGTAAAACCTATACATTCAACGTCTCTCCCAACTTTGTACTAAGTGCTGTTAATCCAACAGGATGTGGGCTGTCCAATGGATCAGTAACGTTGCAAATCAACGCAACCACACCCGCCTCTGGTCCTTTTTCTTTTTCGTTGACAGGGCCATCCGGTTTCTCTCAACTGGGGTTGGATCGCAATGCACCCACTACGGCAGGTCCGTTTGGAGGCAGACCTGCAGGCACATATTCAGCCGTGGTCACCAATCAGATTTCCAATTGCACAATTTCGCAATCTGTTGGATTGAGTGATGCCCCTTTTACGGCAACCGCTGTCTCTCAGGCACCTAACTGCGAACCTGTAGTCGTGCGGGTAACGACCGTGGGAGGTACACCCAACTATACCTACCGATTTACAAACAACAGCACGGGTACAGTAACAGGTCCCTTTGCCGGAAGTCCTGCTATTTTTAATTCTCCAGGATTACCGGCAGGCGCGTACACCATTGAAGTGAGGGATAATACTAATTGTATATTCACATTTCAACACACGGTAGCTCCAAATACCCCCGTTGCATTAACTCTTACATCTGATTTCTGTACTGTTCCAAACCTGACATTGACAGCCTCGGCTGCTGGTGCTTCGTTTGTATGGACCGGACCCGGGATTGTTGGCGCTTCCAATATTCCCACCATTCAAATCAATCAGTCGGGCATCTATCAAGTCACGGCTACCGCTGCCGGGCAATGTCCCAATACGCAAAGTATCACCATCACCCTTCCACCGGTGATTACACCGGATTTTGTGAAAACTGATCCCTGTGCAGATAATGTTATTCTGACGGCCACACCAATCGGAAATTTTACATATCGCTGGTTGAAAGACGGTGCCTCCACCGCTTTTATCGGAAGGCAAATCTCCCTGGGTGTTGCCGATGCCGGTCGTTATCAGGTAGTGGTTCGAAATACTCAAACCGGTTGTGAAACAACGCAAAATCCAGGTGAACTTGTCCCTATTGTGGGAATCATCAACGCTAGTCTCACAGCCGAGCAGGCCTGTAACGATGATCAACCCTTTACACTCACCGCCACGTCTAATGCCACGGGTGTCACCTTCAGCTGGTTTTTAGATAACAACCCAATCAACGGGGCTACTACAGCATCCATTGATCAAACCAGCGAAGGATCGTACAGGGTAGATGTTACCCGCGCCACCTGTACCGCTTCCGCAGAAATCCGGGTATTAAAAGCACCTGTACCCATTGGCTCCCTGTTGGATCGGGTAGTGATTTGCAACGATCCGGATAACCGCGACCCGGAAACGGCTACGGTAGAACTTGACCCGGGGGCTTCCGATAGCCAAAGTACGTTTGTGGCCTACAACTGGTTCAAGAATCAGGTTTCCGCTGGAAGTGTGGCACGTGTGTTTACCGCTGATAGCGAAGGCCTTTATGAAGTGGATATCACCAACAACTTTAATTGTGTGTCGCGCGACCAAACAGAAGTACTCAACGACTGTGTTCCAAAAATTACAGCACCAAATGCTTTCCGGCCTACCAGCAAAGTAGCGGATAACGTTGCCTTTCGTGTGTATTCCTTATTCATTACAGACGAATTTCAGATTCTGATTTACAACCGGTGGGGAGAATTAGTCTTTGAATCAAAAGACCGTGACTTCCGATGGAACGGAACTTACAACAACACCGGTGCTGCCTTGCCGGGAGGAACGTATGCTTACATTGTTAAATATGTGAGCCGTTTCCGTCCGGAAAAAGGCATTCAGGAACAGCGGGGCGGTGTGGTGCTGTTGCGATAGTGGGACCTGGGGGATTCGAACCCTCGACCCCTACCCTGTCAAGGTAGTGCTCTAAACCAGCTGAGCTAAGGCCCCGATAATAAAGCATCAAATATATTTACCTTTTGGCAAGGAACACAGACCCGGCCCATATTTTGATAAACTTGTTGGGATGCCTGATGATGGAGTACCTTTTAGAACCTGTGTAAACTGACCATGCCCTGACAGTTCATTTCTTTTTCTTATCCTCAAACAACATCCGGACAGACGGGCCGTAGGTATCGTCAAACTGACCTGTGCGCATCCCCCAGACAAAAGCAATCAAAAAACCAATGGCGATGGTCAGGGAAATAGAGATAAGTAAAATGATAATCAGCATACTGTTATGTAGATAATGAACGTCCAACCCACCGAACAGCTAATGAAGAAAAACCAACCACACTCACACTGCTGATTGGCATCAATATGGCCGCCACCAAAGGTGTCAAATGGCCGCTGACAGCAAAAGAGAGCGCTATGAAATTATAAAAAAACGAAATGCCAAAAGCGATCTTTAGAATAATGGTTGCCTTTTTGCCTAGACTTAAAAACCGATCCAGATTACCCAACACACTTCCTTTGATAATGCCATCACATGCCGGGGTAAATACTCCTGTGTCATCACTCACAGCAATACCCACATCGCTTTGTTTCAAGGCACCGCTGTCATTTAAACCATCTCCAACCATCAGCACCCGGTGATTGTCTCCTTGTAACTTCTCGACATATGATAGTTTATCGTGCGGAGATTGATCAAAAAACAAAGGCACCTTTCCAAACAATTCTTTCATCTTGGTTTGATCCAATGAATGATCACCTGAGAGCAAGGCTTTGACGATATTCCCCAACCGATGGATCAAGTTTTTCATATCAGGACGAATGGCCGTCTCTATTTTAAAATATCCACGAACCTCTCCTCCGATAGAAACAAACACCTGAGAAGATGCATCCTTCTGAAAGCCGGTAAATCCTACCCAGGAAGCACTACCAAGTTTGATTTCTATTCGATCAATTTTTCCAGCAAGGCCCTGACCTGGGTACTCACAAAAATCCTGAATGGCCACATTTGATTTCTTTTGAATAGAATCCGCCACGAGGCGGCTTAAGGGATGGGTAGATCCACTGGCCAGGAGTTGTACCCACGCAAGTTCATGAGGATCTATAACTCCCATAAATTTCACCGTGTGCGCGCCTTGAGTCAAGGTACCCGTTTTATCAAACACTACAGCGTCAATCGTGGCCAGACGCTCTACCACATCTGCATTCTTCAAATAAAATCCATGTAGACCAAATAAACGAAGCATACTGCCATACGTAAACGGAGCCGCCAAAGCCAGGGCGCACGGGCAGGCCACCATGAGCACTGAAGTAATGACTAACCACAACTGCGTGGAGTCATACACATACCAATACACCGCAGTAACAACCGCCAGCGCTAACACAAACCAGGTAAATCGTTGGGCCGCCCGATCGATGATTTTCCGGTATTTGCTTTCAGCAGGCTTTTGGAAAGTGGCGTGGTTCCACAAACTGGTCAGATAACTCTGCTCGGTTTTTTTAGAAATCGTCAATTCCACTGCTTGTCCTAACAAGCGTCCACCGGCAAAAATATCATTGCCCTTTCCTACCGTGACTGGCCGGGCTTCGCCTGTAACAAAGCTATAATCAATGATGGCCTCTTCGCTTAAGAGAATACCATCCGCAGGAATAATTTCAGAATGACGGATTCGGATCCGATCTCCCTTAACGAGCTCATATACCACCACCGGATACCAGCCCATGTTTGTCCAACGCTGAACAGCCAACGGGAAGTATGACTTATAATCGCGGTCAAAAGCCAATCTCTCGTACGTTTTACTCTGAAACCATCGTCCAATCAGTAAGAAAAAGACCAATCCGGTGAGCGAATCCATATATCCCGCTCCGGTGCTGGTGACAATGTCATAACCACTCCGCAAAAAAAGGGCAGCCAAACCTACCGCAATGGGCACATCTATATTAATTTGACGTTGTTGAAAACTTAACCAGGCATTGATAAAAAAATCACGGCCACTATAAACAACTACCGGTATGGCCAGCAAGAGATTCAGATAGGAAAACCAATGTTGTAATTGAATATCTGCACCATCCAATCCCAGGTACTCCGGGAAACTCAGCAGCATAATATTTCCAAAGGCAAACCCGGCTACTGCCAACTTAATGATTAAGGAACGATTGGACTCGGGCGCTTTAGCAATGGAGGAATCCAGTTGTATTTGTGGCGGGTATCCTAACTGGGCTAACAAACGGGCTACTGCCGCCAGCGATAGTTTGTCAGACAAAAAGTCGATGGTCACTTGTTTTCTTCCAAAGACGACATTCGATTTTACGATAGCCGCATTCACGGCAGAAAGATTCTCCAGTAACCAGATGCAGGACACACAATGAATAGCGGGTATCCGGAACGTAACTCTTGTAAACGTATCCGATTGAAAACTTACCAATGATTTTTTGACTTCAGGAAGATCCAGGTAATTGTATGCATCTTCCTCCACCGCTCTTGCTTGTGGAGATCCGGGATTTTTTTCAAAATCATAGTATTCGCAGAGGTTGTGGGAGGCCAGAATATCGTACACCGTCTGGCATCCAAAACAACAGAATACTTTTCCGTCTTTTTGAAAACGTTCCTCTTCACAGGGCTGACCGCAATGAAAACATTGGGTAACTATTTCCTGAACATGATCGATGGATTTCATACAGCGTAGTAAACCGATAGATTTTCTCTGACGATCTGACCAAAGTATTCGCGTGACTGAAGATACTGAGAAGCCTGCTTGCCCATGATGATCAAAGGCTGGCTGACATCCCGTGTTTGTGTCTTCAGAGCCATCGGTAAATCCTCCGGATGAATCGGAAGCACACCAATATCGGAGAATGACTGACGGATATGGTTCATAAAATACTTTTCCATGGTTATGGATTGCTCATCTTCAGAAATAACTTTTAAGACCGTCACTGGCCGATGGCGGGCACCTTCCCCAAAAAAATGTAAAAATGACTTCAGGGCACCCAGCACGCTGGACGATGCATCGAACACCAGAATGATATGCGCATATGTGAATGGAATTCGGGAAGAGAAAAGTACGGGACACGTAATGGATGCAAAAAAAGAAGCAGGCAATTCATAGGGTGTCTGAGGCCATAGTAAAAAAAGTAAATCGGCTACCTGGGTTTGCATGGCCAGATCAATCCTGCCATCTACCGAGGGAAGAAACATAAAATCTACTTTGTGGCCGATGGCTTCACGTTCCCATGATTTTTTGAATTCTTGCTGATAAAAAAGATTTTTCAGCGAGAAGCCAGAGTCTTCTGTTTGAATATCGTTCAAAAAGAAAGCTGCTACCCGCTTGGGATGATTCTCATCCAACGAATGAAGATAATCCTCCAAATGTTGGGGATGCACACCCTGTTGTAACGGTATCAGGATAGTCTGCGCCAAAGATCAGGACATTTTAAAGGTCCAGATCGGACATTCCAGATGATTAACAATATCTTCTGCTATGCTTCCGGTCACCAAATGATTTAGACCTCTTCGCCCATGCGTACCGATGGCCACCATATCAGCCCCGATGGATTGAGCAAATCCCCGAATCCCGTCCTCTTCCGATAAATCGTTATAGATGTTGATCGTGTAATCCTTTAGCAACAGGCGCTTGGCCAGGGCTGTCAATTGAGGACGGGATACACTGTCGCGAACAAAAACTCCGGGCGTATTCACAAATAACAAGTGTAGCTTTGCCTGGAAGAAGTATTGAAGTGCCTTTACCTTTTGAAAAAGGTTTTCATCATCCTGAAAAGGTGTGACTGGAAAAACAATATCCTTGACCGCACCGCGCACATTCTTTTTGACACTGATCACCGGAATGGATGATGTCCGAACAATTTTCTCAGCATTGGAACCGATCACCAGCTCTTTCATGCCGCTGGCTCCGTGAGTACCCATCACAATTAAATCCGCTTTGATTTCCTCCGCCACTTCCCGGATGGTGGAGGATGTAGCGCCATAGCTTACCTGATAATTCATTTTAATCTCTGAACCCCACTTTTCTTTCATTTTTTGAAAGTTCTTGTCTGCCTTTTCCCGGGCTTCCCTTAGAAAAGCCTCTTCAAATGAAAGTACAGGCATTAAAACAGTATCATGCATCACGGGTATCTCAACCACATTCAAGAGCGTCACCTGACCTTTGCTTTGGCTGGCAATCTGCGCAGCAAATTTGAAAGCCTGTATGGCCGGGTCAGAAAAATCACAAGGAACAAGGATGCGTTTCATGGCTTTTGTTTTTTGTTTAGTCAAAAGTAGAAATAACGCGGTCATTGACTAATGATGGTCATCACGGTAAAAGATGACTTTTGTCAGGAAATGAATTAAATTAGCCAAACTCTAACTATCTGTTTTTTAGGCTTTTAACCTAAGATGAGGTTTTTACGTTTTTAACCAGACTGGACCATTTTCCTCAGATGATATGAAAACGTATGCTTCAAAAATCGGACGCGAGTTTTTAATTCCAATTGCAATTATACTAGGCTCACTCTTGTTGGCGATGGCCGCAAGTCAGCAATGGCTCGGCTTAGGAGTTATTTTGGCCACCAGCGTTTTCGTGGGTCACATGTTATTCACCACCCGATATGAAATAATGGGGGATATGCTTAAGATCAAGAGTGGTTGGATCTATCGATTGTCCTTACCCATTACTGATATCATCAGTATCAAAACTACGCGTAATTTTATCAGTTCTCCTGCTGCCTCCATGGATCGGATTGAAATCAGATACAATGCATACGATAGCGTGATCGTGTCGCCTAAAGAAAAGGAGTCCTTTATTAGAGAGTTAACCCGAGTCAAACCGGATATTGAAGTAAAACTGTAAGGCCAGTAGATCGTGGTCTTAATCAAGCGACAATTAAGTCTGCTTGCTTGGCTAGTTTTTTAGGATCCATCACCCGTATTTTTTTTCCTTCAAAGGAAATAAGTCCGTCTGATTTAAACTCCGAAAGCAATCGGATCACGGTTTCAGTGGCTGTTCCGACAATGCTTGCCAGATCTTCACGCGAAAGTGCCAGATCAATCAATTCACTGGTTTCGCCTTCCATGCCATAGCTTTCTTTGAGCATAAGTAAATTAGCCGCCAGTCGTTCACGTACGGACTTATGTGCCAACTCCGCCATTCGCTCTTCCATAATGCCCATTTCATGACAAACAGCTTTCACTACCCGCTTCATAAACGCAGGATTTTTACTCAACACTTCAAAAAAATTCTCTTTGGGTATAAAGCAGATTTTAGCGTCTTCCAGCACGGTAGCGGATGCTCCATAAAATTCTTCGCTCAACAATGCCCGGTAACCCAGAAAATCGCCTGGCTTGGCCATGTAAATGATGTATTCTTTGCCTTGAATGTTATTCTTATGAACTTTAACCGTGCCCCCATTCATGCAATACAAACCGGTGGGGCGTGTCCCTTCATAAAAGATGGTTTGTCCTTTTTTATATTGAATACAAGTCTTGTGACTATTAATGCGATTTAGATCATCATAATCCAGTCCCAGAAAGAGAGAATCTTTCAAATGTTCGCATAAGGAGCAGGCAATGGAAAATTCTGGTTTAGCCACAATTAAAACAAGAGTAAGTTCAAAAGTACCATATCTGCCTCAATGCAACAAAATAAGCTATCCGAAAGTCGAGGCCAAATTTCTTCACGAATTAGCTACATCCCCATCATCACAAAAGCGCCCCAAAAGTAGGGTTCTGGGTATTTGGTCATCAATTGCAGTTGGGCTTGCTTAAATGCCTGTGATTTATTCCCCGTTTTGGCCCACTGGGTGTAAAAGCTTGTCATCAATTGCTGGGTGGCGGCATCGTCTACTTTCCATAAACTCATCACCAAAGCGTTGGCTCCTGCAACAAGAAAAGCCCGTTGTAAACCATAGACGCCTTCACCTGCCCGCACATCTCCTAGCCCGGTTTCGCAGGCGCTAAGCACAATCAACTCGGTTCCTTCCAGGCTCAAATTCATGGCTTCGTAGGCTGTGAGTATGCCATTGTCGTTACTCTGAAGATCCGGTGCCTGTTGTTGCGTGGGCGATGGCATGCCGGCCAAAAGAAGACCTGAACGCAACAGAGGATTGTCTCTGGCGTTATCAGCATCTATACCCAAGGCATCACCACCTTTCAAATCAGCATCAGCCAGAAAATATCCATGGGTGGCAATGTGCATCAGCGTGGGTGCTTTCTGAGATTTTATCTTTGCTTCACTGGCTTCTTTTTGTGTTTGTTGAGATGTCTGATAACCTGAAGTCTTCAAAATTTTATTGATCTGATCTATTTCCACTTTTGTGCCTGGCAATGCTACTGCATTACCTCCGTAGTCTGGAAATCCGAGCAAAAAAGCATCCTTTTTGGTACGGATTGGTTTACGTGTTTTGATGGCCATCAGATCTTTTGAGTTACCAATAACCACTACATTGTATTTTTTGATCACATAGTCGCCCCCTTCTGCCGGCTTGAGGGTATTTACATTTAATTGGTTGTACACCCCATCTGGAGATAAATAGAGGGTCTTCTTGCCGGATACCAATGGATCAATTTTGCTCCAGTATTGCTCATAAGAGGTTTCATCATCCAGCCGTTGAAGGATCATATTCTTGTACAGCTTGGCATAGTATGAATCCATCTTTTTCCCACTCTCCATGACGATGAGCTGAGGTGTAGGTTTTTCTTTGGTTAATACAAGTGCTATGTAGCGTGCGTCATCCGTAAAATCCTCATCAAATTGCCGGACACGAATGACTTCAATCAAGGCTTCCGTTGGCTGAAGCTGAGCCTGAACCTTTTGATAGGTGATCTCCTCTGTTGAATAGCCTTGTGTAAAGTCTGTGGAACGTGAGGAAAGCGATCGCTCCATATCATTGGATTGTTTTTCCAACTCGGTGAGATCAATCTTTTGTTGGCTCAGTTCTTCACGGCTCAAAGCATAATAGCGCGCCAGAGTCTCTTTTTGGCTAATCCATGAAAGATAATCAGCAATTAGTTTTTTATCTCCGCTAGCCAGAATGGCCTTCTTTATTTTATTAGTCGAATTAAGTAGAAGAGCTTTGGTGGCTATCTGATAATTATACACATCCTCTAAAACAGCGGTATTGGTGGCGCTTGCTTCGATAGCGTAGTTATAAAAGCGCTGAAAACGGGGTTGTAATACATCCCAATATTTTGTCTTTTCCGCCTCGCTCATGGGTGGAAAGTAGTTATGAATAAAGTTCAATGACTTTTGCATCGCTTCTTTTAACAAAGGATAAGCTTTCGGTAGATCTCCCATTTTCCAATACAGGATGCCCAGATTTTCCAGCGACTTAACATAGTCCGGATGATTTTCGCTTAAGGTGCGTTGTCGGATACCTAAAGCTTTTGTCAACGCTCCTTCGGCTTTCCCATAGTCATTTTTAACCCGGTAAAAAGTCCCCAGGTCATTCTGAACCTTGGCATAGGGAGGACTCTCTTCGGTAAACTTGCTTTTATAAATTTTTTCTGACTTCTTTAAAAGGGCTTCTACCAGGTCATACTTACCCATCTGCATGTATAATGTCGAAAGCTGATTACACAAGATCGCATATTCATTGTTGGAAGCTTGTCCGCGGTTCTCAAATGTCTTCTTCAATCCGAGAAAAAAAGATTCAGCTTTTGGGTAATCCCCTTTGAGTTGATACAATAGTGCCAAATTGCTTTGAAATCTGCGGGCATCAAATGATTTCTTTCCTTCCAGAAATTTTTTAGGAGCATTCTCAACGATGGAAATGGCTTTTTGAAGTAGCGTGATTGCTTCATCGTAGCGTCCAATAGCCTGATAAAGCATCGCTTTATTGTTGACAACAATCGCATATTGCATCGACTTATCTCCAAAGGCAGCTACCACAGATTTTTCCGCTTCTGTAAACAAGGCTTCGGCTTCATTATACTTACCCACCAATTGATCTAATTTGGCGCGGCTATTCAGATTAGCCGCATATCCGGGACTTTCCTTTCCAAGATTCAGTTCACTTGTTTCAAGCGAATAGTTGATATAGTCTTCCGCCATCATGGTATTGCCTTGGATCAGGTAAACCAGCCCCAGATTGGAGGTACACCGCAGGTAATTGATATCCCCGGTTAGTCCGTTGGTTTCCATAAAAAGTTTCGTCTCCAGAAAAGAAGATTCGGCTAACCGATGCTTTCTCCATTGATAAAACCCTATTCCTATTTCCAAAGATTCCCGTGCCTTTTCAGCCAATGTTTTGTCTGTCTCCTGCCGGAACGAATACAGCCCTCTTGACCACCCCTCACCCTTTTGTTCCACATCAAAAAAACCTGAACTTTCATTGACTGACATCGCAAACTGGAAATCAATCGAATCGTTGGCTGCTTTCTTTTTAGCGCCCTCATCACCCAGCGCTTTGCTAAGCCAGTCCTGGCCTTGCACTAAAAAGGAGGATAAAACCAAGTTACCTATCAACAGAAATCTCATAGATTTTATAAATTCATTTTTAACTCATGGTTAACCGTGCTAAGTTAGTCTGGTAGAATCCTAAATACAACTACAAAAAAGGGGATTTATCCCAGAGAAATAACAGTTCGTCTGCCATTAAAATAGTATCTTGCACCCGTGAGACTTTATCGTAATCTAACCGAAGCCGTAGTCGATGCCCTTCATCAAATTTTTGTAGATCAGAAATATGCCGATAAGGTCATTGAAAAAATCTTAAAACAAAACCCCAAATGGGGCGCCCGTGACAGGCGCTTTATTGCCGAAACTACCTATGATATTGTCCGCTGGTATCGGCTATTCAAATTCGCTGTTAAAACAGAGGATGATAATTTCTGGAAGTTGATCGGTGCCTGGTGTCTGTGGCAAAAAGAAACTCCTCCGGCCTGGGAAGAATTTTACGGATTGGGAGCACGCCAGTTTGAAGCAGCCCTCGCACAGGCTGAAACATCCATCGCTTTGCGCGAGTCAATTCCAGACTGGCTGCATGAATTAGGGCTGACCGAATTAAAGGATGCATGGGAAAAAGAAATCCATGCGCTAAACGAAGCGGCTTCGGTAGTGCTACGTGTAAACACATTAAAAATTACACGGAAAGACCTGCAGCGTCATCTCCTTCAGGAAGAGTCTATTGAAACAGTGGCTCCGAACGAATTTGCAGATGCTCTTTTGTTGGAGCAGCGACAAAATATTTTCACCCGACAGGCTTTTAAAGATGGATGGTTTGAAGTTCAGGACGCAGGCTCGCAGGCTATTGCACCATATTTAAAAGTTGAACCTGGTATGCGTGTCATCGATGCGTGTGCTGGTGCTGGTGGGAAAACGTTGCACTTATCGGCCTTAATGGAAAACCGGGGGCGCATCATCGCCATGGATACGGAAGGCTGGAAACTGGAAGAGTTGAAAAAGCGCGCCCGGAGAGCTGGTGCCACAAATATTGAAACGCGTGTGATTGAATCTTCCAAAACCATTAAACGATTAGCCAATACAGCAGATCGACTCTTACTGGATGTGCCATGTTCAGGCCTGGGTATTTTAAAACGAAATCCGGATGCTAAATGGAAGCTATCTTTAGACTTTATTAAAAAAGTACAGGAGAGCCAACAACAGATCTTAAGTAGCTACAGTGTCATGCTGAAACCCGGAGGCAAACTTGTGTATGCCACTTGCAGTATTCTACCATCTGAAAACGAAAACCAGGTGGATCGATTTCTGGAAGAAAAAAAAGGAGTTTTTGAACGATTAGAGCAAAGATCTATTTTACCAAGCCAGGGCTTTGATGGCTTCTTTATGGCTTTACTGGAAAAAAAATAATTGATTATCCTACAACAGACGTTTCAAGATCTATATGAAAAAAATTCTTTTGAAGCTATACCTGATTTGGGTTTTTCTGGTGTTTACTGTTTTTATGCTGCTCTTTCTTCCAGGCATTCTGATCCCCGGATTGTTTGGGCCTCGTGCGGTGGCGGTCACTTATTTTTTTATGAAAGCCTGGTCATGGGTTTTTAGTAAGCTTACCTTTATTCGTTACCGAACTTTTGGGCGTGAAAAGATACTGCCAGGAGTTTCCTACATCTATGCCAGTAATCACACCTCTTTTCTTGATCTTCCCGGCATTGCCATGACTATTCGGGGACAATTCAGACCACTAGCTAAAAAGGAGCTCTTAAAACTTCCGGTGTTTGGCTGGATCACACGAGTCACCTGTGTGGTGGTGGACCGAAGCAGTCCCCAGAGCCGGAAACGTAGTATCGACCAATTGATCAAAATACTCAAGCTGGGCATTTCCATTTTGATTTTTCCGGAAGGTACCCAGAATAAATCCGGTGAACCGCTTCAACCTTTTCATGATGGCGCTTTCCGAATTGCCATTGAAACACAACAACCGATTTTACCTATGGTTGTTTTAAACGCAGGAAAACTAATGCCACCAAAAAGATTATTTCTTCAACCCGGCTTAATAAGAATATATGTGGGAGAACCCATTCCTACCGCTGGCATGACGGTTAATGAGGTTCCTGAACTGAAAGAGAAAATCAGATTACTAATGTTAAAAATTTTGGAAGATCATGGAAGATAATAAATCCATACAATCATTTTTCTTTACATCACAACTTATCCATGGAAGTATGGTCGCTGCCGTTGGGCTGGTGAGCGGTGTGATTTATACATGGATTGATCCACAACGCATGGATCAGGATGCTTCGTTCGGGTGGCGATACATCGTTCTGGGTGTTATGGTAGGTAGCGCTGGGTTGGGGTTTTTTCTGTTCCGATCCACACTCCGCTCATTGAATCGTCTGTCTGATCTTCAAAAAAAGATGCAAAAATATCAACAAGCTATTTTAATCAGAAGTGCCTTGTTTGAAGTTTCGGGGTTCGTGAGTGCTGCGGCTGCTCTCTTAACGAACGATGTCAGTTTTTTACTTTTTTCCTTAGTGGCGTTGGTTTTACTCCTGCTCTATCGCCCCTCCCGAATCTCTTTTCTGAATGAAGCTGAAGTAAGTACAAAAGAACTCGAAATGATAAAAAATACGAGCCGGAAACCATGAAGGATATCCTGCTGATATGTATCGGGGGAGGATTGGGAAGTGGTCTCCGCTTTATCATAAGTAGATGGCTTCAGTCTTGGAGTACCCTGTTTCCATGGGGCACTCTTACCGTTAATATTCTCGCTTGCCTGATACTAGGGATCATCGTAGGCTTGATTGATCATCGTCAGGCTCTTTCGCCAGCGGGTCGTTTATTTTGGATGGCCGGTTTCTGCGGAGGATTCAGTACGTTTAGTACCTTTAGTCAGGAGGCATTTAGTCTTTTTCAAATGGGTGAACTATTTTACGCTTCTCTGTACATCATTGCCAGCATGACTTTTTGCCTGGTTACCTTGGCCATGGGATGGTATTTTGGTCAGCAAATATAAAAGAGCAAGGGTCCCCACCCTCGCTCTTTAGCTAAACAACAATTAAACTAAAAAAATCTTACTAATCTGCACCATCGTTTAGGGCAAAGGCAATAGTGTAAGTGGCTAAACGCTTCCCATGCGCCAAGCCCTGCTCACAATCCACCCGATAATGAATGCCGCCAAACAATCGGGAAAGCGATGCCTCTGAAGCCTGGGCCTCAAAAAAAGAAGTAGCTTGTGGAAACAGATAGGATAAAACATCTGAAGCCGCTCCGGAAAAGGTGGAATGACCGGAAGTATACGATGGAAAATTGGGAACTCCTGTCAATGTCTTAATAGACGGATCTAATTGTGACGGTCGGGGATTGAAATAATAATACTTGGTTTCCCAACATCCAACGCCAGCATTATGCAAGGCCATGTTCAATAATGCAAAAGCACGGGCCGCGCGTACTTCACTCATGTTGGCTTCCGCAACATACTCGGCAGCAATGTCATTCCAGTGCCCAGGTGGAGTATAAGTGCCTACACCATCAGCCCACTTATGTACGATAGCCATCTGCTCACGTGTGGTATGAGCGACAAATGATTTGACTTCAGCCAGCTCATTGATTATTTCCTGAGAGGAGGTGGATGATGGTGGTTGAGGCCGTTCTGCTTGTAACTGATCAGGTGTAATCATCCATGCCGTCACTTTTCCAAAGTTGGGCAGCATGGGTGGTCGAGCAGGCTCCTCAAGACTTAGCCATGGTTTTTGATTGGTCTTGTAAAAATCTCCATATCCTACACTGTCTTGCAATTCCTTCCAAAGAGTTGGAGTTCCTATGGCAGCTCCCATGCCATCTGTACGAAAGCGACCTCGCGTAACAAGATTCAAGGTAAGTGTAGTGGTGGAAGTGCCCGCTGAGCCCGGAATAACAAACGTACCCGTACTATTGGCTGTTATTATTGTTGCAACTGCTTTGCCTAACGCCAGGCCAGCTGAAACATCGCTGTAGGAAGCTTTGCCAGACCAAATAGCAGCATTACGTTGTTCGGCAGCTAGCAACGTAATTTCTTCTATAGCAGCCGGAAATAATACTTTCAGCATTTCGGCAGTCACTCCTGAAATAACCGCATCTTCGGATGGATACGCAGGCAAATCAGAGGTAGGCACAAGTGCTTTTATTGCATTGTCAATAGCATATGGAGCTGGACGATTAAATGAAAACTTACTTGACCACGCTGCCTTCAATGCTTCGTACTGTGCTACTGAAACATAGCTGTAGGCACGTGCGGAGTATGGAGGATTGGCGAATGGAAACTCCGGGTTGGCAAACGGATTTTCAGCATCAGGTGTTGGATAAGTGCCGTCAGGGTTTGGAGTTGGAGGCAAATTATATTTTGCCACCCAACCTCTCATGAGTTGATTCCAACGCAAAACACCACCAACACTCCAGTAGGCAATGGCTTTCCGTTGGTGATCGGTTAACCGGGTTTGTGTTTCCTTGATGGCCGCCAACTCTGCCTGGTAGGAGACAGAGTTAATAGCAGCCGGAGGGGGTAAAGTTACCTGGTTGGGACTGGTCATCAGAATCATTTGCCAGGTTCCGGCATCCGCATCTGTAGATGAAGGACGCAACACACGCAGTTCCTCCATTCCTTCAATCTCCTTATCACAACTGATGGATATGCTCAACAAGTAGCCAAGGGAAATAAAAAAGTATAATCTTGATTTCATAGGCTGGTTATATTTATTCTGATTTTGCTTCCTTTGATCTAAAGTGAAGCGTGTATAAAAATCCTCCCAACAAGCTGGTCGATTGCCCCACATTCCGGCCAGCTATCGTTTGATTTATCATGGCGCGTACGGCCAGATTCTTATGAAAAGGCAGATAGTACATCATCATTGCCCCTACTTTAGAAAAATTCATTCGGTTAGACACAAATGGCATATCTTGTCTGCGGATATCACCACCGCCTAATACGTTCTGTTGTTGGTACAATAGCTCTATCTGAAGGCCGCTGCGGAGAAAACCGAGATTAACATTGTAGTCAACAACATTGGGCATTTGTACTTCATTGATAAAATAAATGTGTCCGGCCGTGTAATACGAGGGGCGATCAATGCTAACATTACTTCGCCAGGTGTATCCGCCAGAGACATTACCATAAAATCCATTTTCCAAAGTATAGTTAGCAGTCAAACGCCCGCCTACATTAGTTGAGGCCAATCCAATAGAAAGGGGCAAGAAGTCTGGCGTATAATTGCTAAGAGGAGTAGATGCCATTCCAACAATAAACCCCCTGATTGTTCCTCTCCCCAAGGGAGCAGAAACTGTCTGATACTTCAGACCCAATGTCAGGTCTTGCAAGCCATCCATGCCTAGCATAGTGCCCTGGCTTGCATCGGTTTTAACGTAAGGTAACATGGCGATAATGTTGAACTTGTTGCTGATGCCGAAATTTCCTACCCAGGTAATCATTTGGGTGGTTACCGATCCGATATTCCCGTTGTCGCGTTTCAAAGAACCTTCCCAATAGTTTGTCCATCGGTCATGGCTATAGATCACACCGGTACAAAAGTCATTTTTGGGCATCATAAGCCCGTCAGATAAAGTTTGCGCTGTAACAAGGGTAGATCCTACCATTGCTACTAGCAAGATAATTTTACTCATAAGATTTTTTAACTAAACAGTGAATGATGGGCTCCGATCTAAAACGAGCCCGTTATATGACCTTGCCACTCAGTAAGAGAACAGGGCCTTGCCAAAAGGAAATTGTTAAAATCGAGGGGGAGGAGTAGCTACGCGCTTGAGCAACTCAAGCAAGACCTGGGCGGATTCATTTACATAAACGAGTTGTAAAGACCAGCCTGTCATGGGTTGAGAGGAGAAATTCTCGAGGGTGATATATTCTTTTAAAAATGAAAAATTGAAAATCGATTTTGATTGTTTTTGTACATCACTTCGTTGATCCGTGAAGGATTTCACGTAATCGGTAAGAGCCATCTCCAGCTCGGCACTTTTCTCATCTTTTATGCAAACAATGTATAGTGTATCACGAGCATACTTTTGCTCAACGATGTGATAGATTTTTCCTTCATAAGCGAACTCGCCATCCACCCGCACAAATTCCGTCTGGTCCGGAGCATAGGGCAGTGAAATAGGCACCTCAAAAACCAGTTCCTGACTGCGATTACGCTCCTCATTATCTAACTGTTTGCTCAAGGAAACTTTTGTCTGATATCGAAGCAGCACCAATACAGCCAAATATCCTGTTGAATTTAAAAGGATGACGAAGATTAGAAAGAAGGTAACAGTGCGTTTCATGAATGTTGAGCAGCATAGTTACTAAAGACATTTCAAATTTCAAAATGGCACATGTACCACTTTCTTGGTCTCAAAAAATGGTTCCTCAAAATAAGTTGGTAAATCAAATAGCCGGTAGGGTCGTTTCAATTCACCCAATTCCTCTTCAAGATCACCACCTTTCAGATATAGAATTCCATTATCTAATGAATGAACAGATTCTTCTTTGACCCGATTGATAACCCATTGATAAAATTCTTTCATACGGGTAACCGCGCGACTAATCACGAAGTCATACTTCCCTCGAACTTGTTCAGCCCGTATTTGCTCGCTCTTGATATTTTTTAATTCCAACGCGTTTGTTACTTCTCTTACTACTGTAATTTTCTTTCCAATAGAATCAATGAGATGAAATTGGGTTTCCGGGAATAGAACCGCCAAAGGAATCCCTGGAAATCCACCACCTGTTCCAACATCCAGAATGGAGGCACCCGGTTGAAAACTGAGCGCCTTGGCAATCCCCAGCGAATGCAAGATGTGGTTGATGTATATATTGTCAATATCCTTACGGGAAACAACATTGATTTTTTCATTCCATTCAACATATACTTCACCCATCTTGTCAAACTGACTTTTTTGATGATCTGTTAATGAAAAATATTTGGAGATAATGGAAGCGGGAGCCATGCAAAAGAAGAAACCTAAATGTGTTCTTTTTTATTCTTGATCAGGTCATACATTAATTCTCGTGCCCGATGCAATTGTGCTTTGACAGTACCCAAAGGAGCCTCCAATTCCTGCGCTATTTCCTCATAAGAAAGTTCATGAAAATACCGAAGTCTGACCAGTTTCTGATATTTTCCTGGAAGCATATTGACAAACACCTGTATTAATTCCTCTTTCTGGGCACGAATAGTTTCTTCCTGAGGATCAAGGTTCATGTCCTCTACATCCAAAGAAACCGATTGCCCATCATCATCCGTGTATGTATTTTCAATACTTAGAGTATTAAGCTTTTTCTTTCGGATAAAATCGATGGTGTTATTGGTAGCTATCCTGAAAAGCCAGGTACTGAACGTGAAGTCTTTTTTAAACCGATGCAAACTGCGAAAAGCCTTGGCAAATGATTCAATGGTCAGATCTTCTGCATCGTCCACATTTCGAACCATTCGGAGAATCATATGATAGACCGGTCGCTTGTACCGCTGAAGAAGTTTGGCATAGGATTTATCATCACCACCTACAGCCATGTCGATCAGTTTGAAATCCTCTATCGCTTTACTCGAAAATCTACCTTCTTCTAGTTCTTCCATCGTACTTTTTTAGCCGTTAAAGCCCGCAGTCCTGTGACAAGATAGTAAAAGACATAAATAAAATCTAACAGAGGTATTTTCCACAATTCTGCAATTTCGCCAGTTCGTTTTCTCAGCTCGTAAAATGTCCAATTCATAAGTGTCCAGCGAAAGAAGAGAAGGATTAGTCCCCAAAGCCAATAGTCGGTGAAGAGAGAATAGAAACCTAAGAGTAGCCCTAGAATACCCGATAAGGCAAAAACACCAATATTCACTTGATCAACAACGCGGTAAAACTTACCAACTGATAAATGTCTTGTTTTCTGAGTTAAATAACTACTCCATGAACTCTTGGGGATGGAGTAGACTGATGCGTCAGAATGCAAAGCTGTGCCCACCTGAACATAACCTCCGTGCTGATTCACAAAAAGGTCATCGTCACCGCCAATGACCTCCAGATAGTTATTGAATCCTTTAGCGTCTAAGAAGAGATTTTTTCGATAAGCAAGATTCCTGCCAATACCCATATAGGGTCTTCCCAAATGAGCAAATCCAAACATTTGAATGGCTGTCAATTGTGTTTCAAATCTGATAAAGGAATTTAAGATTCCCTTGCTTCGAATATAGGGTGAATAACCAAGAACGATTTGATTGGACTGAGTCATCTGCCTGGCCATTTGACTGATCCAGTTTTCATGAGGTTCACAATCTGCATCTGTTAACAGGATCCATTCATACTTCGCGGCCTTGATACCTAAAGTAATAGCAAATTTCTTACCATGAATGTGTTCTGGTTTGGTGACCACACGAACCATCTTGAGGTTGGAATGTTGCTTGGTAAGATCTAACAACAAATCATAGGTGCCGTCATTACTTCTGTCTTCAACGATGATTATTTCGTAGGCAGAGTAATTCTGCCTGAGTAATTTCGGGATTAATTGACGTAAGTTTTTCTCTTCGTCATGAGCGCAGACAACCACGGATATTGCCGGCTGAAGCAACTCCCCACCTGTTTTGCTTTCTCTTTTACTGGATATTCCTAAGAGTAATAATATCCAGTAAAGTATATTCAGTATTAAAAAAAATAAAATTAGGATAGGAACGAACATGAGTAATTATTGATCAAAGATAAGTCTAAGCAGGGGATCAATTGTCTACTACTTATGATTCTGTTTTTAAAAGAGGTGTCTTTACTAAGACATCAGCATCCCCCTGAATACAAAAACCCCCGATACTTGTGGTATGGGGGTTTAATCATAA
>ERZ1066130.103-NODE-103-length-49547-cov-15.583266_pt1 | contig 49547 bp, 40 predicted proteins | sample MGYA00382777_ERZ1066130 | MGnify/ENA primary metagenome ERZ1066130 (study PRJEB33369, sample SAMEA5778360) | biofilm metagenome | biome: Industrial cooling water; feature: Water cooling tower basin; material: Biofilm | place: United Arab Emirates | collected...
CAAAGTGTCACCCATGTCCTGACGCACTGTTACCCATGTCCCCGGTCTGTACAGCGGGACGGTGGGTGAGGAGCACATGCAGACCCTCTCGATGGGCATGACCGGGGACTTGGAGGTTGCGATCGAGGAGGGAGCGACGCTCGTTCGGGTCGGCACCGCGGTCTTCGGTCAGCGGACCACACCGGACCGGCTCTACTGGCCCGGCGTCTAGTCCCAAGCACTCCGTGGGACAGCCGACGAGCCCGCGTGCCGGGGAGCAGACGACGGCGAAGACTCCCGAACAGCCGTGATTCATCTCGAGATTGTGAGGCCTTATCGCTTAGGCCCCTCGCATTCCGCCGAACACGCGTTAACCGAACGACAGCCCTTCATGTGAGGCTTCTGACGGAGAGAATCGGTTTGTCAGGGTTGCGGATAGGGAGTTTTCGACCGGCCCGCGAAAGCGGGCCGGTTTTCAAACTGTGTATCGAGTGCCCTGAGCGGTCGACACCGACTGCAGTCAGTGGCGAGAACTGGGGCGGTGATGGCCGGTTGGATGCCGAGGAGCAACTCTCGATGGCGAGACCGGCGTTCGGTCAGTGATCAGCAGCGAGCCAGTGGCGTTGAGCGAGACGCTCGATCCGAAACGGATGCGCACAGTCGTCGCGGGCGTCACCTGCCGGGATCGAAGAGCGTCCCGCGGCACGCGGTCAAGGCCAGCGTGGATAGGGCCGTTCGCAGCGACGCAAAGCGATTGACGCGGTGGAGTCGGCGTCTGGCTCCGTTGGTCATTGAAGCCAGACTCATGCCTGTCTCGTGCCGCGGGTTGGCACCTGGCGAACAGGCGGGCACTCACGCTATCGAGGTCCCGATGATGCGGGTTTGATGTCGACACCGGGGCTTGCATCTGGGGCGCTTCTGGGTTTCCGCGCGTGCCTCTGGAAGAACTCCCACATGAGGTCGTTCGCCGAGATATCCATGGTCGAAGGACCGAGCAGTTGCAAGGTCGGTTTGCGGCCCGGCCATGTGTGGCCGCCGCCGGTGATCTCGATCAGGACGACCTCCGTGCCGTCCTTGCCGCCGCCCCATGTTTTTCGCGTAACGGTCATCCCGTCGTCCGCAATGTCGGGAAGTTGCACGACCTCGGGGGCCTGAGCGCAGCCGTTGGCCTTGATCCACTGCTCCAGCGAGAATTGCACCGACAGGAACACGGGGCGGACGTTCGTGAGAGGGTTGCCCCGGCCCTGCCCGCCATTGAATGGAGCCTGTGCATCTGCCGTGCCGTGGAAGTGCATCACGGAGACGGGACGCGACGGTGTGCATGTTTCGGTGCCCATCGGTCCGCCAACGGGCGCGATTGCGGCGAAGCGATCGGCGAGTTCTGAGGCGACGCGATAGGCCATGATTCCACCATTGGACATTCCGGTGGCATAGACGCGGTTCGCATCGATGTTGGCCACGCTCGCGAGATCGTCGAGCAGTGCCCGCGTGAAGCCGACATCGTCGATGTTGTTCTCCATCGCGTAGCTGCAGCAGTTGCCGCCGTTGAAGCTCAGAAGGCGATCGGGTAAGCGCCCCGTGCCGTACGGATAGACGACGATGAAGCCCGCGTCATCGGCCTTGTCGTTGAGCCCGCTGAAGGTCACCATGGCTTCAGGATTGCCGCCGCCGCCGTGAAAGACGACGACGACGGGCGTAGGGCGGACCGGGTCATACCGGCGCGGGATGTACATCAGCGAGCGGCGTTCGAGTGTGCCGACCTTGATCGAGCGGGTGATGGTCTCTCCGGGAGCGAGCGGGGGCTTGCTGAGCAGCACGCGTGTTGCCGCGGCAGCGGAGGATTCGCCGAATGCTCTGCGATAGAACGCCCAATTGTCATCACCCATCGCACGGATTACGGCCATCGGATCGTGGGCGACGCCGGGAAGCACGGTCCACGTATGCGGGATCTTCAGGTCGACCAGATACTCCCGAAAGCGACGGTTGTTCTCGAACGTCTCATCCGCATCGCCGATGACGACGCGAACGAGCGAGTCCGCGGCGACCGCCTTGGCATTCTGCGTCGCAAGCGTGCGAGGGCTAACGACGCCGAAGTACGACTGGTCGCCGCCATAGACCTTGGCGAGCACCTCGGCCGCGCGTTGACGCCCGGCCCGCGGCGTCTGGACGAGTTGCTCCTGCATCGGCCCCGCGCCGACGATCGACACGGCGCGGAAGATATCTGGGAACTTGAAGCCCAGCCTCGCCGCTCCATAGCCGCCCATGCTGAAGCCGTCGAGCAGGCGACCCTCGCGTGTGGCGATGGCGCGGTACGCACCGTCGATGTGCGGCACGAGGTCTTTGACGATCACTGTCTCGAGCGGCGCGGTGCCGTCCTTCCAGTCGACGTACATCCCCTCGAAGCCGCCGATCATGCCGTTCACGAAGACGACAAGGCAGGGTGGCAGTTTGCCGGCTTCGATGGCTGCGTCAAAGTGCGACGCGACCTGAGGGATGCCGCCGAGTCCGCCCCCGGAGCCGTGCAGCCAGTAGACGACGGGAAAGCGGCGGTCCTTGTTCTCAGGCTTGTCGTAGGCGGCGGGCGTGTAGATGTGGAAACTGACTTTGGTTCCCGCCGCGGCACTGTCGAATGTGCGAAACGAAACGCGCGGGGCGTGCACCTCACGCGTGATCCATCGTGCCGCGGCCGCATCGTCCGCGAGACTCGACGCTGGCGTGCTGCGGATCGCGACGCTGTAGATGAAGGCAACGGCCAGTGCGAGTGCGAGCCGGAGCAATCGCGAGAGGCGGAAGTCGTTCATGGATCGGGGAACGACGGAAGAACGCGTGTATTGCTCTCCCGGATCGCTCAGTGCCGTTCGTTGTCGGTCCTGGGCGCGAGCGGCCATGGCTCGGCGTGGTCGCCGTTGATCTCGCAGCCGCCGTGCATGACTGCGCGGGTGGCGGGGAGGAACTTTTGCGGGAACGGAGGGTCGGGACGTGTGAGTTCCTCGAGCTTGGCCGCGTGGCTCGGGTGAAGATGGACGTCGAGCGACTTGATGTTGTCGGCGAGTTGTTCGAGTGTGCGAGCGCCGATGATCGTGCTGCTCACGCCCAGCCGGGAGCGGACCCAGGCAAGGGCGATCTGGCTCGGGGTGCAGTGTGACTGCTGGGCGAATTCTCGCAGAGCCGCGGTGACGGCGTTGGTGCGGTCGTTGATCGCGCGGCTGACCCATTCGCCGCGGGCGGGCGTGTGGCCGTTGACGGTGCCGTCGGCTGCGTACTTGGCGCTGAGGATGCCGCCCTTGAGCGGGCTCCAAGGCGTGATCCCAAGGCCCATCTCCATCGCCATGGGCACCAGTTCGTGCTCGATGGTGCGTTCGAGCAGGCTGTACTCGAGCTGCAGCGCGATGAGTGGGGACCAGCCGTGCATTTGCGCGAGCATCTGGGCCTGCGTGCATCGCCATGCGGGCGTGTCGCTGAAGCCGATGTAGCGGACCTTGCCCGCGCGCACGCAGTCGTCAAGTGCCCGCATCGTCTCATCGATCGGCGTGTGCTCATCGCTGAAGTGCATCCAGTACAGATCGATGTAATCCGTCTGGAGCCTGCGGAGGCTCTGTTCAAGGTTGAACAAGATGCTCTTTCGGCCCGCCCCGCCCGCGTTGGGCTCGCCGGAGAAGAGCGTGCCGCAGAATTTGGTCGCCAGGACGAGCTTGTGGCGTTTGACGGGAGAGGACCCGAGATGGTCGCCGATGATCTTCTCGCTATGGCCCTTGGTGTAGATGTTGGCGGTGTCGATGAAGTTCCCGCCGTGGTCGATGTAGTAGTCCATGAGCCGCTTGGCCGTGACGCCATCGCAGCCCCAGCCCCAGTCCTGTCCGAATGTCATCGCGCCGAGGCACAGTGGAGAAACGCGAAGGCCGGAACGACCCAGGGTCACAAAGCGGCGAGGCGCGGCGACCGGGGCTGAACTTGTCGCGGGAGGGTTGGCCATGAGTCCAGTCTACCGCGCCGTCGCACATGTGCTCGTGGGAGAGTCCTGCCTGCAGCCTCGGGACGGGCGGCGGGCCGCGGGGCGGTGCGGGGCAACGCATCTTCTCCGCCGGGGGGCGGGCTTGTCCTAGACTCCCGAACCCCCTCAGCATTCCCCGCCGGGGCCGATTTTCGGCCCGGCCACGCACGCACGGAACACCGCCATGACGACCGCCCAGACCCGTCCTGCCGTCACGATCAATACCGCTCACAGTGCCGCCGGGCGAGCGGCCGGCTCCGCCAGCGTCCTCGGCCTGCTCAACGCCTCGGACACTTTCGCGCACCGCCATATCGGCCCGAGCGAAGCAGATGTTCAGGTGATGCTCGAGAGCCTTGGGTACAGCGATCTTGAGAAGTTCACCGACGCCGTTGTGCCCGAGGCGATCCGCGATCGGCGGCAGATGGGCGGTCGCGGCACGCTCGCGATGGGGGACCTGTCCTCCGCGGCGGGCGAAGCCGCGTTGCTGGCGGAGTTCAAGGCCATTGCTTCGCAGAACCGCGTGGTGCGTTCGGCGATCGGCATGGGGTATCACGACACGATCACGCCGGGCGTGATCCTTCGGAACATTCTCGAGAACCCGGGCTGGTACACGCAGTACACGCCCTATCAGGCAGAGATCGCTCAGGGCCGGCTCGAGGCGCTGTTGAACTTCCAGACGATGGTCAGCGACCTGACCGGCATGCCGCTGGCCGGGGCGAGCCTGCTCGATGAGGGCACCGCCGCGGCGGAGGCGATGGCGATGTGCTTCGGCATCGCCGGTGGACACGAGGCGAGCAACACGCGCCGGACGTTCCTGATCGCCAAAGACTGTCATCCGCAAACGGTCGAGGTTGTGCGGACCCGTGCCGCGGGGCTTGGGATCCGGATCGTGCTGATCGACACGCGCGACGTGCCGCTGACCGATCAGTCTCCCGCTCGACCGGTCGGGCCCAGCATGAAGGATGTGGACTTGTCGGGTGTCTGCGGCGTGCTGGTGCAGTATCCCGCGACCGACGGGCGAGTCGAGTGCTACGAGGGCCTGGCCAAGACCATGCACGCCAGCGGGGTGCAGGTCGTCGCGGCGACGGACCTGCTTGCGTTGACGCTTCTGCGTGCGCCGGGAGAGGCCGCGGGCGGGTGGGGGGCGGATGTGGTGGTCGGTTCAGCGCAGCGCTTCGGCGTACCGATGGGCTTCGGCGGACCGCACGCGGCGTTCATCGCCACGCGCAGCGAGCACGCGCGGCGTCTGCCGGGTCGCATCATCGGCGTTTCGCGTGATGCCCACGGCAATACCGCCCTGCGCATGGCCATTCAGACCCGCGAGCAGCACATCAAGCGTGACAAGGCAACCAGCAACATCTGCACGGCGCAAGCTCTGCTGGCGATCATCGCGGGCATGTACGCGGTGTATCACGGGCCCGAGGGCCTGCGCCGGATCGCCGAGCGCGTCCGGGTGTACGCGGGTGCACTGCGCCTTGGCCTGCGGCGGCTGGGCCACACGATCAACGATGCGGACCTCGTCTTCGATACCCTCCGCGTCACGCCCGTCGGTCGCAGCGCCCAGCAGGTCATCGGCGCGGCGCTCGAGCGGAACATCAACCTTCGCAACTTCGGCGACGGTAGCGTGGGCATCAGCCTCGACGAGTGCACCGATCGCGGGATGATCCGCGACCTGCTCGCGGCCTTCGGCGGAACGGGTGCTGAGGATATCGACGCGATGGCGCGCGAGGTCAAGCCGATCCCGGCGGTCTTCGCACGTTCATCCGGTTTCCTTACGCACCCGGTCTTCAATCAGCATCACAGCGAGAGCGAAATGCTCCGCTACATCTTCAAGCTCATGGGCCGCGACCTGAGCCTGGCCCAGAGCATGATCCCGCTGGGCTCGTGCACGATGAAGCTCAACGCCACCAGCGAGATGATCCCGGTGACGTGGCCGGAGTTCGGTCGGATCCATCCGTTCGCGCCCGTGGACCAGACGCGCGGTTATCAGAAGATGTTCGCGGATCTCGAACGGTGGCTTTGCGATGTGACAGGCTTCGCGGGTGTGAGTCTGCAGCCCAACGCGGGGGCTCAGGGTGAGTACGCCGGCCTGATGGTCATCCGCGCCTACCTGCATGCCACGGGCAATGCTCACCGCGATGTGTGCCTGATTCCCGATTCGGCCCATGGTACCAACCCGGCCTCCGCGGTGATCGCCGGGTTCAAGGTCGTCCCGGTGAAGAACGACGCGGACGGGAACATCGATGTCGGCGACCTGAAGGCCAAGATCGAGGCCAACAAGGGCCGCGTTGGCGCTCTGATGGTCACGTATCCGTCGACCTACGGCAAGTTCGAGGCGGGCATCCGCGAGGTCTGCCAGATGGTGCACGACGCGGGCGGACAGGTGTACATGGACGGCGCGAACATGAACGCCCAGGTCGGCCTGACCAGCCCCGGGTTCATCGGCGCGGATGTCTGCCACCTGAATCTGCACAAGACCTTCTGCATTCCGCACGGCGGCGGCGGCCCGGGCATGGGGCCGATCGGCGTGGCAAAGCACCTCGTGCCCTTCCTGCCGACCCATCCGGTGGTTGCTCCGGGGTCCGCCGGGGCGCAGGCCATCGGTCCGATCAGCGCTGCGCCGTACGGGTCGCCGAGCATTCTGACGATCTCGTGGGTGTACATCGCGCTCATGGGTGGCGAGGGCCTGCGACGCGCGACCCAGATCGCGATCCTGAACGCGAACTACATGGCCAAGCGGCTGGACGGGCACTACGACGTTCTCTTTAAGGGCCAGAACGGTCTCTGCGCGCACGAGTTCATCATCGACTGCCGTCCGTTCGACAAGAGCGCGGGCATCAAGCCCGAGGACATCGCCAAGCGTCTGATGGACTACGGCTTCCATGCGCCGACGATGAGCTGGCCCGTCGCGGGCACGCTCATGATCGAACCGACCGAGAGCGAGCCGAAGGAGGAACTCGACCGGTTCTGCGATGCGCTCATCGGCATCCGCAAGGAGATCGCCGAGATCGAGCGCGGCGAGGCCGATCGGGCCGACAACGTGCTGAAGAACTCGCCGCACACCGTGGCGCACCTCAGCGGCGACACTTGGACGCACCCCTACCCCCGCAGCAAGGCCGCGTACCCCGCGGCGTGGCTGCGCGATGCCAAGTTCTGGCCCTTCGTCGGGCGGATCGACAATCCGTACGGGGATCGGAACCTCGTGTGCACCTGCCCGCCCATGAGCACCTACGCGAACTGATCGGCGTCGGAAAACGTCGCGGCGGACAGACAGGCTCGGGGCACCGTGGTGGCCTGCGGGCAAAGCGATGTCGGTGTCTGAGCGCGCCAACGATCGATTCGCAGTGGCGTTCCCTGATGCCGTCGCCGCGTTGCCGATGCTGCGTACGCGGCTTTACGGGGACCAATCCGAATCCGCTTACCCTTGTCTGCGAGACCCGACTTGTCTGAGACTCCTGATCCCGTGCTGATCATCCGCCAGCGCTTCAGCGACGCGATCGCTTCGGCGTTCCCTGAGCATGCCGGGGCCGACCCGCTCGTTGCCGCGTCGAAGAACCCCAAGTTCGGCGACTTTCAGTGCAACGCGGCGATGAGCCTGAGCAAACTGGTGGGCAAGCCGCCGCGGGATGTTGCCAAGGCGATCGTTTCGGCCGTCAGGCTGGATGATCTGGCCGAGCCGCTCGGCGAGGCGAGTATCGCCGGGCCGGGGTTCATCAATGTGATGCTGCGAGCCGATGCGCTGGGCCGGTTGCTCTCGGGTTTGAGCACGAGGGACATGGGCCTGACCGTTTCGCCGGGCGAGGTTCGGACGATCGTCGTTGATCTCTGCGGCGTGAACCTGGCCAAGCAGATGCACGTCGGGCACATCCGCTCGACGGTGATCGGCGACACGCTCGCCCGGGTCCTCGAGCGTCGCGGCCACCGCGTGATCCGCCAGAACCACGTCGGCGACTGGGGCCTGCCGATCGCCATGGTCACCGCCCGTGTGATCGCGCTGCGCGATGCGGGGAAGATGAACCTCGACACGATCACGCTTGATGATCTCGACAAGGCGTACAAGGACGCGAAGATCGCATGCGATGCGGATAAGCGAGGGCTGGAAGCGGCTCGCAAGTGGCACATGGGGCCCAAGGCGCTCGCGGAACTCGAGGAGCAGGTGGCCGGGGCGGAGGAAGAGGATCGTGCCGCGCGGCGCGTGCTTTCGCTGCTGCAGAATCATGACGCGGCGACGGTCGCGGTCTGGCAACGGCTGAGCGATGTGACGATGGCCGCGTGCCTCGAGGCATGCCGGATGCTCAACGCGGATGTGCGCCCGGAGCACTCCGCTGGTGAAAGCAGTTACGCCGACGCACTCGCGCCGCTGGTCGATGACCTTGAGAAGCGCGGTATCGCCGAGGTGAGCGACGGCGCCCTGGTGATTCGGCTCGAGGATGTCGGCATCCGCGAGCCGGTGATCGTGCGCAAACGCGACGGCGCTTTCCTTTACGCCACGACCGACATGGCGGCCATCCGCCATCGCGTGCGGAACCTCAAGGCCGATCGCGTGGTGTACTGCGTCGATGCGAGGCAGAGCCTGCACTTTGCGCAGGTCTTCGCGGGGTGCGTCAAGGCCGGTTATGCCGATCGGCCCGGCGGCGGACGCACGCAGCTGGATCACGCGGGATTCGGCACGATCCTCGGGGAAGATGGCAAGCCGTTCAAGACGCGCACCGGCGAGTCGGTGAAACTCGCCGACTTGCTCAACGAGGCGTTCGAGCGGGCCATGGGCGAACTGACCAAGAGGTCATCGGAACTCGATGCGGCCGAGCAGGCGACGATCGCGCGGGCCACCGCGACCGCGGCGATCCGCTATACGGATCTGGCGATCGAGCGCACCAAGGACTATGTCTTCAATCTCGACGCGATGGTGAAGTTCGAGGGCGATACCGGGCCATACCTGCTCTATGCCCTCGCTCGCATCCGCTCGATCTTCCGCAAGGCCGCATCGCAGGGACTGAGCGTTCCGACGCTCGATGCGGGCGCTGCGTTCGCACCCGCCGCACCCGCCGAGAAGGCGCTCGCGCTGGCGCTGCTCCGGTATCCCGGCGCGGTGCTCGACGTGGAGCGAACGCTGGAGCCGCACCGACTCTGCGGCATGATTTACGACCTGGCCAATGCGTTCAGCGTCTTCTTTGACCAGTGCCCTGTGCTGGCCGCGCCGGATGAGGCGACGCGCCGATCGCGCCTGCTGCTCTGCGCCCTCACCGAGCGAGTGCTCGGCGATGCGCTGGGCGTGCTGGGCATCCCGACGGTTGAGCGGATGTAGCGCCGCCGACGGGCGCGGCTACCATCGGGACATGAGCGTCCAGATGCAACGTCCGCCGATCGCGGTTGATGCCGAGCGTGAGCGTCCGCTTGCCCTTGTGGTGCGGGCGCCGGGGACCAACTGCGACGCGGAGATGGTGCGGGCGTTCAGGCTCGCGGGGGCCGATGCGGAACTGATCCATCTGGACACGCTGATCGATGATCCGGCAATCCTGAACCGCGCTCACCTCCTGGGTTTTCCGGGCGGCTTCAGTTACGGCGATGATGTTGCCAGCGGGCGGGTCTTTGCGCTGAGGCTGCGTCAGCGGCTCTACCCGGCGCTTCGAGCCGCCGCCGGACGGGGTGTCGCGATGATCGCCGCGTGCAACGGGTTTCAGATCATTGTTCAGGCGGGTCTGCTGCCGGGACCCCTTGGCGGCCCGTTCCCCGAGTCGCCCGCGCCGCAGGAGGTTTCGCTCACCTTCAACGAGGGCGGTCGCTTCATTGACCGTTGGTGCGGCGTGGAGTACGACGCGTCCTCGGTCTGCATCTGGACACGCGATCTGGCTCGGGCGGGGCTCAGCGGATCGGCGCGAATGCTGCCGATCGCCCACGGCGAAGGCCGGTTTGTCGCCCGTGATGCGAGCGTGATGTCCGCCCTGAAGTCCCGCGGCATGATCGCGGTTCGCTACACCAACGGCGACAACCCCAACGCGTCCGACGACGATGTCGCAGGAATCTGTGACGCGACGGGACGGATTTTCGGTCTCATGCCGCATCCCGAGCGATTCCTTGATTGGACGCGGCACCCATTCTGGACTCGCCTTCCTGCGACCGAGCGAGCGGGAGATACGCCGGGGCTGGCGATGTTCCGCAGCGCTGTGAGTGTCGTCCGGGCGGAGATGAGCAACCGCGCGGGATCGTGACGCGAATGGAGCAGCATGGTCGTTGACCCGAGATTCCTCCGGCAGATGGCGGCAAAGGGGCGAGGCGAGGGCTCGGCGATGGCCCCGGGCTCCTCGTGCGACCGCTGCGGGTACGACGTCTCCGGATTGCCCATGGCGGGGCGATGCCCCGAGTGCGGCACGCCGTTCGACGGTGACATGTTCGCCAGCGACTCGCCCGATGAACCCGCGGCAGCAGCGCCCGGCAGCGAGCAACGCCGACGAAAGTCCGCAGCGCAGTTGCGCGAACTGCCGCTGATGGCCGCGAGCGATGAAGACCTGCGATCGCTCTCGCGTGCGGCGATTCTCATGCAAGTCGGGCTGGTGGGCTTCGCCGGGGTAATGCTCGCCGCATGGATCTTCATCGTTCTGAGATCGCAGAACTGGCTCGCGATGGACATCAGTCCGTACTACCGCACGCTGGCCCGCTACATGAGTGCGGCGGGTTTCCTGCTGCTGACCTGGTTCGTCGGGCAGGTCCTGCTGACGGCACGACGCGGGGTGTCCGGTGTCGGCGGGGTATCGCCCTTCGCGCAGATGCGCTCGTATCGCGTCCGCGCCCTTGCCCATCTGAGCGTGTGTGCTCCGCTGGCGTGGCTGGCGGTGATGCTCGCCATCGGCGTTTCGATGTGGCTTGGCGGGCCGTCGGACAGCGCGGGCAGGATCGCCTCGCTGATCGGCGCTGCGTTGGTGCTGCTGGCCGGAGCGCTGATGGTTCCGCTGTGCCTGGTGTTTTTCGATCTGGCCGAGTTCCTGAGGGATGACTTCGCGACCGACCGGTTCCGCACCGGCGTCTTCGCCATGCCGATTCTGTGCGCTCTGTACGGCGCATCGATGCTCGTCGTCGAGGGATTCTCGCAGTTCGCGGGTATAACGCGGGGTTTCAGCGGGCTGCTGCTGCTGTTTCTCACGGCGATTCTGGCGATACCGGTGATCCCGTTCTTCGCCGGGGTCTGCTCGCTCGCGTCGAGTTGCCGATGGGCGATCCGCAACAAGCACGAGCGCATCGAGCGTGAGAAGCGGTTTCTCGAGCGTGCGAGGCGGGCCGCGGCCAAGGCAGCCGGAGAGCCGTTGCCCGATTCGGAGGCTTGAGCTCCGGCGGAGGGTTAATTGCCTCGGTGGCGGGAAGGCCACCGGGGCGTGTGTTGCTTGGGTTGACGATCGGTCGCTGACGGAATCAGCGGTACTGGATGATCTCCGAGCGATCGAAGCGGACCTTGGGCGCGCGGGCCAGGTCGTCCTTCTCGCTGCGGTATCCGGCGGTGGCAACAACCTGCGTGGTGTACCCGGTGCCGCCGAGGCCCAGCAGTTCGTCATACTTCGGCGCGATGATGCCCTCCATAGGGCAGGCGTCGACACCGAGCGTCGCCGCGGCGGTGAGGAAGACGCCCATCGCCAGATACGCCTGACGCGAGGCCCAGACGCCAGGATCGAACCCGGGCGCTGGCTTCTCGACGAAGCCGAGCATCATGCCCTTGTACGCGTCCAGCGACGCGAGCGGCACGCCGCGAACCTGCGCGATGCGGTCGATGTGCCGCTGAATGTCCGCGCTGGTCTGCGTCGTGCGACGGGCAAAGACGACAAGGTGCGAGGCATCGACAATCTGCGGCTGATTCCAGCTGTGTTCACGCAGCTTGGCGCGGAGCGCCGCATCCTTGACGACGATGAACTTCCACGGCTGGAGCCCGAAACTCGACGGGCTCAGCAGCAGTGAATCCTCCAGTGCGCGCCACGTCGCGTCGGGAATCTTGCGCGATGCGTCAAAGACCTTCACGGCGTAGCGCCAGTTCAGCGCATCGATCAGCGTGGACTCGGGGATGGGCTTCATCGCGGATGCTCCTGTTCTTGTCGGGCTGGTGATGCGGGAGCGTTCACGCGCTCCCGTGGCCGCAACGGTACGCCGATGAAGCGATAGCGTGGGAGGATATCGACACTCATCGATATGGTTGCGGGATGATTGGACTGTCGGGCCTCCGGGGCAAGCCCGGCGTCTGACCCGACGCTAAAGCCCCGGAAGGCGGCCCGGATTGTCCGCGTCGTAGTGCTCGGCCGGCCCCTCAATCTGGGCAGCCAGCAGGTCGCTGTAAGAGACTGAGACCGCCTCGCCCATCGCGTGCGCGAATTCAGTTCGCAGAGACTCCACCGCCGCGAAAGCCTTGACCAGATTGTGACTGGGTGTCACCAACGCCTCGAACTCAAGGAACGAGCCGAGGTTCTCGACCTGGTCCAGGTGGATGCGCACGTGATCGTGCATGTACACCTCGCGCATCTTCCGCACGACGACCCACACGGGCCCGGGGTTCGGGCCGAACCGCTCATCGGCTTCGGCGCGCGCGTAGATCGTGAACTTGCTGATCCGCGCGGTGGCGTTGTTGTCGCGTTCGTAGTGGATCACTTCGTCGGGCAGCCCCTCGGTCTGGCGGAGTTTGAGCCTGCCTGAGGCGAGCTTGTAGTACGTGTCGGTCTGCCAGAGTGAAGCGACCAGTGGCGCGCGGATCGCGCGGCAGATCTGCCGGGCCAGCGCCAGGTCCCGCAGTTCCGCCTTGTACTCGACATTCTGCATCGTGGCTCCGCGAGCGGTTGCTTGGTGTATCGGCCGGTTGACATGCCCCGCCGATCAGGACCCGCCGCACTCGGGAAACTCCGCGTGACAGCATCGCGTGGGCAAAGTGGGGGCCGGTGCGGGAGCAGGTTATCGGCGCACGCCCGCCCGGGCGAGGGCCTCCAGCAACGCGGGCTCATCCATGGTGGGTACGCCCAATTCGCGGGCCTTGTCGAGTTTGCTGCCGGCCTCGCGACCGACAATGAGCAGCGATGTGCTGGCCGAGACCGAGCCGGTGACCTTTGCGCCGAGAGATTCCAGAAGGTCCTTGAGCGCTTCACGCTCATAGTGATCGAGCGTCCCGGTTATGACGATCTTCTTTCCGGCAAAGTCGCCGCTCGTGTTTCCGCGAGGTGCAGAGGCGTTGGCCGCGTTGCCGAAGAGCCCCGGTTCGTGCGCGTCTCTATCGCCTCCCGCTTGTGCCGAGGCCGCGGCATACTGACGCGAGTCCATCGACACCCCGAGATCCGCCAACTCGCGGAGCACGCCGCGGATCTGCGGCGTGTGCAGCAGTGCGTGCACGACCGGCGCGGTGTCCTTGCCCAAACCCGTCTCCGGTCGGTCCTTCGGCGAAGCGCTCATGCCGAACCGCTCTGCCTCTGCCTTTGAGCAGGCCTTCGGGCGCAGTTGCGGTTCCTCGGCGGCCAGCAGTGCCTCGACATTCGGGAAGATCTTCGCGAGGCTCTTGGCCGTGGACTCGCCGAGATGGCGGATGCCCATCGCACCGAGCAACTTGGCCATGCCGCGGGACTTGGCCTGCTCGATGCCCGCGAGCAGATTGTCGACCTTGCGCTCGCCCATCCGCTCCAGGGTCAGCAGCGCATCGCGATGATCGCGCAGTCGGAAGATGTCGGCGAACGATGCAAGGGGCACGGTGCCGGAGGCAAGGATCTGATCGATGGTCTTCTCGCCGAGGCCGTCGATGTCCATCTGCTTGCGTCCGGCGAACCAGATCAGCCGCTCGCGCATCTGCGCGGGACAGGACGGGTTCACACAGAACCGCTGCGTTTCCATCGTCGCATCGGTGCGGGCCTCGGGCGGATCAACGTCGACCGGCCCGCCGCAGGTCGGGCACGCCTCGGGCGCACTGATCCGTGTGGCCGTTTTGGATCGCTTGGCCAGCACCACGCCCGCGACATACGGGATGATCTCCCCGGCCTTCTCGATGAACACCGTGTCGCCGATGCGGATGTCGGTTCGCACACCGTCGGACTCGGTCGGTGCATCCTGAATGCGGCCGAAGTTGTGCAGCGTCGCGTGCTGAACAACCGTGCCCGCGAGCAGGACCGGCTCCATGGTCGCCCGCGGCGTGATCTTGCCGGTCTTGCCGACCTGAAAGTCAACGCGGAGCAGTGTCGTGGTTGCCCGCTCGGCAGGGAACTTGAAGGCCACAACCCATCGCGGGCTCTTGCTGGTCACGCCCAGAGCCTCGCAGAGCGCCAAGTCGTTGAGCCGGACGACCACACCGTCGGTCGCGTGATCCAGATCGTGCCGAGCCCGGTCGAACGCGTCGATCGCCGCGATGACATCGTCCAAACCCGCGGAAACGATCAACGGGGTGTTGACCGGAACGCCCAGGGCGTTGAGGCGTTCGATGAACTTCGCGTGCGTATCGGCGAATCGATCGTCGCTGATGAAGCCGCGCCCGTGGGCCATGAAGGCCAGACGTCGTGACGCGGTAACGCGCGGGTCCAGCTGCTTGAGCGTGCCCGCGGTGGAGTTGCGCGGATTCATGAACAGTTCGTCGCCGTTGGCCTCGCGCTGCTTGTTGATGCGCTCGAACTCTGTCCAGGGCATGAACACCTCGCCGCGGACCTCCAGAACATCGGGCGCATCGCCATCGAGCCGCAGCGGCACCCCGCGGATCGTGCGGACATTGGCGGTCACATCATCGCCCTGTACACCATCGCCCCGCGTGACGGCACGGACCAGCACGCCGCGCTCATAGCGCAGGCTCATGGCCACGCCATCGACCTTCGGGTCGGCGACGATCAACGGCGCTGCGGAGCCTTCGGGCAGTGACCGGACCATCCGCTCGTGCCACTCGCGTAGCCCCGCGGCGTCGTAGACGTTACCGATCGAGAGCATCGGCACCTGGTGGCGAACGAGCGCGAAGCCCTCGATGGGCTCGCCGCCGACACGCAGCGACGGCGAAGCGGGATCGGCTAGTTCCGGGTGGCGTGCCTCCAGCTCGATCAGTTCGTTCATCAGCCGGTCGTACTCGGCATCGGCCATGATCGGGCTGGCCTGGACGTAGTACGCGCGGTTGGCGCGGTCCAGGAGCGAGCGGAGTTCGCCGATTCGCTTCGAGGGGGTCACGGGCGGAGTGTAGTGACCGATGCTCGCCCCGTGGCGGCGCTTTGAGCGGCGGGCCGTCGTCGCTATGATGGCCGCGATGCCCGCACGAATCATCGATGGTCGCGCTCTCGCCGCCCGGCACAAGGCTGATATCGCCGAGCGCGTTCGCAATCTCGGCCAGCGCGGCGTGCGCGTGCGGCTCGATGCCCTGATCTGCGGCAGCGAGGATGATCCGGCTCACGTCTACGCCCACAACCAGGGCAAGGCGTGCGCGGGCGTTGGGATCGACTATCGCCTCCACACGCTGCCGGCCGCCGCGACATTCGACGACATCGCCGGACGCGTGCTGCTCCTGAACACCCAGGCCGAGGTCACCGGCATCATGGTCCACCTGCCGCTGCCCGCGGGGGTCGACGCATATGCGATTCAGCGCCTTATCGCCCCGGAGAAGGATGTCGAGGGCGTCAACCCGGCGAACATCGGAAACGTGGTCTACGGCCGCTCATCGCTTGCGCCCTGCACCGGCCTGAGCGTGGTGAAGATGATCGAGAGCACCGGCGTGGCGCCGGAGGGCGGCTTGCGGGGTAAGTACGCCGTCGTCGTCGGCGCGAGCGACGTCGTGGGCAAGCCGATCGCGGTCCTGCTCATGCGCACGGATGCAACGGTGATCTCGTGCAACAAGTGGACACCGGGGATCAAGGACGTGATGCGGCGTGCCGACGTGCTGGTGAGCGCTGCCGGCGTGCCGAATCTCGTCGAGGCCGACTGCGTGCGTCCGGGGGCGATCGTCGTGGATGTCGGCGTGAACCGCGTGCCTGGTGCTGACGGCAAGACCGTGACGGTGGGGGATGTGGCCTTCGAGCAGGTCAGCCGCACGCTCGGTGAGGACGGCTGGATCAGTCCCGTTCCCGGCGGCGTGGGGCCGATGACCGTGACCATGCTGCTTCTCAATGTCGTGCAGGCGGCGGAAATGCCGCGGACCTGAGCACCGCGGGCTGTCGGCCCATTGGCCTGGCAATGGGTCCGCACGTCCGGCGTTGAACCTCTGGTCGGTCCGTCGCGGGTCTATCATGCTTATCGGCTCGGGTGCTGACGGCATGGCTGTACGGGTACCCGGGCCCGGAGTCGAATGCATCGGCGGCGATGTCCGCCGGGAGTCTGGCATGATCGCGAACATTCCCAACGCTGGCACGCTTGGTCTGGGCTTCATTCAGAACCTCGGGCCGCTGGAACTGCTGATCATCTTCGCCGTGCTGTTGCTGCTGTTCGGGCGTCGCCTGCCCGAGGTCGGCAAGAGCCTGGGCAAGGGCATCGTGGAGTTCAAGAAGGGCATCAGCGGGGTTGAGGACGATGCGAATCGCGCCGCCCAGCAGCCCCCGCCCGGCAGCGGCTACCAGCAGGCACTCCCGGGTCAGGGCGCTCCGCAGCAGTGGAACAACCCCCAGCAGTTGCCGCAGGGCCAGTATCCGCCGCAAAACGCCTACGCGGCACCGACGCAGGGCCAAACCATGCCGCAGACACAGCCCATGCCCGCGGGCCCGACGCATCCGCCCACGCCGAACGCGCCACAGTGATGCCGCCTCGCGGCACGCGTCGCCCGCGAGCCTTGCCAAGTCGATGGGGAACTCCTACCGTTCCTCCCCTCATGCCGAGGTAGCTCAGCTGGTTAGAGCGGAGCATTCATAACGCTCAGGTCGGCGGTTCGAGTCCGCCCCTCGGCACTTGACGGTCGGCCTCCGCGCCGACCGTTTTTCGTTCCGCCCGCATCCCGCGGCCCGGACCGAGCATCCGCGCCGTCGAGCGACGCACCGGCGACAGCCCCCGCGTCACCGGCCGCGGCTACACTGCGACATTGCCGCCTTAGCTCAGCTGGTAGAGCAGCGCTTTTGTAAAGCGCAGGTCAGGGGTTCGAGTCCCCTCGGCGGCTTTCCCGCGCCGCTCGGCCACACGCGGCCGCGGCTCCGCACCCCAACAACTCACGCGTCGCGACGCTTTCCTCGGCCCGGTCATCGGCCTAGCATCCGCCCCATTGGGCGAGTGCCGGAGTGGCCAATCGGGGCAGACTGTAAATCTGCTGGCTTAACGCCTTCGGGGGTTCGAATCCCTCCTCGCCCACTTTCCCTGGTTCTGAAGCACAAGACGCGTTACCACGCTCGCCTGGTTCCCGGTCCGTCGCAGTTCTGGCGTGACCGGGGGGACGCGATTGGCGCTGTCTGCGTGCCCGGCAACTGGCGACGTGCCGAGGCGAGACTGTTTTGGCCCAGAGCCCTGCGGGGAAGAACGTGTTTGGAGTGGGGGGCCTTGGGGTGCCCGCGCTGGGAGTCAATCAGTCCTTGCTCGACTTGGCTGGAGCAGGCTGCAGTGACGTGGCGATGCCCTGCCATTTCGCGGCGTTTGCGTCATCGCCGAGGCGCCGGTAGGACCAGACGATCGCACCTGCGACCCTCGCGCCGAATGGTGCGGCCGCGGCGTCCGTCTTCGTACAGTCGAAGGCCCTCTCGAGATACGGCAGCGACTCCTGGGCTCCTCCCGCCGCCGAGAAGATCGATCCGATTTGCAGCAACACCGCGACCATGCCGCGACCGCATGGCGCGCTCTGCTCTCCGAGTTCGGCGAGCGTCGCATCCGCTTCGGCGACCGCCTCCCGTCTTTGCCCCACGTACATCAACGCTCCCGCGAGGTACATACGCGACTGGGCGACTTGCTGAAGCGGAATCCCGATCTGCCGCTGGCGTGCAATGGCTTCCCGCATCGGAGTGATGACACCGGGCCCGTCGCCGCGCCGGGCCTTTGCGTAGTTCAAAAGGACCAGTCCGGCCACAACATCCGCATGATTCGCTCCGGACGCTTCAACGCTTGACGCGTAAGTGCGCGTCATGATGTCGACGGCTTGGTCGAGCTGGTTGTTCTCCATGTACGAGATCCCGAGTTGCCAACCGGTGTTGTGCGTATTCGGGTCGCGCGGCGCCACCCGTGCGCGGATCTCGTATCCCTCCCTGGCGTACGGAAGCCCCTGCGCGGCCGCGCCCTTGCGGCCATAGGCCATCCCCAGGCTGGAGAGCGTTGCGGCGCGAAGCAGTTCGTCGCTCTTGCCGACGTCACTTTCGATAAGCCCTTGCAGCATCCCTATGGCCTGATCGTACTTACCGGCGACGGAGTACGTTTGGGCGAGCGCTCCGGTCGCTTGGAACATCAATTGCGGGGACTGAGAAGCCCGTGCGAACTCTGTTGCTCGGATGAACCGCTTCTCGGCCTCTTGTGGAAGGCTCATTCGGCTGGACACGTATCCAAGTTGAAGCATAATGCGAGTGCGGAGCGCTTGTGCACGCGGGAGTGCCTCCCCTTCGAGCGCTTCAACCTGCGGCAGCAGTAACGACTCAACCGTCGCATAATCGCCAGTCAGGTAGAGCGGCTCAGCGATCGAACTGGCAACTTCGGCACGAACGACAGGATTCGATGGCGGCTGAGCGAGGAAGTCCATCGCGGCGGCCTTGAGAATCTGTTCAAAGGTCGCCTTCGGACCAAGGCGAGCTGGATGGGCTCGCATCAGCAGATCGCGGAGATACGTCGTGACCTCTTCTGCCTGGGCCAACGCCAGATCCGCGCGGGCCCTTTCTTCCTGCGACTCGGCGAGCGCTGCCTCCGCCGCTTGACGGTCGATCAGGGCCTGCCGAAAGCCCAGCACCGCGGCGAACATCCCACCCAGCAACGCGAGCAGAACGATGGCACCGGAAATGACCGGCAGCTTATGACGCTGCACGAACTTTTGCACCTGGTACAACGACGAAGGCGGCCTGGCAAGGATCGTTCTGCCGGCAAGGTAGCGTTCGATGTCCTCGGCGAACTCGCTCGGCGATGCGTATCTCTGTGCCGGGTCGGGGTGGCATGCCTTCAGCACAAGGCAGTCGAGTTCGGCGGGCACCCCCTCGCGCACGCGCCGAAAAGCCAGCGCCGGATCGCTCACACGACTTGGCGGAACGCGCGCGAAGGTCGAGAGAATCGTCCGCACTTCCCCGATCGACCGGCCCCGCAACGCATCCGTCGGAACGGGAAGGGTGCCGGTCAGCAACTCGTAGAGCACGACGCCCAGCGAGTAGACATCGGATCGCACATCCGCATCCGGCTGGAGCTGATCTGTCTGCTCCGGGCTTATGTAGCCGGGTGTGCCCAGGAACTGTCCCGCCACGGTGTGTTGGCTGCGAGCGGTGCTGCCCGTCAGGAGCTTGGCGAGACCGAAGTCGATGACCTTGGCGACGGGCTGCGCGTCCTCATCGGCGACCAGGATGTTCGAGGGCTTGAGGTCTCGGTGCAGAATGCCGCGGTTGTGCGCGTGCTGCACGCCGCGGCATGCCTGAACGAAGAGCTCCAGACGCTGCCGAAGCGGAAGATTGTGGAGCGCGGCGTACTCGGTGATCGGCGGTCCATCGACGAGCTCCATCGCGATGTACGAGCGCCCGTCGGCATCGCTCCCGGCGTCCAGAAGTCGAGCAACGTTTCGATGCTCCATCTTGGCGATGGCGATGCGCTCGTCTTCGAACCTCGATAGGAGCTGCGGAGAACTGAACTCGGACCGAAGCACCTTCAGCGCCGCCCGCCGGCGGACGGGAATCTCCTGGTGGGCGCGATAGACGTTGCCCATCCCGCCTTGCGCGATCAGGCCTTCGACGACGAATGGGCCGATCCGGGTGGGCACAACTCCCACGATGTCAAGGCTCTGCGGGGGTGCGACCAGCGGCGTCAACTCCGCGTCCGCGGTGATCTCAACGCTCAGCAGTCGAGTTGCCTCACGCGCCAGTTCCGGATCATCCGACAGGCGCTCGGCGATCCACGCCCGCTGTTGCTGCGGGCTTAGACCTTCGAGGATCAGGAGGGACTCCTTCAGACGTTCGTGACGCTGATCCATGCTGTCCTACTCGCCGCTGGGTCGGGCCTGTTGAAGCTCATGCGCGAGCCATCGCCGCGCGAATGCCCAATCCCTTTCGACCGTGCGTTCTGTGACTCCGAGCGACACTGCAATCTCCGGGAAGCCCAGTCCCAAGTAGAAACGCAGCGTGACGACCTTTGCCGACCGTGAATCGACGGATTCGAGACGCGTAAGGGCCTCGTCGAGCGACAGCACCTCCTCCGGGGGGCGATCCATGGCGATATCGGCCTGCTCGAGCCCGATCCGTCGCTGCGAACCCCCTCGCTTGATCGCCGCCGCGCGGCGGGCCCGATCGACAAGAATGCTGCGCATCGCCAACGCCGCGGCACCAATGAAGTGCGACTTGCCGGCCCAGTTTCGGGACGGATCCTTCGCGAGCTTGAGATAAACCTCATTCAGCAATTCCGTTGGCTGAATCGATGCCCCAGGGCTCAAGGTCTTCAGACGCACCTCGGCCAGTGCCCGCAATTCGCTATAGACCAATGAGATCAATTGATCAGTACCGGCTGAGTCCGCCGGAAGGGAACCATCGGGGGAGTGGTCTGGGGGGCCGTCAGCACTCACATCCAGATGGTAGCGGATGGCGTTCCGAACGTGTGTGGGACAGATGGGGCAGTCGCGCCCCGCGAATTTTCTTGGTGCCGGTGTCGGGATCGCCCCGAACTTTGCGTTTTTTAGGGGAAGGCCTATGGCGTCGCTATGCAGCACTCACCCCAGCGGGTCACCGTTTCGTAGCGTCAATTGCGATTCAGGCTCAACAAGGAGAATCACGATGAAGTTGACTCACCGTCGGGCTTTGGCACCAAGTCTCGCGCTCTTGGCCGCGGTCGCGGGGGCGGCAATTGTTGCCGGTGCGCAAAACACCAGCAACGCTCAGTCTGCTGCCGCCGGGCCGTCCAAGGCGATGTGGGCACAGGGTGGAAAGCGCGAGCGCTGGACGCCGGACAACTGCGTGTTCGCGTTCGTCGATCACCAGACCGGCTTGATGAATCTGGTCAACGACACGCCCGCAGTCGAGTACAAGAACATCGTCGTGGGCCTGGCCAAGCTGGCCAAGATCCACAACATCCCTTCGGTCATCACGACCAGCGCAGAGACCGGGCCGAATGGTCCGAAGCTCCCCGAGATCCTCGCGCAGCTCCCGAACGCTCCGTACATCAAGCGCAACGGGCAGATCAACGCCTGGGAGGATCCGGCGTTTGTGGATGCGATCCGCAAGACCGGCCGCACCAAGATCGTCATGTCCGGCATCACCACGGATGTGTGTGTCGCGTTCGCGGCGCTTTCCGCTCTTGATGCCGGCTTTGAGGTCTACGTCGTCACCGATGCCTCCGGCTCGATGTCGGAGCAGACCCAGCTCGCCTCGCTCATGCGGATGCAGGATGCCGGAGCGATCATGGGAACGTGGTTCGCCCTCTCGTGTGAGATGCTCTACGACTGGCGCAATCCCAAGGGGCAGGAAACGGCCCAGCTCTTTGTTGAGCACTTCCCCGCGTATGCGGAGATCTTCTACAGCCACGCGGCACATTCAAAGAAGTAAGCGGCTGTCGCACGCCTGATTCTGTGACCAGGTGAGCGGCCGCGTCGGTTCGACTCCGTGATCGAGGATCGACTACGACCACTGTCGTAGCGCTGTAGCTCGCACTCCGACTTCAGATGATCTCCGGGAGCACATCCATGTTCATCCCCGCACGCAACCCCTTCGCCGAGCGTCTGACCCCGCAGAACGCGGCCGTCCTGCTCATCGACCACCAGGTCGGCCTGTTCAGTTTTCTTCCGTCCGTCAATGCCCTGACGCTCAAGAACAACATTCTTGGCCTGGCCAAGACCGCCAAGGCTCTTGGGCTTCCCACCATCCTCACGACGAGCTGGCCACATGGTCCGAACGGTCCCACGATGCCGGAGCTGGTCGAGCTTTTCCCGGAAAACCGGATCATCGACCGCAACACCGTGAACTTCTGGGATCACCAGCCTTCGGTTGATGCCGTCGGCAAACTCGGCCGCAAGAAACTCATCATCGCGGCCCTGGACACGACGACCTGCCTCGCAATGGCGGCTGTCTACGGCGTTCAGGCCGGCTACGACGTCTACGCCGTCGTCGACGCTTCCAGCACGTTTGACTCGCTCAATGAGCAGGCGGCCATGCTGCGCATGGCCGCCGCCGGTGTCGTCGTCACCACCTGGGTCCCGGTCCTCGCCGAGCTCTGCAAGGACACGACGGTCAACGGCAAGTACATCGCCGGACTGCTTACCGAGCACACCGGTACGTACTACGCCGCGATGAACAACTACCTCGCTACCGGAAAGACGGCCGACCAAGTTCGTCCGCACATCGCGGAAACGGTTCCGGCCGCGGCACGAAACGTCGAGTATCGCTACGCCTGACCATGCCGGCCCAAGCCCCGCACCGCTTCATGGAGACTATTCATGCGTGTCGCCATCGTCGGAGCTGCGGGAAAGGTCGGACGCCTCACCGTCGCGGCGGCCTCCGCCGCGGGACACGATACCGTCGCGATTGCACGCGACCCCGGCCGAATTCCCGATCTCGCCAAGCCAAACTCGTTCCGCCGCGCCTCCGCTGATGTTCTTGACCGCGACGCGCTCATCCGGGCTCTCGAAGGCACAGACGCCGCCATTGCCACCTTTGGCGCGCCCCTGACAATCGACACCATTCTTCACGTCCCGGACCTTTGCGAACGCGGCACCAGGAACCTCCTTGAAGCCATGCGGATCAATTCTGTTCGCAGGCTCATCTGCATGACCGCCATCGGAGTCGGCGAGAGCAAGGGGCACGGGCGGTGGATCTTCCGGAATGTCGTACAGCCGGCGCTTCTGCAGCGGATCTTCACCGACCGCGAGCGCCAGGAAGTCCTTGTTCGCGAAAGCGACACCCGTTGGACCATCGTTCGTCCGGCCGAACTTACGGATGGACCCGAGCACCCGATCCGCGTCGTTGACCTCTCCGAACCGTCCGAGTCTGAGCCCTCCACCGTGTCACGCACGAGTGTCGCGAACTTTCTTGTCCGCGAGCTCGAGTCCGAGGTCTACGTCGGCCGCTGCCCAGTCGTCACCGAGTAACGCCCGCCAGAGCCATCGCCGAAACGCGCCCAAGGAGCACGAAGTGATCCCCGCGAATCCTCCACATCCGGCCGTCGCTTCGTTTGCGGATGCCGTGGATCTGATCCTCGATGAGAAGCGGCGCACCCTGCACGAGATCGACCCCGAAGCCTGCGAGCGTGTCATCCGCAGCGTCATCACCGCCCCACGCGTCTTTGTCCACGGCGAGGGCCGAAGCGGTCTGGTCGTTCGCATGTTCGCCATGCGATTGATGCACCTGGGAAAGACCGTGTTCGTGGTTGGCGAGACCATCACCCCGGCGATCGCCCCCGGTGACGTCCTTGTCGCCATCAGCGGTAGCGGCACGACCGCTGGCGTTCTGGAAGCAGCGCATGGAGCGCAGAGCGCCGGTGCCTTCATCTGCGCCATCACCACCGACCCGACGTCGCCGCTCGCTCTCGAATCGGACCATGTCGTCGTTGTTCCCGCGGCGGCCAAGACCGATCACTCCGGCCGCCGATCCGTTCAGTTCAGCGGCTCACTCTTTGAGCAGTCCGCCCTCGTCGTCTTTGATGCCACATTCCTCCTCATGCAGTCACGGCTGGGCAGGTCCAGCCAGGAACTTTGGTCGCGACACGCCAATCTCGAATAGTCGCTCGCCCCGACACCCAACCCGCAACGAGGAGCCTCCCGATGCTTCTACAACTGGCCATTGATCTTTACCACCTGACCGATGCGCTGGCCCTTCTGGAGAAGGTCGGCCGAGAGGTCGACGTCATCGAGATTGGCACGCCGCTGATCAAAAATGAGGGTCTTGCCGCTGTCGGAGAAGTCAAGCGTCGTTTCCCCGATAAACATGTCCTCGCCGACATGAAGACGATGGACGCCGGCGCTCTCGAGGCTCGGCTTGCCTTCGACGCCGGTGCCGACATCGTCACCGTTCTGGCTCTCGCCGACGACGACACTATTCGCGGCGCGGTTTCCGAGTCCGCACCGCGGGGACGCCTCGTCGTCGCCGACCTCATCGGGGTGCACGACATGCCCGCCCGCGCCTCGGGCCTTCGCGCTCTCGGTATCCGCGCCGTCGAGGTCCACTCCGGTCTCGACGAGCAGGCTCGCGGGGCCTCCCCATTCGATATCGCCGCTCGCGTCCGCGCTTCCTCACCCGAACTCCGCATAGCCGTCGCCGGAGGCGTCAAGCCGTCCAACGTCCGCCGCCTCGCCGAGGCTCGTGCCGATGTTGCTGTTGTCGGTGCCGCCATCTACTCCGCCCACGACCCTGTCGCGGTGGTCCGTGAACTCCGTTCCGCCATCGCCTGATCGACGACCCCTCACCTCTCCTGAAGCCTCAAACTGAAAGGGAAGACCTCATGTCCACCGCTCCATTCTCTCCCGCCGACACCGCCTTGCTGCTCATCGACCACCAGGTCGGCACCATGCAGCTCATCAAGAACATCCCGCTCGAAGCCGTGACACGCAATACACTGGCGCTCGCCAAGGCCGCGAAGATCCTTGGCATGCCCGTCGTTCTCACAAGCTCGCAGGAGGACCGCCTCCAGGGTCCACTCATTCCGCAGCTCAAGGAGATTCTGCCCGAGGCTTTCGAGCGTCGCGTCCGACGGGCTGGCATCGTCAACGCCTGGGCCGATCCCAACTTCCGCAAGGCGGCCATCGATACCGGGCGACGCAACTTCATCATGGCGGGCGTCACCACGGACGTCTGTCTTGTGTTCCCCACAATCAGCGCGGTCGACGAAGGCTTCAGAGTCCAGGCCGTGCTCGACGCCTCCGGCTCCCCGTTTCTCCAGTCCGAGGACTTCTCGCAGCGTCGCATGGAGAACGCCGGCGTTGTTCTCACCGCGACGAACACCGCGATCGCCGAGCTCGCGCAAGACTGGTCTACTCCCGCCGGTTCGCAGCTCATTCAGCTCCTCTTTACCGACGTCCTGCCGCGCATCGCCTGAACCGCGTTGTCAAGGAGCCCCCGAAGTGCACAGCCTCGCATCTGACCGTTTCATGCGCGTCGCCATATTCTCCCTTTGCGCTCTCCTCTTGGCCATCACCTGGGGCATTGCCGCCGCGGGCAAGTTGTTCTCCGGCGGAGTGCCCGGGTGGTTTACCGAGCAGTTCGGAAAGACATTTCTCGCGTCTTTTCCCGGACTCGCGGCCAGCTTCTACTCCATCGCCCTGCTCGAAGCCGTCGCCGCGCTCGCCGCATTGGGCTCGCTTCTCAGCGGGGAGTTCCTTCGTGCCCGCTCGCCCGTCCTGCTCTACGCGGCCGTGTTCCTGAGCCTGCTTCTGTTCGTCCAACTGAACTTCGGCAAACAGCTTCTGGCCGATTTCGACGGCACGCACGACCTCTTCATGTACTTCGCCGGCACGCTCGTGATGTTCGCCGCCGTGCGCTCCGTCGACCCGTCGCGCCACGCGGCCGATCTTCGTTGATCGTCGATCCGAGCACCCCAACGGCTGATCCGTGATCGCCATCCATCCCCTAGGAGCGCATCCCATGCACCTGTCCCGCCGTGAACTGCTCGTCTTCGGTGCCGCTGCCGCGGCCGCCGCCGTCGTTCCCGCCTGTGTCTCGGCATCGCGTTCCACTCGCATGCTCGACGATGCCGGCGGCCCGCCGGACCTCATCATCAAGAACGCGCGTATCACCACCCTCGATCCGGCCCTGCCCTCTGCTCAGGCTCTGGCGTGCCGCGAGGGCACGATCGTCGCTGTCGGCACCGACGCCGACATCACCCGTCTCGCCGGCTCCGCAACCCGAATCGTCGACGCCAAACGCCGCCGTCTCATCCCTGGCCTCAATGACACGCACACCCACACCGTCCGCGGCGGGCTCAACTACGCCCTCGAACTCCGTTGGGACGGCGTCACCAGCCTCAAGCAGGGCCTGCAGATGCTCCGCGAGCAGGTCCGCCGAACCCCGCCCGGTCAGTGGGTACGTGTCGTCGGCGGATGGTCGTACGCCCAGTTCGAGGAGAAGCGCCTTCCAACGATCGACGAACTCAACGCCATCGCTCCGGACACCCCGGTCTTCGTTCTCTACGTCTACACGTCTGCCCTGCTCAACAAGGCGTGCCTGAAGTACCTGGGCATCGACAAGAACTTCCCCGGCAACAAGTATCCGGGAGGCACCATCGTCCGCGACGCATCCGGCGAACCCACCGGACTGCTTCTGGCCGATCCTTCGGCCCTCATTCTGTACTCCACGCTCAACGACGGCCCGAAACTCAACATGGAGCAGCAGATGCTCTCCAGCCGTCACTTCATGAAGGAACTCAACCGCCTGGGCATCACCAGTTCGCTCGACTGCGGCGGAGGTTTCCAGAACTGGCCCGATGACTATCTGGTCATCAAGGAACTCCACAAGCGAAATCAGCTGACGATGCGGATCGGCGTCTCGACCTTCATCCAGCGCCCGGGCAAGGAACTCGAGGACTTCCGCTCGTGGACCGAGCAGTACACCCCGCGGTTCAACGGTCGCGGCGAGGGCGACGACATGTTCTACCTGCTGGGCGGCGGCGAAATGCTCGTCCGCTCGGCGTATGACTTCGAGGTCTTCAACATGCCCCGCGTCGTCCCGCCGCAGAACGCAGAGGCGGACCTTGAGCGTGTCGTCCGCCTGCTTGCCGAGAAGAAGTGGCCCTTCCGATTCCACGCGACATACGACGAAACCGTCACCCGGCACCTCGATGTCCTTGAGCGCGTCCATCGGGACATCCCAATCTCCGATCTTCACTGGATCTGCGATCACGCGGAGTCCCTCAGCGACCGCAACATCGAGCGAATCGCCGCGATGAACGGCGGCGTCGCGGTTCAGAACCGCATCGCGTTCCAGGAACTGCCCTTCCTGGAACGCTACGGCCCCGGAGCAGCCGAGGAAGCGCCGCCCATCAAGCGCATTCTCCGTGCGGGCGTTCCGGTCGGCGCGGGGACGGACATGTCGCGGGTGAGCAGCTACAACCCGTGGGCCTGCATCCGCTGGCTCGTCACCGGCAAGGGCGAAGGCGGCAGAACGCTGCTGTCGCCACGCACACGACTGGATCGCGAGACCGCGCTGCGAATCTGGTGCGACAACGCGTGGTTCAGCCGCGAGGAGCGAAAGAAGGGCCGCCTTTCCCCCGGCCTTCTCGCGGACTTTGCCCTCCTGCGGGAGGACTACTTCAGCGTGGATGAGGATCGCATCGCCGATATCGACAGCATCCTCACCGTCGTCGGCGGCCGGATCGTTCACGCGGCCGACGACCATGCAGCGCTCGATCCGCGCCTGCCCGAACTCGATCCCAAGTGGTCGCCCGTTCTGCACTACACATCGTGGCGGGGAAAGGGCCGCTCATCATGAACACGCAACGCAGCGGGTCTCTCCGGCCCGGTTCCTATCGCGCCGCGCATGCGCTGGTAATCGCATGCGGCCTGTTGTACGCGTGCGAGGCGATCGCCCAGCCCGCATCCGCTCCCGCGGCGGCACCGCCCCAGGATGTCGCCGCGCCGCCGCCCAAGCCGCCGACGCAGCCTCCGCCGTTTCGGCTTTTCCGCTACGACGAGGACTACGCCTACTTCTCCGATCCCGCACGCCGCACCGGGCCGCTCGACGCCATCAAGTACATCCCGCTCGATGAGGACGAGACGTTCATCCTCTCGCTCGGCGGCGAATCTCGCTCGCGCTACGAGTACTCGTCGGCTCCATCCTTCGGGCTCCGCGGGCCCGGGCACGATGACTTCTTCCTCCAGCGATTCCTGTTCCACACCGACCTGCAGATCGGCAAGCGAGAGGGGCTGAACGGGCGCGTGTTCGTCCAGTTTCTCTCGGGGTTGGTCGCCGGCGAGGAGTTCGCCAAGCCGGGCAATCAGGACAACGCGCTGGATCTTCAGCAGGCCTTCGGGGAGATCAGCATCGGCGACACCCGCGCGCAGACGGTGCCCGCCGATGCGGCGACATTCCGGCTCCGTGCCGGGCGTCAGGAGATGGGATTCGGCTCCTATCGCCTCATCACGTCCCGTGAGCCGACCAACGCCCGCCTGGCGTTCGACGGCGTGCGCGCGACGCTGAACACGCGCCCGACGACGATCGACGCCTTCCTTGTCCGCCCAACAGATCACAAGATCGGGCTCTTCAACGACGATCAGGACGACAACACGGCCTTCTGGGGTCTGTACTCGGCCACCCCGCTGACCGCGGATCGCCGCGTGGTGCTCGATGCGTACTACCTCGGGCTCCGCCGCGAGAACGCGCGTTTCCAGAGCGGGATCGGCGACGAGCTCCGCCATTCCCTGGGCCTCCGGCTCTCGGGCCGGGCTCACGGCTGGGATCACGACACCGAAGCGGTCTTCCAGTTCGGTGAGTTCGATCAGCCCGGCATCTCGCGTGACATCATCGCGTGGACCATCGCCAGCAACACCGGATACACCTTCGAGGATGCCGCGTGGAAGCCCCGCGTCGGCCTGAAGCTCAACGTGGCCAGCGGCGACGATGACGCCGGCGACGGCAGGCTCGGGACCTTCAACCCGCTCTTCCCGCGGAACAACTACTTCAGCGATGCGAACCTGCTTGCGCCGTACAACTTCTTCGACATCCACCCCACACTCACCGTGCGCCCGACCGAGTCCCTGACCGTGACGGCCGGGTGGGATGTCTACTTCCGATACAGCACGAGCGATGCGGTGTTCTCTCCCACCGGCATCGTCATCCCCGCGGCGGCATCGGAGGATCGCTTCGTCGGCAGCACCGCGACGCTCGTCGCCGACTGGGCGATCACCCGCCACCTCTCCCTCACCGCGAGCTACGCCCACTTCTTCCGCGGCACGGTCGTCAAGGACGCGGGCGGCAGGGATGTCGACTTCTTCGGCGTGTGGCTGACGGCGAAGTTCTGAGCAAGGCCCCGTGCGGCGCTGCCCGCCACCGCGCACCTGGCCCGATGCAAGCACGATCACGCCGCGGGCGTGATGCGGCCGGCAACGAGAGCGCCCCCGGAATCTCCGCGAGCGTGGGAGTTGGCATGGGTTGATCGATCAGGCGGCCGCCGGGCCACCCGGGCTCATGCGGCGATGTGCGTGGGGAGTGCGGTGGCCTGTATCGTCTGGGCCGCTGTGATCCGGGCGAGATCCGCCGCGGTCAGGCCCAGGGCCACGATATTGGCGTTCGCGTACGTGACGAGGTTCGCCGGCCACGCCTGAAAGGTCGCATCGGGGCCGACGCTGTCGCTCCACTGCACCCCTTTGAAGCGCGATGAGGTCGGGCGGCCGGATCAGTGAAGGATCCTGTACTGCGCCCGGGTCACCTGCGCCAAACCGCCCACGACCAGGTTGGCCCGGCGGCGGTCCAGCGGGTTCCCGTTGGCGTGTCCGATGCGCACCTGCGGCCCGGCATCGACAAGTTCCAGAATCAGACGCTTGAGGTACGTGGCGGGCCTGCCGGCGGGGCCGGTCTGGACCACCACGCCGCGGCCCGGGCGGCTGCCGCCGTGCTTGGCGTAGAGCCACTCGCGGCCCCGCACGATCGGCAGATCGGCCTCATCGACCAGCGCCTCGACATATCCGGCCAGCGTCCGCAGGGGCACCCGCGACACGCCGGTGCGGGACGGGTGCGGATCGGGAGATGGCTTGCCGACGCTTTCGAGTTTGTCGCGCAGAGCCCGAATATCCTCGGCGTCGTAGAGAATCGACGTGCCGGTCGCGGCCTTGAGGCGGTAGCGGGGGATGCAGACCACCCCGTCGTTGATCCCGTTACCGAACGTCAGGCGGCAGATCTGCAGCACCGCGGCGGCCTGTTCCCGCGGCGGCGCGACCGCGCCCATCACACGCCCGCGCTCCTGCCGCCCCGGCCCATGAAGCGCCCGGCCGCGCGGACGCCGGCGCGCTGGCCCATCCGCCAGAGCATTCCCAGCGGCCAGCGCAGCACAAAGCCCGGCTGCCGCGCCCGCAGCGCGAGCGGGAGCAGCGCGCGGTACAGGCTCGCCGCCTCGGCCCAGCGGCCGTGTTGCATCTGGATGCGGATGGCGTGGCGGAGGTTGTTGGCCAGCACCCGCGCGACGCTGCGCGATGCGCGGCCCGCACCCGCGCCGGTGCCCCCCAGATGTGGGCACGCCCCGCCCGCGCTGCGGGCTTGCTCCAGCAGCATCCGAACACCCTCGGCGATGCGCACCGGGTCGCGCGAGGCCTGCCCCGGGTGCCGCCCGACCAGCCAGACCGCGGGGGATGCAACATCCGCCACCGGGCCGATGTGCCCGTGGCCCAGTTGCATCATCACATCGACGCAGTTGCCTCCGAAGCGGCCGAAGGGCTCCGGGCCGAGCAGCTCGCGGCGGATGATCAACCCGCCGATGCCCCCGAACGTGCCGCGGCTGGCCAGGCATTCGGCCAGCGTCGCGTGCAGCCGCACCTGCGGCCCGCCGCGGTCGCATCCGCCGGTGAGCGCCTCGCTCCCAACGGTGTGCTCCTCGCCGCCGCCGGGGCCGATCTCGCCCGCGCGGGTCTTGATCGCCGCCACACCCCTCGGCACGCCGTGCTCGCCGCGGAGCAGCGATGCAACAAGCCCCAGTGCGCCGGGGGCAAGGGCATCATCATCATCCAGGAACATCACCCACGCTCCGCGGGCCAGGCCCACGCCCGCGTTGCGGGCCGCGGCCTCGCCCCCGCCCCCGCTGCGGACGGTCCGGATCAGGCCCGGGGAAGCCCGGTCAGTTCTTGCATTGCATGCACTCGGCCCGGCATCGTATGCGCAAGCCCCGGCATCGCATGCGCTCAGCCCGGCCAGCCACGCGCCCGTCCCATCGGTCGAGCCATCATCGGCGATGCAGATCTCAAGCCCGCGCGGGCCGCTGATCGCCTCCATCGGCCCGTTCATTGCATCGGCCTGATCGGCCACGCTGGCCACCGCGCGGCGGAGCATGGCCAGCCGGTTGCGCGTGGGGATCACGATCGAGAGCAGAACGCCCCCGGGCCCGGCCCCGCCGCGCGCTCTGCCGTTCTCGCCGCGGCGGTCTTGCGACTGGCCGCTCACGGGCCGACCTCTGGAATGTTCCGCGCCAGGAACTCGACCATCCGCAGCGGCCCGAGGGCCAGACGCCGCGCCTCGGCGATCGCCGCGAGCCTCCACCGGTACTGGCCCGGGTCGGCCAGCGCCGCGGCGACGACCTCAAGGCCCGCGGCATCGAGGCTCGGGATCCTGATGAAACTCTCGGCGGGGATGATGGTTTCCAGCGCCCGCGTGCCGAAGTACAGCGGGACGCACCAGGCCACCAGCGCATCCCAGAGTTTCTCCGACACGTACCGGTCATCGGCGCACGAGTTCTCGATCGCCAGGCAATAGCGGGCCGCCAGCAGCGCGTGGCTCTTGCAGGTCAGCGATCCCGCCCCGCGATCGCCCAGCCCCCGCCCGTGCAGGGTCAGCGGCAGCCCGGCGCGCCGCAGCGCCGCGTAGAACCCCGCGCGCGCCGCGTGCCCCGGCAGCGATGAGGCCGCGCTGGTCACCGCCACCAGCGGGAGCACCTTGTCATGATCCCGCGGCGGCGGCAAGTCCCGCCACATCGACAGCGAGCCGCCGAATGTAAAGACCGATGGAAGCATGACCGGGTTCCCGGCCCGCGGGTCCGGCCCCCAGACCCGCCCGGCGCGCGCGGCGACGAAGGCGTACGCCGCATCGCTTACGGCCTCCGGCGGCTCGTACATCATGACATCCACGCGGTCCGGCCCCAGCGGCACCCGCGCCCACGCGTGCGCGTGCCGCGCCGCCTCCAGCCCGCCGCGCCACTTGGCCAGCCTGCGCTGCCACCCCCGCAGCCGCGCCGCCGGGTCGGCGAGATACGGAATGTTCCAGCAGACGATGCGGTCGTGCGGCCCGCCGGTCGCGTCCGAGCGGGCAGCGGTTGGTGTTCCCGGCGTGAATCTGCTCAATCGAAGGTGGGCGTGCCGCCCGCCCGGCTCATCGCACTGATTCCACAGGGCGTCGCCCCAGTCCTCCCATGCGAACAGAAAGCCGACGTTCATCGGCGAGCGTAGCGGGGACCGCGCGGTCGCGATCGCCCGGAGGGCCAAATCCCCGAGAATCCCGCGAGCATCACCCGTTCGGCGACGCGGGGAGCCCGGGGTCGCTGCGGGTGATCGCGAGCATACGCAACGCGCCCGCACGAGCCCGCGGATGCCGCGGTGGGGGGCTTGGACGAGCTCGATCACGGCCGCCAAACGGCGCGGCGCGGAGCACGGCATCGCCCGCGGGGCGGTTCATGCTCAGCGGCGGGCGGGACGGATACGCCCGGCGGAGCCAGTGGGGCCAGCAGCGGAGCGAGTGGAACCCGCAGCGGGGGCGGTGCTCGGCACCGGGGCACGCTCGGCCCCGATGGTCCCGGTGGCGATGAGCGCCTCGATCGCGGCGATATCGGCCGTGAGCGGGCGGTCATCGGTCAGCGGGGGGACGAGCGTGCGGATGACCGCCAGCGCCGCCTCCACGCCGCGGCCGCTGCGGAGGGGCCGGTGGGTCTCGATCCCCTGCGATGCAATGAGCAGCTCGATGGCCACGACCGTGCGGGCCAGTTCCAGGATGCGGCGGGCCTTGGCCGCGCTGCGCGGACCGAAGGAATTGTAATCTTCCATGCCCGCGCAGGTGCCCACGTTCGCGACGCTCGCGGGCGTGCAGAGCCCGACGATCTCGTTGACGCAGGCCGCCGCGGTGTACTGGGCGATCATCAGCCCGCTCTGCAGCCCCGGCTGCGGGGCCAGGAAGGGCTTGAGCCTGCTCTCGGGCTCGAACGCGCCGGTCATCAGGTAGCTCCGCCGCTCGCTCGCCCCGGCGATGTGCGCCAGCGGGATCGCGACCGCATCCAGCGGGATGGCCAGCGGCATGCCGTGGAAGTTCGCGCCCGAGACGATGGAATCAGCGCGCGAGCCCAGCACGCCGCGGGCAAAGACCAGCGGGTTGTCCGTCACCGCCGAGAGTTCATCGATCACCGGACGGGCGAAACTCGCCAGCGCCGAGGCGACCGCGCCGAGGATCGTCGGGCCGGCGCGGAGCGAGTAGGGGTCCTGCACGCGCGGGTCGTTGTCGATGTGGCTGGTCACGATCGTGCTGCCGGCCAAAAGCCCGCGGAGGCTCGCCAGCACCGCGGCCTGGTCCGCATGGTTGCGGGCCGCGGCCAGCCGGGCATCCAGGAACGAGTGGCTCGCCCGGCACGCGTCGATCGTCATGGCCAGGGCCACCCGCGCCGCCGCGAACAGGTTCGCCGCATCAGCGCGGATCAGGCAGGCCTGCGCGAGCATGAGGTGCGTGCCGTTGATCAGCGCCAGACCCTCCTTGGCCGCCAACTCCACCGGGGCCAGCCCCGCCTCGGCCAGCGCGACCGATGCGGGAACGACCCCGCCATCGCGCAGCACCGTGCCCTCGCCGGTCAGGGCCAGGGCGATATGCGCCAGCGGCGCAAGGTCACCCGATGCGCCCACCGAGCCGACGCTCGGCACTTCGGGCACCAGCCCCGCGTTGAGCATCGCGACCAGCCCATGAGCCACCGCCGGACGCACGCCCGACAAACCCCGGGAGAGCGACGCGGCCAGCAGCACCATCATCGCGCGGACCACCTCCGGCTCCAGCGCGGCGCCGGTTCCGGCCGAGTGCGAGCGGATCAGGTTCCGCTGGAGCGTGCGCAGGTCCGCATCGGCGATGCGCCGCTTGGCCAGCGAGCCGAAGCCCGTGTTGATGCCGTAGTACGGCCGGCCGGAGCGCAGCAGCGATTCCACGACGCCGCGCGAACGCTCCATGGCCCTGATCGCCGCGGGATCGATCGACACCGGCACGCCGTCCCGGGCGACGGCGACGACCTGCTCGACGCTCAGCGGCCCGGGCCGCAGGATCACGCCCGCCGCCCCCGCGCCGAGCGCCGCCCGCGCGGACCGCGCGGGCGCGGCGGCACGCGGTGCGTTCGATGATGATCCGGCTCGGCGCTTGCTCATGTCCAAGTGTTGCCCCGCCGGGTGGCGCGAGCCAGCCGAGCCGCGATCGTGTCCGCCCGCGGCCGGCCGCGCCCGCCCGATCGCCGCGCCGGCCCGGGCCCGTCGGCGATCAACCGCCCGGGCCCGCCTGCCCGCGATGTGATCCGCCCACGCGCCATCTGGCGGCGAGCATGAGCTGGTCGCCGATCGTCGCACGTCAGCCGCCGCGGCCGCCGACGATCCGGCCCGCACGGGCGTCGGTCCGGCTTCGCCAGAGGCCGGTTGAAGCCTTCGAGGCTCAGAAAGTCGGCTTCAGCACCGCGATTTCGCCACGGAAGTCCAAAGACCGATAATCCATGTTATGTTAACCAAGGCTCGCGGGATCGCGTTGGCTGGTCACCGTGTCACCCCCGCGATGACCATCAATGTATCGGTCAGCCGCGCGGCAAAGCCCCGGCCGTCACAGAGCGGCGACGCCAGCAGCATCGGCCGCAACGTCGACCGATAGCGCCGAAGTTCCGCCGCGTCGGTCGCAAGCCGCGCGGCGCGCTCGACGAACTCTTCGTCATCGCGCGCGACCAGCTCGCCGACGCCGACGCTCCGAAGCAGCGACTCGCTGACGCGACCGGCACTGGTCGTGCCAACCTTCGTGACCATCGGGACGCCCATGAGCAGCGACTCGCACACCGTGGTCGTGCCGTTGTACGGGAACGTGTCGAGCGACACATCCACCGCGGCGTACCGCGCCAGCACGGCGACCGATGAATCCGAGGGCCGTTCGAGCACCAGCCGATCCTCCGTGATGCCCAGCGATGCCATGCGCCCACGCACATCCGCGGCGACGCCGTCATCGCTGAGCGCGACATGCTTGAGCATCAGCCGCGAACCCGGCACGCGATGCAGAACCCTGGCCCACAACGCCAGCAGGCCCGAGTGAATCTTCATGAAGGCGCTGAACGAACCGAACGTGACCGGCGCCCCGGCCAGGCTCGGCACGGGCGCGACCTCCGGAACGCCCGCCGGCGGCGAGTAGCACAGAAACGGAGCATCGAGCCGGTGCAGCCTCTCGACGCAGCGCGGCTCGAATCCCGGCGGATCCGTGATCGAGTCCACGATACGGACATCAACGCTCCGCACGCCCGTGGTGCTCGGGTAGCCGATGTACGTCGCCTGTACCGGTGCGGCACGCATGTGCAGGGTCGGGAGCGCGTTGCCATCGGTCAGGCCGGCCAGTTCAAGAAGCACGTCTAATCGATCGCCACGGATCATCGCCGCGGCGTCGCGGAACGGGCGGCCGTGCAGGTGCCGCCAGACGCTCGAGGCCTTCTCGAACCGTCGCGAGACATCGTCCACCAATCGCCCGGTGTGGTAGCACGCAATCATCACGCGTGAGCGGTCGGCGTGCGTGACGAACGGCTCGATGAAGTAGGCCGTCGCGTGCGCCCGCAGGTCGGGCGAGATGATGCCGACGCGCAGCGGCCGAGCACCCGCTCGCACCTCCCCCACATCGGCCGCGATCGTCGCGGGCATGCCGTGCCTGGCCGCGATCAGATCACCCAAACGCACGTGATGGGCGGTCGCGGCCTCGGGCGTCGCGTTCGGGGCGTAGTTGCTCGTGCTGGCCAGCGACATGGCGATCTCATCGCTCGCCGGATCGAGTTCCGCCGCACGGCGAAGCGCGTCGTACGCCTCATCCGCGCGTCCGTGCATGTGCAGCGAGCTGCCGAGCTGCGCGTGCAAGAGCGCGTGGCCCGGCGCGAACTCCAGCCCCCGTCGCGCCACCGCCAGCGCCTCGCCCGACCGCCCGCACCGCAGCAGCGCGATCGCCAGCCACGTGCGAGCAAGCGGATCCTCCGGCAAGCCCTCGACCGCACGCTGCAGATCCGCGATCGCGGCGTCAATCTTGCCGACACCCAGTCGGGCCGCACCAAGGTTTGCCAGCGCCCGCGGGTCTCCCGGGAGCATCGCCAGGGTCCGCTCGGCAAAGTGCTCCGCACGCACGAAGTCCTTGCGCTTGAGCAGCACGTACGACATCGCCGCGGTGTTCTCGACATCGCCCGGTTTCAATCGCAGGCTCGCGAGCAGGGCCTTCTCGGCCGCTTCCCACTGCTGCAGGTCGATCAGCTCCCCCACGCGTTTGCTACCGGCGCTGCTCATTGTCGCTCCGCTGACCGCCGTGACTCACAGAACCCTCTGAAAGTACAGCGTGTCGGGCATCGGGTCATCGTTGTAGCGCTCGCACGGCACGAATCCCATCGATCGGTACAGCGCGATCGCCGCGTCCATGCTCCCCGATGTGTCCAGCCGCATCAAGCGATAACCCGCCGCACGGGTATCAATCAGCACCCGCTCGACCAGAGCCCGCGCGACTCCGCGTCCGCGGCACTCCGGACGCACGTACATCCGCTTGAGTTCGCACTCATCCGCCGGCGCAGCGGGGTCGACGCTCCGCATCGGCCTGAACGCGATGCACCCGACTGCCGCGTCCGCGCCGTCCGCCCCCCACTGCCCCCACACGGCGATGTACATCCCGCCCGCGGGCGGCGCATAGGCCCCGGGCAGCCCGGCGAGTTCGTGCTCGAAGCCCTGATGGGCGAGGCTCTCGCCCGCAAGATGCGCGATCGACCGTGCGTACTCATCGAACAACGCCGCGCAGCGATGGAGACGATCACCCTCGCTGGCGGACTCGACCCGGACCATCTCGCGGTTCCTCGCCGGCCTGGCTTGTCCGATTCAGCTCTGCGCCGCATCGGACGGTTTGGCGTTGCGACCGTGCACGATCGCGCTGACGCACCAGTTCACCACTTCGCCCCGCGGCACCAGTTCACCCTTGTCGTCGGCGGTCCGCAGGCGGAACTCCACCGCGCCCGCCGCGAGCGACTTCTCGCCCAGCGTCAGGCGGATCGGCACGCCGATCAGGTCCGCATCCTTGAACTTCACACCGGGACGCTCGTCGCGATCGTCGATGAGCACATCGATCCCGCGCTGGGACAGTTCACCCGCGATCGTCCGCGCAAGGTCGCGGTGCTCCTGGCTGTCGGCCTTCATCAGCGTAATGATCACGTGGTACGGCGCGATCGCCGCGGGCCAGATGATGCCGTTGGCGTCGTGGTTCTGCTCCACGCTCGACGCGAGCGTGCGCGAGACGCCGATGCCGTAGCACCCCATGATCACCGATCGCTTCTGCTGCTTGTCGTCGAGCACGCTCAGGCCCATCGCGTCGGAGTACTTCGTGCCGAGCTTGAAGATGTGCCCCACCTCGATGCCGCGGCCGGTCACCAGCGTTGCGCCCGCGGCCCGCGGCGACGGATCGCCCTCCAGCGCGTTGCGAACGTCGGCGATGCGCACCCGCGCGGCATCATCCAGCGTCGCGCCGATCTCGCGACGCAGGTTGAAGTGCTTGACGTGATGGTCGGCCCTGTCGCCCCCGCTCGCCCAGAAGCCGCCGGTGGTCACGTCCGGGTCCAGCAGCAGCAGCGTGCCCGGCACCGTGTTCACCGTCCGGGGAGAGACATACCCGATCGCGAAGCCCGCCGCACGCGCCGCCTTCTCATCGGCGAGCACGACCTTCTTCGCGCCGCACGCGGCCTTGACCTTGCCCTCGTTGACGTCGTGGTCGCCGCGGACCACCGCAACAACCCACGAGATGCCGGCGGAGCCCTCGCCGTGCTCGGCGATCTGGAAGACGATGCTCTTGAGCATCCGGTCCGGCTTGACCTTCATGAACTTGCCGACCTCGTCGATGCCCGGCAGTCCCGGCGTGTGCACCTCGGTCAGTTCGCCCGTGGGCGGCTCGGTGAGCGTGCCGCGTGCGCGCTGGCCGATCTCGCACTTCTCGACGTTCGCGGCATACCCCGACACCGGACACTTGAGAATCGTGTCCTCGCCACTGGGCGCGTTGACCATGAACTCGTGGCTGGCCGATCCACCGATGGGACCGGACTCGGCCTCAACAGCCGTGAAGTCCAGCCCGCAGCGCTTGAAGATATTGGTGTACGCCGCGTACATCCGGTCGTACGTCTCGTTGAGCCCGCCCGGACCGTCCACGTTGAGGTGGAACGAGTACGCGTCCTTCATCAGGAACTCACGGCACCGCAGCAGCCCCGACCGGGGCCGCGCCTCATCGCGGAACTTGGTCTGGATCTGGTACAGGTTCACCGGCAACTGCTTGTAGCTGGTCACCGAGCCACCGACGAGTTCCGTGATCGGCTCCTCGTGCGTCGGCCCGAGCGCGTACTGAGCGCTTTTGCGGTCGCTGATCTTGAACAGCAACTCGCCGTAATCCTGGTCGCGCTTCGTGCCCTTGTACAACTCGATCGGAAGCAGCACGGGCAGGTGCAGTTCGTGCGCGCCCGCACCGTCCATCTCCTGCCGCACGATTTCGCTGATCTTCCTGAGAACGCGATAGCCCAGCGGCAGGAAGTCGTAGATTCCCGCGCCCAGTTTGCGGATGAACCCGGCCCGCAGCAGCAAAACGTGCGACGGGCTCTCGGCCTCCGCCGGCGCCTCGCGCGTCGTGGGGATCAGCGTCTCGGACCAGCGATGAACCACACCCCGCGGGGCGACGGCGATGCTCTCGGTAGACATAGGCCGCGATGGTAGCGCTGTTCGTGGGAATCCGACGTTCGGTCGCCGGGCCGATCGATCAGCCGACGATCAGCCGCGCGGGCATGTCCATGTCCGCCGCCAACTGGCGAACCTGCGTCGGACTCAAGTCCAGGAACGGCGTCTCGATGGCGAACTCGCCCTTCGGACAATCCAGCGCGATCAGTCGCGAGACCAGCAGCGCCCGGTCGCTCGCATCGGCGATGCGGTCGGCCGTCAATCCGCGCTCGACACTGCTGCGCGATGAAGCCGAATCCGCGCCTCGCCGCACGGGCCAGACGACACGCCAGATCCCGCGAGCAACCGCTTGGCGAGAGGCACTCAGGAGCATGCGGCTCATGTCCCAGCCTTGCCCCTGCCTCCGGCCGCGCTCCGCCCCTGTCGGCTCCTCCCCCGCCGCCACCTCGACACGTACCCCCGGCAGCATCTCCCCGAGCCGCGCCTCGAGGGCAGATCGATCGGGTACCGCAAGGACCGACGCGGACCAAACCACAAGTCCGAGGCCCAACCCATGCCCCGCGCCGCCGCCCGCACTTCCCCCGGGGCCGAATGACGATCGAACAAACTCCGACCAGCAAGCGACCGCCGTGCAGAGTTCGCCGCTCTCGTCGTCCGCCAGAATGATCAGAACCTCAGCAGCCAGTTCCATGAAGGAGGTTATCGGTCAACTCATCGACGGGTGATGAGCGCCCGGCCAACCACCGAGGCTTCCAACCCTGCCGCGATTGGCCGGAGTTGGCCGAGCACCTTCGGAAATGGCTGTGCGTTCTACGCGATTCCGCGCACAAATCGCGGGGAAGCACCATCGATTTGTGGGGGCCCTTGGTCTGGAGCCGCCTTGATTTCCGCCCGATTCATCAGGAGTCAGTTGCCCGAGGAGTCCGACTCTGCTCAATGGAGATACGAAACTGCGAGCCGCGGCGACATGGTCGCGCCGGCTGTTGAACTCGCCGCGTCCCGTGGGCGAGGCCATCGTGACCATGGTCACCGTTCTGGTGATCGTTGGCATCGCGTCATTCGGTGCCGTCCGACAGAGCCTCGACGAACTCTCCCACGAGCGACGGGCAAAGCTCGTTCAGATCGCCTCGATCGCCGCCGCTTCAATCGATGTGGAACTCCACGGACGCGTCCTGCGCGCTGGCGTAACCGATAGCGACGACTACCGGCGTGCGGTCGAGCCGCTGGCTCGCATCAGTCACGCTCTCGGCGACGTCAAGTACATCTACACACTAAGTCTTGTTGATGATCGGCAGGTTTTCGTCTTGGACCCAACACCCGCTGGTGACCAGGACGGTGACGGCACGGACGATCGCGCGTATGTCGGCGATGTGTACGACACGCGCACCGCGGATCTCGACATCGCGCTCGGCCGCGGGCCGGTCCCCGCGACGCCCATCGCGTCAGTCGAGCCCTTCACGGACCGCTGGGGAACGTTCATCAGCGGCTACGCGCCGTTCCGCGACGCCAGCGGCAACATAGCGGGAGTCGTCGGCGTGGACATGACGATCGACCGCTACATGGCCGCGAGGAAAGCGGTCGTGAGCGCCGCGATGATGGGGATGGTGCCCGGCATGATCGCCACCGTCGGCGCCGGGCTTGCCGTGTTCGTCGTCCGCAGACGCCACCGCAGACTCCTCGATCAGCACATCGAGCAATCCGAGCGGGTCATCCGCAGCGAGTCGCAACTGCGCATGCTGCTGAACAGCGCGCCGGACTTTGCGATCTACATGCTCGATCCGCAGGGCCGCATCTCGACGTGGAACGACGCCGCCGAACGCCTCACGGGCTACTCCTCGCAGGAGGCCATGGGCATGAGCGTCGCGGTCCTTCACGGAAGCACGCCGAATTCGCAGAAGGAAGCAATCCGGAACCTCGAGCGTGCCGCGGCTCACGGCCTCGCAACGGCCGAAGGCCCCCGCTTCCGCCGGGATGGTTCGTCGTTCATGGCTTCGGCGGTCATCACACCGATTCGCACAAGCGACGGTCAGCTTGCCGGATTCTGCAAGGTGACGCGCGATATCTCCGCTCAGCACGCCGCCCAGGTCCGCGAGCGCGAAGCGATGGAGTCTCTCCGCCAGTTGGCATCGGACCTGAGCAAAACCAAGGACTCGCTCGAGGAGCAGACCATCGCCCTTTCGATCCGCAACGAGGAACTCGTTCGCGCACGAGAGGTCGCCGAGACGGCGCTCAAGGCCAAGTCCGCATTCCTGGCCAACGTCAGCCACGAGCTCCGAACCCCGATGAGCGCGATCCTGGGCTTCACGGACCTTATCAGCGAGCCGAACTGCACGCCCCAGGAGCGCCGCGAATACGCACAGATCGTGCGCTCCGCGGGCGACCACTTCCTGTCGCTCATCAACGATCTTCTCGATCTGTCCAAGATCGACGCCGGCCGCATGAGCGTCGAGATGCTCGACTGCGACCACGTGACGCTCATCAGCGAGGTCTGCTCCCTGATGCGCAAACGCGCCGACGAGAAGGGTCTGATCCTCAACGCCGAGTTCGACGGCGAGCACCCCCTGACCATCCGCACCGACCCGACACGCCTGCGGCAGATCATCACGAACCTCGTAGGCAATGCCGTGAAGTTCACCGAGAACGGCGGCGTCCGCGTGCTGGCCCGCGTCGACGATCGCAACGGGGCATCAACGCTCATCATCGATGTCATCGACACCGGCATCGGCGTGTCGCTCGATCAGCAGAAGAACCTCTTTGTCGCCTTCGCACAGGCCGATGAATCCACCACCCGCCGGTTCGGCGGCACAGGCCTTGGCCTGACCATCAGCCGCGCCTTCGCCCGCATGCTCGGCGGTGACATCGAGGTCTTCTCAACCCCCGGCGAGGGCAGCACCTTCCGCGTCCGCATCTCCTGCGGCGACATCAACGCGGTTCCACGCCGACGATTCGCCGGCGAACGCGCCGCAATCGCTGGCGCCTCGGACATCGCCAGGCCCGAACCCGCAACGCTCCGCGGCCGCGTGCTGCTGGCCGAGGACGGCCCTGACAACCAGAGGCTCTTCCGCACCATTCTCACCAAGGCCGGAATCGACCTGACCATCGTCGGCAACGGACAAGAGGCTCTGGACACGATCACCAATCCGGCCCTCGGCGCCGCACCGTTCGACATGATCCTCATGGACATGCAAATGCCCGTCATGGATGGATACACCGCCACCGCCGCGATCCGCGCAGCGGGCTACTCCGGGCCGATCATCGCACTGACCGCGCACGCTCTGGCAACGGATCGCGCCAAGTGCATCGAAGCCGGCTGCAGCGAGTTCCTCACCAAGCCCGTCGACCGCAGGCGGCTGCTGGATGAACTGACACGCTTCCTGCCCCGGATGCGAAGCGCCGCGTAAAGCCCGAGCCGCGCGGCCAGCCGCGCAAACCCGCTAGGCTCAGGCCATGAGCCCGTCGCCCTGGCGACTTACGCATGTTTCCGAGATCGACTCGACGAGCCTCCAGGCCCGCCGACTGGTCAACACCGGCCGCGCCGGAACCGCGCACGAGCTGATCGTCGCCGACCGCCAGACCGGCGGCATCGGCCGCCTCTCCCGCCCGTGGGCCAGCCCCGCGGGGGGGCTCTGGTGCACCTTCATCCTTCCCGCTTCTCCCGATGTCCAATCCGATGCGCCCGGGTCCAGCCCCCCACCGATCCACCCCTGGAAGTGGGACCGGCTCTTGAGCACGCTCGGCCTTCGCGCCGCACTGGCGGTCCGCGCCGCGATCGTCGACACCATCCCCGATCTGGCCGACGGCCCGCGGCTGCGAATCAAGTGGCCCAACGACACGCTCCTTGATGGCCGCAAGGTCTCCGGCGTGCTGTGCGAAGTCCTCCGCCGGCGCAACGGAGGCCCGGTCGCCCTCATCGGCGTGGGGATCAACGCCAACTACGACATTTCGCAATTGCCCGCGGACCTGCACGCCCGGGCGACGACGCTCCAGTCGGCGCTCGGTCGCGCGGTGCCGCTCGATGCCCTGCGCGAGCACCTGGGCGTGCGGCTGGCCGAGATGCTGGATGCGGACCTGCGCACGCCGCGTATCGCCCGGCTGGTCCGCAAGCATCTCGCCGGCGTGGGCGAAGCGGGGCCGATCACGCTCGATGATGGCACGCGCACGAGCGGCGTGCTGCAGGGGCTGAACGATGCGGGCGAGGCCATGTTCACGGTCGATGGCCGCACGATCACCGCCAGATCCGCCGCGATCGTCGATGATCACTGACCCTGAAGTTCCGCCCCCGGCCCTCACATCCCGCCCCCGGCCCTCCCACCGCTCCTTCTCGTGTCGATGGTCTCAACGCGACCCAAAACGCAACAGGCCCCGCGTGGGCAGGGCCTGTGCAAGTCAGATCTTGTTCAGATCATCGGTCCGAGCGGGGCTCAGACCATCGACTTGAGGCCCTTGAGGGGGCGGATCTTGATGACGGTCTTGGCGGGCTTGGCCTTGACCTCCATCATCTCGCCCGGCTTGAAGGGGTTGGCCTTGGTGGTGGCCTTGGTGGCGGGCTTGAAGTTGCTGGTGACCTTCATCATCCCGGGGACGACGAAGACCTTGGGCTTGCCAGCGGTGGGCTTGGTCAGGTCGACGGCCATGACCTTGCCGAGGGTCTCAAAGATCCCGGCGATCTGCTTGCGGCTGAGGCCGTTGTGCTCGGCCAGCAGACGGAAGAGTTCGCTCTTGCCACGCGGCTTGGCGGAGGCGGTGAGCTTCGGGGGCTTGGGGGCGGACTTGGTTGCCATATTCGATACTCCCTGCAAAAAGGCGTTATTTGCCGCAGCTCCACTGCGGCCCACGCTCGTTGTAGCGGCTTTTGCCGCAGCAATCAAGCGCTGGTGAGGTGTGGACATCGACTTTCTTGCTCAAAATACCGCAGTTTTTTGTCCGCGAATCGAAAATCACCCCGAAAATCGATCGCTCACCCCACCGGTCCCGCTCAATTCACCCCCGCCGCCCGCCCGCCGCGGCCATCGCGCCGAACCTCCGCCAGTCCGTCGCCAGTCCGCCGCCGGCCCCGTTCCGACCATGTTTTTCAGGCCCTTTCGGGCAGCCGCTTGATGATGATCGCGGTCTGGTCATCATCGAACGGTCGGCCCTGGGCAAAGTCCAGCGTGCCCCTGGCCAGCGTTTCGAGAATGCCCTGCGCGGGCAGGGCGATGTTGGCCAGCACCGTCTCGACGATGCGCTGCTCCCCGTAGTGCTCGTTCTCGTGGTTCATCGCCTCGTAGAACCCATCGCTGAGCAGCACGAACACATCGCCGGGGGCGAGGTCGAAGGTCTCGACCTCCGAAAAGTCGCAGTCCGGATCGATGCCCATCGGCAGCGTCGTCGCGCCGCGGACCTCGCTGGTCCCATCGGCCCGAACGAGAATCAGCGGGGCCTGACCGGCCGAAACATAGCGGATCCTGCTCGCCCGCGGGTCGAGCAGCGCGATCATGTTGGTGATGAACCGCCCCGCGGGCAGGTCATCGCACAACTGAATGTTGATGTGCCGGGCGATCTGCGACACGCTCGCGTGCAGCCGTGCACCCATGCGGAGCATCGCGCGGAACTGGGCCACGCTCAGCGCCGGCCCGATGCCGTGCCCCGTCGCATCGCCGAGGGCAAAGAGCATCCCCGATCCCGACGGCGCCGCATCGGGCGCGGCCGGCGGCAGGCTCCGCAGGTCGATCAGGTCGTACGCATCGCCACCGGTCTCATCGGCCGGCAGGGCGCTGGCGGCGATATCGAACCCATCCATCTGCGGCACGCACTTGGGCCAGCTGTTCTGCTGGATGGTGCGGGCCACGGCCAGGTCGGCCTCGATCTTCTTCTTGCGGACCTCGCCGACGATGAACTTGGCCCGCCGCAGCGCGATGGCCGCCTGGCTGGCCAGGTAACGCGCCAGGGCCTCATCGGTCGCATCGAAGGCACTGCCGCGGGCGGGGTCCTTGTTGAGCACCTGCGCCACGCCCTCGAGCGACGCCCCGGCGCCGCCCGCGCCGGCCTCCGGCGAGAGCAGCGGGATTGTGAGCATGTTGCGGGTCTTGTACCCGGTCTTGCGGTCGATCTCGGGATTGAAGCGGCTGTCGGCGTAGCAGTCGGGAATGTTCAGGATGCGCCCGAGCCGCGCCGACTCGCCGGCGATGCCCTTGGTGATGGGGAACCGGATCGCCGCGACGCCGTGCGCCTGCGAGATGAAGAGCTCCTGCGCCTGCGGGTCGAACTGGAACACGCTCGCCCGATCCGCACGCAGAACATCGCGCATGGCATCGATCACCAGCGCCAGCACCTCATCCAGGTCGTTGCTGGCGGCCAGCCGCTCGCCGACGGACAGCAGCCGCGCAAGCTGCGCGGGGTCGACGTTCAGAGCGGCCATCGGCGGGGCCACCTCGACGGCATGTGCGGATCGCGTCGTCACCGGCTGGGAGTGTAGCGGACACACAACCGCCGCGTGCACCCCCGCACGCATCGTCCGCCGTCAACGCTCGCGCGAGCGCCGACGATCTCACCCCGGCAGCGTCGCCAGCCACGCATCGACCGGATCCGCGATCGTCACCCGTCGCTCGCCGGCCAGCGCCCCTCGGAGTTGCTCGAAGTTCGCCGCGATCGTCCGGTACACGTCCGCCGTCGACTTTGCCGAATCCGGCCCGACCGTCCGCGACAACTCGCGCTCGTACGCATCGACCTGCCAATCCGCGGCGATGATCGCCCGGCCGACCCGCTTGCCGATCAGCCCGGCAACCTGCGATACCGAGAGCACCCGCCCGCCAAGCACGGCGAACCAGTCCGGCGACCACTCCGCGGCCAGCAGCACCGCCGCCGCGTGATGCCCCACCGCCTCGGCCGTCACCCACGCGATCGGCTCCCGCACGCCCAGCGGGTATCGCAGCACGCCCGGCTCGCTCTCGCGGCCCCCACCGACCCCGAGCACACGATCGAGCGGGCTGGTGTCCAGCAAGTCCTCCAGGAACATCGTGGGCCGGAGCGTGAGCACCGTCGATCGCATCGACATCAGCACGCGCCCGAGCCGTATCGTCCCCGCGAACCCCCTCGCACGCTCATCATCGACGGGCACAATGCCGCTGGTGCTCACGACCGTCCGGAAGACCGCTCCCCGCGGGCCGCGAAGCGAAGGGTCGCCGATCACCTTCAGCAGCGAGATGATCGCCTCGGCGTTCGATGGCCGCGGCGAGGCACCGGCCGCGCCGCCGGCACCCTCCGGCGGACCGCCGGTCGGAATGTGCAGGAACGCGCCGTCGCAACCCGCCAGCGCCGATCGAACCGCCCCGGTGTCGTGCACATCCACAACCACCGGCGTGAACCCCTCGCGGGCAAGTTCCGCCGCCGCCGCCGCCGACCGCGTGGGCGTCACCACACGACACCCCGATGCGGTCAACGCACGCGCCACCGGCCGGCCCTGCACGCCCCTTGCACCAAGCACAAAGAAGGTTCCGTTCATCGCACACCCTCGATCGCAAAGACGCCCGGCGACCCAAACGCGCCGATGGGAGCGTACGAGCAGTCCCGTCCCGACGAAGCCGCGGCTCCGGCCGACGGTGCGTCACATCGCTGGTTGCAATAAGCCGCGGCCAGAACGGACCGCACCGGCGATGCTCTTGACACAACCGTTCGGATCATGTATGTTGATACGATAGAACTTCTGTGAACAGCGGGGAATGCACAAGCTCAAGAGCGGCCGACAGGAGATCCGTCAGGGGTCCGGCTTGAAGTCCGACTTGGCACGCACCGGACAGCGCGGAGCGGGTTCGCGGTGGGTCTCGCCGAACCGGAGCATTCACGGGCCGCGGCGGTTCCCGCGACACGGACTGAAGGAGGCAACGAGTGGACAATTGGTCATCCGGAACACCAGAAGCCTCATCATCGGGCGTGACGCCCGTGACGACGCATCGGGCCGTCGTGCTGCCACATCGCGGCGCGGTGATTCTCGCTCTGGGCATTCTGTCGCTGCTGCTCTGTTTCATCTGCGGGATCTTCGGCTGGATAATGGCCAACAACGACCTGCGCCAGATGAGTCGCGGGACAATGGACCCAACCGGCGTCCAGCTCACGCAGGCGGGAAAAATCCTCAGCATCGTGGGCGTCGTCCTTCAGTGTGCCGCACTTCTGCTGTGGTTCTGCATGTTCGGCTTTATGGTTCTGGTCGCGGGCGCGGGTGCTCGCGCTCTGCCCTGAGACAACGCTCCCGGCAGCGTCGCGAAGCGTCCTTTGCATCGAGAACGGAGACCAGAGTCACATGCCCGAGTTTGTCAGGCTTCATTGGCTGCCCCTGCTGATCCTGGGGCTCTGGAGCGCCGGCGTCGCGATCGTCGCGGTGCTCGCCGCCTCGGGCCAGTCCACGCCAACTCTCTGCCTCTTGGCCCGCAGCACCGGCCTGCCGTGCCCAACCTGCGGCGGAACGCGCGCCGTGATGGCGCTCGGGCGTGCAGATATCGCCGAGGCGCTGCGACTCAATCCACTGGTCACCGTCGCGCTGATGCTTGGGCCGTTCGCTGCGGTTGTCGTGGCCAGTCCGCGGCGACGCTGCTCATCGGCAGCAACCGCGGCCCTCATCATCGTCTGCGTTGCATTGAACTGGACGTATCTGTTGATCGTGCGCCCGGTGCCGCGGACTCACACTCCGCCGCGCCAGCTCCAGCATCCACAAAGCCCGGCCCCCGCGGCAGACGGTCGCTCCGCAAGCGGGGTTGGGGGGGATTGTGGGGAATGGCGGTGCGTGGGGCCAGCCTCCACGAAGATCGCGTTCAACCCATTCCGTCGTACGTCGTCTCGATCGACTTGACCGATGTGTCAAAGCCCGATGCGAACGTGTGCACCTCGCGCAGCACCACCCGCCCGGCGGTGCTGTACGTCGTATCGATGCGGTTGCCCCCCACCCGCAGGGTGCGTTGACCGGATCACCTCGCCGAGGGCGTTGGAGCTCTGCTTGGATGTGCGATCGGCCGCGGACTGGCCCGAAGACTGAGCGGGGTTGATCGTCTCACGCAGCAGGTGCCCCGTCGCGATCGCGTTGCCGTCGGTGCCGACGTCGCTAAGCCGACACGTTGGGCCTCTGAAGCGACTTGGTGCTGGTGTAACTCTTGGTACTGAAGTGAGTTGTGAATCTCGGAAAGCTAGCAACGTTTTTCTAAAGAGTGTCCAGCTACAGCGACTCTCCAGCAAGCGTCGGCGAGTTTGCGCCGCAAACCTTCACACCGCTTCTGCTATGGCTGCGGCAATCGCTTCGGCTTAGTTCGATCAGTGTTCACAAGCACGCGAACGACACCGCCCTCAGGAGCGGAAACGAGGGGAAGTTCATTCCGACGAAGATTTTCTAAGTCAAAGCTATACCGATACTCAGAGGCGAAGGTGCGCATCGCCGGCTCAACATCTGATGACTCTGGGATCATTATAACAGTAGTCGAAAATGCTCGCTCACTTGATGCATCAATCACAATTGGATCATCAGTCCACTGTGGTGAAAATCCAAATGCCACAAGTGGGACGGACTTAAAGCTCTCATTATTGACACTAAACAGTCTGATCCGCGACATCACAGCGGAAAGTGTCGACGGCTTCAATGACACAGGCTCGGCCGATTGATTACGCAGCCTTCCTGTAATACCTGTCCCGGTATAGACTGACGACCCGTCGCGCGAGCGGCCAACATAAAACGTCACAGAGTCCAGCGTAGCAATTAAAGAAACACCATCTATCGTTGACACTATCTGAGACCCCCCAGAATCTTTACCAATCTGGGCAGATGCCCCCGTTCTTGCCGGTGAAGCCGTCGCGGCACGCTGCGGATCAGCATCGGTCGCCCCGGGCCGACTTTGGGTCCCCGACGACGCCGAACTCTCAAAACTCGGGCGACAGCCGCCGATCGCGAGCATGCCCAAGGCCGACAGGAGCAGAGAAAAGCGCAAGCACACCATTGCATTCATATAGATCTCCGTGGTCAGAATTCTGGACCGATGCGATTCGCCACTGTCTAGCGGCTACCCGCAACAAGAGTTCGAGGGTCGTTCGCTAGGGGGGTCACGAGGTTTAAGGAAGGCTTCTCGCTAGCACGCATCAAGCATGCTGAAGATGGCCATTCGACGCGAAATTCACGTTCTAGATACGTTTGCTCTTTGGCTTTGGCTTCGGTGGATTCCACTCTCCTGGGTTCTCGCTCGTGAGCATGCATCGGTCTAGGTTTCGATCAACATCAGCAATGGTACAGCTTGGATCGTCCTTAACCGAACCCCAGGCCATTTCGCGAATGCACGCACGATAGCTGGAGTAACCACGAGCTCGCCATGTATTGCATTGAAATGTACACGCTCGAATCTCAGTACATGCTCGCTCATCGCAGGTCAAACTCGGTCCGATTTTCTTGCACGAAAAGTCATAAACATGCACCAGCTCGTGGGCAAGGAGAGCACAAAGATCTGCGGTTTTTGGCACGTTCTCGGCGCAGATAACGACCCGACACGGATCGGTCGGAAGAACATAAGCCGCTCTATTCGGATAGTCCTTACACCATTGATCGTTCGCACTTGCGACACAGTCAATTGTTACTGCAGAACAAAGCGTATTTGGACACGACGACACACTGTCAAGCAGCCTCCTCACACTTGGTGAGCACTTACTCAGTCCACCGCGGATCGCAGCTTCACAGGCCGCAACACCGATTGCTGTGCTTGCTGTGGTAGAAACCTGAGCACAGCTTGCAGACAACGCCTCGCTCGCAGTGACCATTCGATAATCCCCCTCCCTCCCCAAAACCGCCTCCCTCGCCACCATCGCACTTGCAAACATCCGGTTCCCCACGCTCGCGACCGAGGCGCGGGCGGTGGGCATGGTGCCAGGGGTCTGGCTGCCGACCAGGCCGATGTCGGTCGCGTTGACCGAGCCGTTCAGGTCCAGGTCCAGCCGCGCTTCGTACGGGCCGAAGTTGTTCTCCCACCAGTACGCCTG
>ERZ1066130.106-NODE-106-length-48409-cov-9.443024_pt1 | contig 48409 bp, 81 predicted proteins | sample MGYA00382777_ERZ1066130 | MGnify/ENA primary metagenome ERZ1066130 (study PRJEB33369, sample SAMEA5778360) | biofilm metagenome | biome: Industrial cooling water; feature: Water cooling tower basin; material: Biofilm | place: United Arab Emirates | collected...
AGTCTGTGGTGGTCAGAATAATACATGCTTAGATTGCGCTGGAGTTCCAAACGGCGGAAAGGCTGTAGATGCGTGTGGTATCTGCGGAGGAAATGGTCTAAGTTGTGTGGATTGTCGCGGGATTCCAAATGGACCATCCAAGCCAGATTTGTGTGGAGTCTGTGATGGCAACAATTCATGTTTGGATTGCGCTGGCATACCTAATGGCGGAACACTAGTAGATCAGTGTGGAGTTTGTGGAGGATCTGGAGGAAAGACAACTCACATAAAGATCGACAAGAAACGAATGATTCGTTTGGCAGACACACTACTAAAGAAAAAGACACTGCCGTATTTTGCTGGCGCAGTAAGATGCGACAGGAAGTTTGGTAAGTCGTCGGCAGTAGGTTCCGAAAAAGCTAGGGCAACTCATAAGCTGGTAGTAGATGCAATTAATCGACTAGAAACTGAAGTTGCACTGTGTCCGGGACAATGTGCAAATGATATTAATCGCGAACTTATCAAATTTATCAAGAGATTGGTAAAGCAGCAATATAAGTTTGCATCAGATGCACAACATGCGGGTAGAAGGGCATGTAAGAATACTGGTCCGGGTCTAAAGTTGACAAAACCAGTAGAAAGACAACTTCAAACTCTACTTGATAGGTGCCCAAATAAAGTGTGTCGCCAATAAGTAATTGAAAATATTAAAGCACTACCAGAAATGGTAGTGCTTTTTTTATTTGACTTTTGTGTTAGTTTGTGAGATTATATAATTATATTATAGGAGTTGTTATGAAAAAAATTCTATTGATGTGTTTGGTATTAACTTTGTGTAGTTGTACACAAAGTATTACTAGTTTGCCGTCCGGCACAACTATGGGAAGAATTCAATTTCCTCGAATTTTTGTGCAAGGCGGAGACTCAACATATGGTATTAATTTTCAATGCCCACCAGGAAAACTTTCGGATTGTGTCGGTGCCGGAATGTGGGGTGGTGTGAGTGTCAATCGACAGTTAAATCGTTAATATGGCTATAGAACTTTTTGGTTGGATAGGCACAGTGCTTTTGACTGTATGTACACTGCCACAATTGTGGTTGACGTGGAAATATAAACAAGTGCAAGGATTGTCACATTCCATGATTTGGTTGTGGTTATTCGGTTTAATTTCGATGTTTATTTACGTGTATAATACCACCCAACAACCAACATTACTTGCCAATTATGGTATTAATATTTTTATAGTAATTATATTGTTGGTGGGCTATCATCGTGGTAAACGCTGAAACGTTTTGGATAGTTTTTATTATTTTGTGCATTTCGGGTGCCCTACCAGTAGCTTGCATGTGGGCAGGATTTTATATACTCACAAAGTAACGATAAATATGAGTGATGAGAACGTTTTTTGTGTACAGCAATTTAAAAGTTTCGCCCTTTATAATGGGAGATGCCCCTATTCCTGGGTTTGATTTGTTGACATGGGATCATGAATCCTCGGTTCCAGGAACTTTGTGGGATTTGGGGCATGATGCTGGACTTACTAAAATTGGTCGCGGGGTTGTTTATGGTCAATTATGGGTCGCAAACAACATAGATAAAATATGTTTGCTTGAAGAATACATGGGTGTTTATAGTGGATTGACAGAACCAACTCCCGTAGAAGTTAAAGTTGCAACTAATGACGGGGAAATACAAGAAATTGTCAAGGCAATAACTTTTCATTTGACAAATATTCAAGAATGTTATAAAATTGTTGAAGATGGCAAATGGCAAATTAAAAGAAGTAAATTATAAAGAGTAATATTATGTTGTCAGTAATTGGTCAATATGTTACCCCAACAGTTATAAAATGGGGTGTTATCATACTAACTGCATTTGGTGTATATTTTTATATTAGTCATTTACGTGCCGAAAATAATAGACTAATCCAAGATAACGCTTCACTTAAAAATGCAGTAAAAATGCAAGAAGAAACAATAAAAGGACTGCAAGAAGATCATACAAAAATTATTAAATCTAAAGATCAACTAAATGAGAAGGTGGTTGAACTACAGAAAGAAAAGGTTGATCTAATAGATAAATTAAATCGTGAAAGCAAAAATAAAAAGTCGATTGAAGAACTTGCCAGAAAGAAAACCAAACTAGTAGAAAAGGCAGTAAACAACGGAACTGCAAAAGCTTTAGAATGTTTCGAGTTGCTTAGTGAAAATAAAGAGTGTAATTAATATGAAATATATTATAGTATTGTTAGCATTATTTTTGTCTGGTTGTAGTACACTAGATGTTTCATCTAAACCCATAGAAAAGCTACCACTACAACTACAGCGTCCCGTCCCGCTCAAAATGCGTCCTGTTAAATTTATCATTATAACTAAAGAAAGTGCTGGAGCAGTATTTGAGGCTATGGAAAAGGCTGGTATGCAGCCCGTATTGTTTGGTTTATCTGGTGGTGATTATAAATCACTCGCAATTAATATTAAAGATATACAAAATTTTATTGCTACACAAAATAAAATCATTATTCTTTATAAAGAATATTACGAGCCAACAAAATAAACTTGTATTATAATACCAGTTGTTGTATTATAATACTATGTTTGAGTTCCCATCAACACCATATCCACAGTGCAGATTTCATACAATTTCTCGTTGGGGAAAGGTGTCTGAGTTTTCTTTCTACGAAACAGAAAAAATTGTATCCGTGGGTTTGGCTGGCAGCATAGACACATATAATTTTCATACAATTCATTTTGGCGGAAAACTCGAAACTAAAAAATATGGTTGGTGTGTAGTCGATTACAATAATCAAACTTATGATTTTGATACAAATAAAAATCGTATAGTTCATATACTTTCGCAACCAATTCAATCGCAAATTGTATTTTTAAAAGATTTGCGAATGAATAAGCCAACATTAAACGTGCAAGAAAGATATACAGGAACACTACGCAACGCAATAGCATATAATAATGGATACGAAACTCTTGGTCCATTAGAATTAGCACCCTGCGTTAATAATTCGTCTGATAATTTGTATCCAAGCCAGCAACAAATAATTCATATTTTTCAGTTGTTTCCGTGGGACGAAAATTTTAATATTAAGATGAAAGATTTGATATGAAGTATCTCGACGACAAATATGTAATGCTGTTGTCAAATCAACTGCCTAAATTTAAGAAAGCAGGTAAGGTATATAATTTTCGCTGCCCATATTGTTTAGATAGCGAAAGGCACAAAAATAAAAGAAGGGGATATATTTACAATTTTCCTGATATGCCAACACTTTTATATAAGTGCCATAATTGTGGCGTTTCGGTCAGCTTCCCAACATTTTTAAAATTTGTTGATGCAAATTTATTTAACGAATATATTTTCGAAAAATTTAAAGACAACAAACCAATTGAACAGGATATAGAGATTAGATGTGACGACAAAATTGTGCCAACAAAACATCTAATTGATGCACCGACAATAGCAGAACTGCCCGACACGGACATACACAAACAATATATAATTAAGCGCAAAATTCCACAAGACATGTGGGGGAACATTTATTATGTTCACGATTTTAAACAGTGGGCACACGGAAAAGTTCCCGACGAAAAATATCATTCACTTATAGAAAATGATCCCCGCATTTTGTTTCCGTTTTATTCTCCAAATAAAACTTTAATTGGAGGGCAAGGAAGAACCATTTCCGCCAATAATAAACTTAGATATATAACTTTTAAGACTGATGAAAAAGAAGAGTTAATCTATGGTTTGGATCGAATAGATTTAAATCAAACAATATATTTGGTTGAAGGACCAATTGATAGTTTGTTTATACCAAATTGCTTGGCTTGTGCTGGATCAGATTTGGCTGGTTCTGTAGAAAGGGTTCGCAACTATCTACCACAAATATTGGACCAACAATTGGTGCTAATTTATGATAATGAGCCTCGTAATAAACAAATTGTATATTTGATGGAAAAGGCGGTAAAAAATTTTAAAGTGGTTATATGGGACGAATTCACACAAGAAAAAGATATTAATGATATGATTTTGTCGGGGTTGACAAAAGACGGACTTTTTGATATTATAAAACAAAGAACTTTTGGTGGATTGTCTGCACAACTTGAGTTCCGAAAATGGAGGAAATGTTAATGGGTTATATTATTGAATGTAAAATTAATGAATTGCTGGACGAAAGAAAAAAGTTTCAAGATATTAGACAAAGATGCTTGGACGAAGCAATAAAAGCAGAAGAGGAAATGTTAAAGCTCACCGTAGCTATAGAAAAACTCAAAAATAAAGAAAAAGAAAATGCAAATATTTGATGGAATTCCTGTATTTGGTCAACTTGAAAGTCCAGAAACACTTCAACAAATTAAAAAGTGTGCTGAACGTGGTGTGGCATCTGCTCTTATGGCAGACCATCATCTTGGTTATTCTATGCCTATTGGCGGTGTCGTTGCTTACGATGGTTTTATTTCTCCTTCTGGTGTCGGTTATGATATCGCCTGTGGTAATAAAGCAGTGCGCCTTAATGTTTTGGGATCTGATTTACGCAAAAACATTGCGCAAATAATGAATGATGTGTGGAATAATATTTCTTTTGGTGTTGGTCGCAAAAATAACAAAAGTGTTGACCACCAACTCTTTGATGATCCTGCGTGGACAATTCCTGAAATAGCTCAACATAAATTGAAAGCACAACAGCAACTAGGAACTGTAGGTTCTGGTAATCATTATGTTGATATATTTGTTGATGAAATGGATCGCGTTTGGGTTGGTGTACATTTTGGTTCTCGTGGGTTGGGGCATAGTATAGCAACACACTTCCTAAAAGCTGCTGGAAGCACAGATAATATAATGGCAGAACCAACACTTTTGTCAGATACGTCTGATTTGGGTGTTCAGTATATATTGGGCATGGAATTGGCAGGAAAATATGCATATGCTGGTCGTGATTGGGTATGTAGTAAAGTTGCATCAATAGTTGGTGCAAATATCGTTGAAGAAGTGCACAATCATCACAATTTTGCGTGGAAAGAAAATCACTTTGGGAAAGATTTGTGGGTAGTTCGTAAAGGTGCTACACCTGCACAGCCAGGTCAGCGCGGGTTTGTCGGTGGCAGCATGGGCGACGATTCTGTTATATTAAGTGGTATTGATAGCGATATATCTAAGCAGACATTATATTCTACTGTGCACGGTGCTGGTAGAATTATGAGTCGCACAAAAGCTGCCGGAAAAATTAAATGGGTTCGAGATAGAGATGCGGGTGGTAAAAAAATGCCGAAACGCATAAGTGAAGGTTTAGTGTCTCGTGATATGATGATGGATTGGGTTCAATCTAAAGGGGTTGAATTGCGCGGTGCTGGTGTAGATGAGTCACCACATTGTTATAAACGTTTGGTTGAAGTTTTAGCAGCACACACAGACACAATTAAAATTGAACACACATTAACTCCAATTGGAGTGGCAATGGCTGGATCGGACGAATACGATCCGTATAAGGATTAATATGTATATAACAGTATATGAAGTTTTGTTGGCATATGATTTTTCCGACACAGTTTCTATGGGGTTATATTTTCGCGGTCGTGCAGCAATAAAAAAAGCCAAAGAGCTTGCAAAACAACATAAATTCGATAAAATCGAATCTACACTACAAAAACATGCTTGGGGCGAAGCAGACGAATTTGGTTTAATTCGTGGAGTATATATAACAGTCAGAAAAATTGAAGAATAATGTATGTCAGAAATAAAGGTACTAGATAAAGGTTTTGTTCGGCTCGTGGATTCGATGGGTGACGATTTGTCTATCGTGCAAGCAGCTCGCGTTTCATATGGTAAGGGAACTAAAAAAGTTTCTGAAGATGAGGGATTGATTAGATATTTACTTCGTCACGGACACACAACGCCATTTGAAATGGTTCAGTTCAAGTTTCATATTAAAGCACCAATTTTTGTTATTCGTCAATGGCATCGACATCGTATGTGGAGTTATAATGAAGAGTCGGGTCGTTATTCAGAAATGCGTGACGAATTCTATTTGCCCGAAACCAGTAAAGTAACCAAACAAAATCCTAATAATAAGCAAGGCGGAACAGATGAGGTGTTGCCCGATCCTGATGGATATGTAGAATCTTTTGAATATACTCAACGGCTAGTTCGCCATGATTATGAACTGTTTCTAAAAAATGGTTTGCGAAAAGAATTGGCGCGGATTAACTTACCATTAGCTCAATACTCACAAATGTATGCAAGTGTAGACTTGCATAACTTGTTTCACTTCTTGCGCTTGCGCCTAGATAGTCATGCACAATATGAAATTCGGGTATATGCAGAAGCTATTCAACAATTGATTAAACCTATTGTTCCCATAGCCTATACCGCATTTGAAGATTATGTATTAAATGGTATAAAATTGACCGGAAAAGACATACAAATTATTGCAGAGCTGCTGGACATTAAATTAGATAGTGGCATCCCCCCTGACCTTGTTGAAACGGTTGGGAAAAAACATTTAAAAAATAAAAGAGAATTTGACGAATTTGTTCAAAAGTTGAATATATTACTAAACAATTCGTCTAAATAGCTTTAAGACGAGTTTACGTAAATAAATATAAATACGTATACTTAATGAATTAAATAATTAGGAGTGCTTGCCGTGAAAAAGTTACTATCATTTTTTCTTACTTTTGCTGTTGTTTTGGGTGTAGTTCAATATCGAGACGATCTTGGACAAGCCTTTTCATCCCCTACCAATTCTTCGGAATTAAGAGTTACTGATCGCGGATTACTAAATGTAGGTCGCGCACCATTTGCAATTGCGCACAGACGATATCAGTGCGACGATTTTTTAAAATCTGTAGATAGGCTTCAAGTTTTAAATATAGCATTTTTGTACCACACATTTGGTCACAATTATGATTGCATTAAAACCTTGATGCAAGATCCTCGACTATCTAAATTAGAAATTCATCTTATTAACGAACCATGTCACAGAAATCGTCGTTGCGAAAAGCATGAATTTTTGGCATCGGTAAGTTCACCACAAAAATATGATCAGTTGCTTCGTGCGCGAGACGCAAAATTAAAGGCACGATTTGATAAGTACGTCGAAAGGCTTCAAGCTTTATTGGCAGGATATTTGCAGCCAACGACTCAATGTTATATTAGCCCCGGACTCGAAAGTAATGTTGGTGATAGGGCAGCAAAAGTTTTGGTTCGGTGGGCGCGAGAAGCTTTCCCGCAATGCAAAATTGTATGGAACCCGCTAAAACCAAAAGGTCCGGCAAGAGCTGTTGGTGCAGATTTAGTTGAAGGTCATGGACCAGCACCAAAATTAAGTGGTCCTTGTATTGCAAACTTGGACGGAACTGATGTTAATTTTCCAGAAAGAACATCAACAATGGTTAAAACTCATGTTGAAGGACAACCAAAGAATTGGGTAAATTCTGGTGCAGCATTACAATCATATCTTAACGAGTATGGTAACAAATGTGAGTTGGCATTTGTTTGGACAGTTGAAGATAACTGCAACAACAGTGGAGATACTAGTGGATTTAAACCACCACTAACTCGCCAATGTAGAGTTGGAAAAGTTAATCAATTGGCAGCAAAGGAAGTAAAGACTGCACATGTTAACGGTCGCAGAGAACCAAGAAACTTAGAATATACCGAAGAAGATATGAGGTCTTTTGCTGGTTGTTCTGTTGTTCGTGAAAATTGGAATGACGGTGATAAGCGCGGTAGACTACTAAAGCAATCAGAATTTTCTGATCGTGGTGGTGTGATCATCACTTCAACTGATTTGAATGGATCGCGATCTATCGAAATACAGGCAAGGGGTCGTCGCGTAGATTCATACACAAGGAATGGTCAATATACACATGATGGTGGTCGTAGAGATTTGTGGAGATCCAGAACATCACCAACAAAATATCCATTTAAAGTTGCTGTGCGAATTCGTGATCGATCTGGAAAATTAATTTGCTACAAAATTCCAAATCCAACAATTCGTCAAGATTAATTTCATCCACAAATAAAAAATTATAAATATTTTCAAATGGCACTTTACAGTGCCATTTGTTTTTGATATCCTCATACTAATTGTTTATGTATTTGAACGCAGCGGAGAAATATGTCCAAGACTCTACCGACCCAATTCCAGTCGTATATTCACCTTTCACGTTATTCAAGATGGTTGCCAGAAAAAATGAGACGGGAAACTTGGGAGGAAACGGTAGAAAGATACTTCGATTTTTTCCAAGAACATCTTAAAAAAAATTACAAATATGATTTGAGTACACGTTTGCGCAACAAATTGCGCGATGCTGTTCTTGAGTTGCGTGTAATGCCATCGATGCGAGCACTAATGACTGCTGGACCCGCACTTGAGCGAGAAAATGTTGCGGGTTACAATTGCAGCTATATACCAATCGATCACCCTCGTGCATTTGATGAAATTTTATATATTTTAATGAATGGTACTGGTGTAGGATTTTCTGTCGAACGCCAGCATATAAACAAATTACCAGCCGTGGCTGATGAATTGTTTGAAACAGACACAATAATTGTTGTGCGCGACAGTAAGTTGGGGTGGGCAAAAGCTTTAAAAGAACTAATAACCATGCTTTATGTGGGACAAATCCCTAAGTGGGACATGTCCAAAGTTAGACCAGCAGGAACCCCACTGAAAACTTTTGGTGGACGTGCATCTGGTCCCGAACCACTAAACAATTTATTTCATTTTTGTGTGCGTATTTTTAGAGAAGCTGCTGGACGCAAACTTACGTCGCTTGAGTGTCACGATATAGTTTGCAAAATTGCTGATATTGTTGTTGTGGGCGGTGTGCGCCGTTCTGCACTGATATCACTTTCTAATCTTTCAGATGATAGAATGCGTGTCGCAAAATCTGGACAGTGGTGGATAGATGCCGGACAACGTGCATTAGCTAATAATTCTGCTTGTTATACAGAACGCCCCGACATCGGCATCTTTATGAAAGAGTGGCTATCACTATATGAAAGTAAGAGTGGAGAACGAGGTATTTTTAATCGCGTTGCCGCCAGCAATCAATGTAAAAAATATGGAAGGCGTGATCCAAACCATGAATTTGGAACTAATCCGTGTTCAGAGATTATTTTGCGCAGTCGTGAATTTTGTAATTTGTCCGAAGTAGTTGTCAGGCACGACGATACAGAAGACACACTAAAAGAGAAAATCGAACTGGCTACAATTTTAGGAACCATACAATCCACACTTACAAATTTTAATTATATTTCAAAGGAATGGAAAAATAATTGTGAAGAAGAAAGGTTGTTGGGGGTTTCCCTAACCGGAATCATGGATTCGGCTATATTGAATAATCCAGAAGATCCAAATTTACCTGGACTGTTGGAGCGTTTACGAGAACATGCAGTAAAGATTAATACCAAGTTTGCAAAAGAAATTGGGATTAATCCATCCGTGGCTATAACTTGTGTTAAACCTTCTGGTACAGTTTCACAATTGGTCGATAGCGCATCTGGAATTCATGCAAGACATTCCGAATATTATGTTCGTACTGTAAGAGCAGATAAAAAAGATCCGTTGTGTCAATTGATGAAAGATATGGGATTTCCGTGGGAGCCTTGTGTAATGAAACCTGACAATGTTGTTGTGTTTTCATTTCCAATCAAAGCTCCCGATGGGGCGATTGTTCGCAAAAATTTAACTGCCATCGAACAGTTAAAAATGTGGCTAGTGTATCAGCGTCATTGGTGTGAGCACAAACCATCAGTCACCATCACCGTAAAAGAAAACGAATGGGTTGAGGTTGGTGCATTTGTGTGGAAACACTTTGACGAAATGTCTGGTGTTTCATTTTTGCCATTTCTTGACCATGTGTATCAACAGGCACCGTATCAAGATTGCACTAAGGAAGATTATGAAGCCCTGCTTTCAAAATTGCCAAAGGATGTCGATTGGGCTAAGTTATCTGAATACGAAAAGAAAGATCACACATCAGGAACACAAGAGCTTGCTTGTACGGGCAATGCCTGTGAAATAGTAGACCTTTAGGACACCTATATACGTGTATGTGATTAATGCACGTATATAGGAGTTAGAATGAAACCTAAAGGTAAAGAGTTGGAGTGCCAAGAGTGCACAAACATATTCACAATTAAAACAGCATCCAAAGATCCTGTTAGCTTCTGCCCTTTTTGTGGTGAAGATATTATTGTCGAGGAAGATTTTGATGAAGAAGATGAAGACCTAGAAGACGATTATATAGACTTGGACGAAGAAGAAAACTAACACGTCTATGTTAGGAGTGCCAAGTTTATGATAATAGCTGGAATTGATTATAGTATAACCTCTCCTGGCATGACTATTCATACGGGCAAAGAGTGGAGTTTCAACAACTGCCACTTTTTTGCTATCACAGACAGAAAAAAGTCTGTCATTCACCAAAAAGGATTTCTTTGGGTTGCTCAGTCAGAAGATTATATTACCCAAGAAGAACGCATAGATCACCTAGCCACAACATTTGTGGGTTGGTGTCAACAATGGGGTGTTGAAAAGGTTTATATAGAAGATTATGCTTTTGCTGCTAGAGGTAAGATATTTCATATTGGGGAAAATTGTGGTGTACTAAAGCACCAGCTATACAAAGCAGGAATATCGATTAATGTTGTTTCGCCCCCAACCATCAAAAAGTTTGCAACGGGAAAGGGTAATGCACAAAAACACGGCATGGGCGAGGCCTTCCTAGCGGAAACCCACTTCGACTTTCATAAGTTATTGAATACAGAAAACATTTCGAACACTTCCCCAACTTCAGACATAATAGATTCATATTATATTTGTAAATATGGGCACCAGGCTAGTCAAAAGAAATAACTCGCAATTTCCTTTATTTTACCCCACTTAACCTATTGAAATTATTAAACGAAAAAACTCAAATTTTTTGGGTATTGACGTAGTTTTGTATTTTTGCTATGCTTTTATTATGTGAGGTTATTTGGAGTTGTTATGAAAAAGTGGACTTATGTGATATTTGCTAAAGATGGTAACGAACATGCGTTTACTGTCGATTATTTGAAACAAAAGGGGGAAGCTCCCCAAACCCACCCGATTTATTATTTTGTTCATTTGGAGTTGCCAGAATTTATTAATATTTTGCAACAACGATTGGATGAACATTATGGTAATAGTGGGCAAGGATATAAAAATAATATAGCTGTCGTATATGCACCATCTATGGTGGAGTCAAAAATACCATCTACACCAGAGCACGAACGTGCACACTCACAACATAAACGATACTTGAAGCCACATGAATATAAGCGCATACTTATAGAATCATTTGGCGATTCCCAAAACGTCAAAAGTGATACCTTTGGTGTTGGTATTACCGTGTGGGAATTTTATGATGCCCCAGAAGAATATAGAAATTTATCAACAAATGGTGGGGATGAGGATTGGTTGGTCTTGATTCCTGCACAAATTAATGATAATATAATGCAATATGGTTTGCCGTATTGGATCGAGAGTATGGATTCTTGCCGTGAACCACAAATACACAAACTCCCAAATGGAGACACTATAGTGATAGGAGCACACGCATAATGAACACAACAAAGTTTGAAGAAGATTTAAGAGCAGCCGAAAAAGCAAATTTTCAGGAAATACTTCAAAAACATGTTTGTAATGTAACTTTCATTAAAGTTGATGGCTCTACTCGTGTTATGAAGTGCACTCTTAGGAAAGACATGTTGCCACCCGAACCAGCCAAAAATGAAGACGGCACACCAAAGAAAGATTTTAAAACTACTGTGCCAGTCTTCGATTTGGAAAAAGGTGCGTGGCGATCTTTTCGTGTTGATAGTTTACAAGACATTCAAATTGAGGAATAGGATATGATTATGAAAAATTGGGTATACGTAATTTTTGCTAAAGATAATAAAGAATACACTCGCACAATTGAAGAGTTACAACGACATCATGGAGTGCCAACAACTCTTTCGTCACAATTTTTTGTTCACGCAGAAGATCAAATGCACATCTTGGTGTTAGTAAATCGTCTAAATGAACAGATTGTTAAAGGCGGAAACAAGAGCTATAAAAATCATTTGGCTATAGTATATCCTCCATCAGCAGTTGCACTTAAAATGGCTGAAGTCAAGGAACATGCCGATATGCACAATTTACACCGCCAACATCTTCCCCCCGAAGATTATAAAATTATTAGTATTGATGGGTTTATTAAGACCAACGAAGAAGTCGAAGAAGAAGCACGACAAAAGAAAAAGAGTCGCGAAGAATGGTTTGCTAATAGGATGAGGACTGTCACAAATGTTTAATATGGAAGAAACAAATCAAGAACTTATTAATTCCGCGCCAACAAAAACTGCAACAAAACAGCGCAGGAAACCGCGCATGTCAGCAGAGGAAATCACCTTACGCTATTTTGGTGATGAGCCACGATGGACAAAGCCAACGGAAGAAAATTCAGAAGCACATCAGTTAGGCACACTTTTAAATTGGTATTCGTATCACAAAGAAAAGAAAGATGCCAAAAATTTTATTGTAACATATCTGAAAAAGATTGGAGAGGATAAAAATTTTATTTCTGGTGTCGAAAACCTTTCTGAAGATCATTTTATAACTACTATGGGTTGGGTTGCTCGAATTTTGTCATTTTCTCCAGAGGGCATGTCAGACAAACCAAAGTCACATTTAGATAAGTTTGTGTCTAAGCTTAAATTAATTGTAGATGAAAAAGAAAAAATTAAGAAAGCTGCGGAAGAAATTAAACCCACACAGCGTGTAGATATCCAACAAATTCTGGAAGAACAATTGCGTGGGTATTTGGGGCACGTTGCTGGAGAAATTGATTCTTTTATTGAAAATAATTTCAAGAATGATTTTGATTTGCGGGGTTGGCTTGCATCAGGAAATGTTAAAGCCATCCAAGCAAAACGAATTGCAGAGCAGCTTGAAACTGATGTTACGGAATTAAAGGAAGCATTAGCCAAAACAGATCCACAGCTAATTGAAGGCTATTCGCATTGGACTGATAAGCAACTTAAATCTGTTATTGGATTTTATGAGCGACTAATTTTTGAAGCAAAAGATTGGTATGATTGTGCAAAAGAGTTGGGCAAAATTCATCGCAAACCTAGAATGCGAAAAATGAAATCACCCGAACAACAAACAGCTAAAGTAAAGTACCAAAGAAAAGATGAGCAAAATAATCTCATTTCTGTCGAACCTAAAAAATTAATTGGTGCAACACAAGTTTGGGTGTATAATACAAAGTATAGGATGTTGGGTGTATATAACGCAGCTAATGATAGGGGCATGATGGTAAAGGGCACGACTCTTTACAACTTTGACGAAACCACATCAATAGAAAAAAAGTTACGTAAACCAGAACAAGTCTTGCCAAAAATTGTTGATGGTGGTAAAGTAGCATTAAGAAAAGTTATGGATACTATTAGATGTAAACATAGAGTTCTGTCTGGTAGGATCAATGAACATACAATTATTATTAAAGTTTTTTAATGAGAAATAAACCCATCATAACAATAAAATCTTTTGTTGTATGGGGATTAATTTTCTTTAATCTTTTTGTGTGGTTTCGTAATGTTGTTAAATTAACTTATGTATTGCTTGGAGGTATGTGATGTCGAAACAAGATGATAAGGGTGCTTGGGTAATTCCACCACAACAGCTACAAGAATTTTTGACAAAGCCTATCGATTATGATAAGCTAATACAAGATTGTTTAGAAACCCCACAATCAGTGATACACACCAAAAAGAAGAATAAAAAATCTTTTTGGACAAAAGAAATTACATTTGGCGTATGAGTTTAACCGATCCGACACCAGATACAGTTAAGGAAGAAATTGCGTCTCTACGTCTTGAAAATGCATTACGTGGACTAGCAATTCTAGTAAATTGTTTGGCTGTCACCATTTCGTGGTCATTACATAAGTCTGTGTTTTGGGCATTTGTGCATGGATTTTTTGGTGGATTTTATATAATATATTATTTGGTAACAAGATGACAACAAATCCAAAAGATTCATATATCATTTTTTATGATCTTGAAACCACCGATCTGAATCCAACTGGACAGATATTAAACTTTGCATTAGTTGCAGTCGATCATAATTATGATGAAGTTGAAGAATTAAAAGGCACTATTGCATTAACCCCAACGCAATTACCAAATCCATATGCAATTTTAGCAAATAGGGTTGATGTCATAGAACACCAAAAAAATCCAACATATAAGACGGAACGCGATGCAATGTTGGACATCGCGGGATTTATTGAATATTACAAAGAACGTTCTCGACGACCGCTTATAGTTGTGGGGTACAATACAACGCGATTCGACTTATTTTATTTGCGCACAGTAATGACACGCAATGGTGTTAATCCGTATATTGGTAGTCCAAACAATAAGACGCGCTATGATAAGGATGTGTTGCACATAGGTCAGTATGTGGCAACAATTGATCCTGAGTTTAAAAAACTTTTTACAAAAGAAGATGGTAAAGTTAGTTTGCGTTTGGAAACAGTTTCGAAGAAATTGGGATTGCTTCAAGGGAAGCAAGAGCACGAATCGCGAGCTGACGTAGATATAACAATTAAATTGGCAAAATACTACTTAGAGTATTACAACATACATCTCGATACTTTTGAGTCTTATCAAGCAAGAGATTATGAAAAAACCAAAACCGTAATTCAAAAAGTTCATCCCAATGACGATAGACATCACCACAACCCCGATGAAAATGCAGTAGGTTCCGGGCGCATGGTATATTTTGATGGCAATGATCCACAGAGAAAGGGACAATCTTTGTGGATCGATTTAGATAAATGGAAAGCTGGGGCAGGGAGAGATGCGGTATCATGGTACAACATGCACACCAGCACATTTTTTGTTTCTGGTAAAGTTGAGTTTGATCCTGCTGAAATTGATGCAGCGATTAATTCTTATCCCAATCTAACATTAGCAAACTTTTTTCCAGAAAAAAATTGCGATGTGGAAGCTTGGATATACATGATAGATTATGGCACAACAAATTTGTTGTCTGAGTTGGTTAGTTTGCAAGATCCAACTTGGCGCACAGAATGTTTAGCACACATTAATACAAAATTAATTGATCCTAAACAAAGAAAATATTTTACACAATTGTATAAAAGATATTTACTTAATACACAAAAGAACCACGACGATGAATATAATGCAATGTTAAAAGCATATGCTTTATATCGATATGGCGGTAAAATGAAAGTTAATCGTTATGATTGTGTAAGTGTATATGAAAAGGGTGTATTTAATGCAGATTTTCATGCAACGTGGAATGAATTGGTTGCAGACATAGATAAACTTTTGTCAGAACGTACAGATCCCGAAGATATTCATTTGTTGACTCAACTTAAACAGTTTTATCTTAATTCCAAAATTTATAAAATTGCTGGTAAAGAGCTACAAACAATACATAGGATCAAAAAATGAGTGAAGAAAATAGTGCGCCCATCGAAGTTGATATGGCTACAGTTGATGTAGTTATCGAAGATTTTGTTGTTATTGGAGTAACCATAGAAATTAAAAAAGATATGGTTCGTGAATTGGGTAGCGCAAATTATTGGAAAATGTTAATTCAAAAAACTATAGAAAGTCATCTACCAGAAGCAAAGTATAGAACAAATGTACAGTAATTATTATACAGTAAATTTTGAGCAGCACCAATATCCAAAAGGAAATCTTTATGCTATTGGCGATATTCATGGGTGTGATAACGCTCTCAATTTGCTGTTAGATTTGCTGATTATGGATAATAAATTATCGACCGACGATAAAGTTATTTTTTTGGGTGACTATATTGATCGAGGGCAATCATCTAAAGGTGTAATAGAAACATTAATAGATTTTCAGAAGCAATATCCTGCCACTGAATTTTTACGTGGTAATCACGAAGACATGTTTTTATCGTTTTTTGGACAACAGGGATTGTATGGTGATTCATATCTTCGCAACGGCGGTGATGAAGTATTAAAAGAATATGGACTAAACAAATTGGTTCGCCAAAAAATGTCCGGCATCCATTTCTTGGCAGACAAACCCACACTATACAGCAAACTTCCGCCATCACATCGGGAATTTGTTGAAAATACAAAGATGGGGTTGGAGTTCCCTGATTTAATTTTTGTTCATGCTGGACTTAATATATTTCAACCTTTGACTAAACAAAGCAATGAGGATGTTGTTTGGATGAGAGATCCATTTTTGGGTGCAATGCACCATTTTGGTAAATGGGTCGTACATGGACACACACCAACAAATGAAGTCTACTTTAACGCTCCATACGAAATCAACTTAGATACTGGTTGTGTTTTTGGTGATTTGTATGGTAATAAATTAAGTTGTATTAAATTTAATTTGCGTGATATAATTAACTCAGAAATCATAGATGTAGTTAATCCTGATCCTGGTTACTAATGACTAAGAAACGTAAACCCAAAAAATCAGAATTAGAAATATTAAGAGAAGATTCTGTAGTGCAAGAGTGTTATGATATAGCACTTCAACATTTTCGAGATGAGGAAAGAACTAATTTGTGGTTTCGTGTTATTAATCCGGCATTAGGTTTAGACATGCCTTCCCCGATTGATTTAATTAATAGGGGAAAAGCCAAATACTTGTTAGCAAAATTAAAGGAAACTGTAGTATGAGTACATTTGCAGTAAGAGTGGTTCCATTTACTTTAGAAAAGCACCCAAATGCAGATAGTTTGTCGATAGCAACTATTAAGGGTTGGCAATGTATTGTCAAAACTGACGAGTTTCAAAATGAAAGTTTAGGTGTTTATGTGCCACTTGATGCTGTTGCAGATAAAGAACATCCACTTTTATCTTTTATGGAAGGCAAAAAGGTAAAAACAATTCGTCTTCGACAAGTAATTTCGCAAGGCATACTCTTACCATTTACCAAAGTATTAAATTACATTTCTACTACACACGGAGAAGTGTTTCCTTTTCCTGGTGAGGGTGATGATCTAAAAGAATTGCTTTTTATTCGTAAGTGGGAACCACCCCCAGAACCAATGCGGGGCACCTCTGTTCCTGATTTTATGGCAATTGAGTTGCCAGACGAAATGCAAAAATATACCGATATAGAAAATGTTAAAAATTTTCCTGAAGTGTTGGTTGAAGGTGAAGAGGTGGTCATAACAGAAAAGCTTCACGGCACTAGTGCTCGGTTTGGTTTAATTGATGGTAAATTTTATATTGGTTCGCGCAATCGTGGACTTCGTACAGAGAATTTTATTAGTAAAGCTGGTGAACTGATCGAGATCAAAAAGAGCACTTGGCACGAAGTTGCCGAAAAAGAAAATATTATAGAAATTTTGAAAAATCTAACTGTATCGCTGAATAGTAACAAAATTATTCTATATGGCGAAATTGTAGGCAAATCAATACAAGATTTAAAGTATGGTCACGAAGAGCCAACATTTTATGCATATGATGTTGCATATGTTGATTCTGATGGACTGACCAAATATCTTTCTGCATCAAGTTTTAGGGAAACTGTAGGTTCGGCTGGAGCTAAACTAGTTCCTCTAATTAAAGTTGGTCCCTACAGCAAAGCTGATTTGGAATTGCGTAACGGCAAAACCACATTGAATGATTCTCACGTAAGAGAGGGTGTTGTTATCGAACCAAGCCAACCACGATTTGATCGTTCGTTGGGTAGAGTCATACTCAAATCTATTGGGGAAGAGTATCTTTTGCGGAAAGGAGCAACTGATTATTAATGAAATTATTAAGTAGTCCACAAATCCTGTTAAAAAATACTCCAGAAACGTATTATTGGATGGGATTTTTTATGGCTGACGCAACGTTTATCCAAAATAGATTAAAAATTCATTTAGCCAAACGAGATATTGGGCACATTAAAAAAATAAAAAAATATTTAAAATATACCGGCAAAAATAAAAAGCCAGCATTTTCTGTAGTAGATCATATAACGATCCCTTTGCTTAGACAAAAGTTCGACATTAAACCACAAAAAACATATAATCCACCAAACTTAAAAAAAATTTTCAAAAACACTTCCCCAAAATTAATTTTTTCTTTTATAGTTGGATATATCGATGGAGACGGTTCCATTTATCGTGGCACAGATAATAAAAATAAAACATACCTGGCATTAAAGGGACATAAAACTAGCTTTAAAAATTTTTGTTATATGGTCAATTTTTTACAAACATTTTTAAAAATAAAAACGCCCACACCTTTTATAAATTCTCAGGGATATGCAGACTTTAAGTGTGGTAAAAATGAGTCACTAATAGCAATTAAAAGAAAAGTTTTGAGTTTGTCGCTACCAGTACTAAAAAGAAAATGGAGCAAAATAAACTTAAATCGCACCACACAATATATGATTGGTATAAAAAATAAACAAAATATCGATAAACTAAAACAAGCAAATTTAACAAACAGCCAAATTGCAAAAAAGCTAAAAATTTCAAAATCAACTGTTACAAAACATACAAAAAGGATGTAATATGATATGGTTTACCGCCGATCATCACTTTGGGCACAGAGCTATAAGATATTATTGCGGTCGTCCATTTGAGTCTATGGCTGAAATGAATGACACTATGGTTGCCAATTGGAATGCCGTCGTGCAACCTAAAGATATTGTCTATCATTTGGGCGATTTTGGATTTGGCTCACCTGAATATCTGCATAAAATTGCACAAAGACTTAAAGGACAAATCAACCTTATATTAGGCAACCATGACCGCAGGGTATTCAAAGAACCATTAGCCAGCAGATTTGGGTTTATTAAAGATGTGCACATGCTCAAAACCCAGGTTAAAGGTAATAGCCAACAAATCTTTTTGTCCCATTACGCACATCGCACATGGCCTCAGTGGAACTACGGCACCTGGCACCTGTTTGGGCACTCACATGGCAACATGCCTCCGTTGGGCAAATCTTTTGATGTTGGTGTAGATTGCTGGAACTTTACCCCAATTTCTATTGACTTTGTGCACCAAAAGATGCTAGAATTAGAACAAGCTGATGGGGAAAAACGTAAAGAGTATAATGGAAAATCGTATGAAGAAAAGCAGCAAGAAATCCTCGAAGAAGATAAAGACAGTTAGAACTACACTAACCGTGCTTATCCAAGGCACACAGCAGTTTGCTTTGGATATTCCGACCGATGAAGATGGGAATGTAAATGAGACTATATTTGCAGAAAAGGAAGAAGAAATCCTAAACGAAATTCAAAGGATTTTTCCTGCACTTTCTGTTGAAACTGTGGACGTGGAATAATGCCATGATTATTATTGATATGAACCAAACGCTAATTTCTACGCTTATGGCGCAAATTGGCAGTAATCCAAATGCCGAAATTTCGGAAGATTTGATTCGGCACATGGTACTCACGACAGTATTGCACTATAAAAGAAAGTTTGCTATCGATTATGGTAATTTAGTTTTTGCTGCCGATGATAAAAATTATTGGCGCAAAGATATTTTTCCATACTATAAAGCTGGAAGAAAGAAGTCTCGCGACAAGTCTGGGTTTAACTGGAAGTTAATTTTTGATTGCCTTAACAAAATTCGCGACGAGCTTCGTGAACATTTTCCATATAAAGTAATACAGGTTCCTCGTGCAGAAGCAGATGATATCATCGCAACGCTATGTAAATTTACACAAGAAAATTTAATTTCTAATGTATTGGATGACAGCAAAGAGCCTGTCCTTATCATATCTGGCGATAAAGATTTTATGCAGCTACAGAAATATGATAATGTTGCTCAATATTCCCCAATGCAAAAGAAATTTCTAAAAACTGATCATCCAGATTTGTTCCTCAAAGAGCATATTATACGTGGCGACGAAGGTGATGGTGTACCAAATTTCTTGTCCGACGACGATACGTTTGTTGTAGACACCAAACGACAAACACCTATTCGTCAGGTTAAATTAGATGTTTGGTTATCGCAACCACCAGAAGCGTTTTGCGAAACGCCAGAAATGCTTACTAAATACGAAAGGAATAGGAAATTGATCGATTTGTCTAATGTTCCGGTTGAGGTCGAGCAAGCTATTATAAATGAGTATAAAGCACCAATTCGTGGTGACCGATCTGAACTTTTTAATTATTTTATTAAAAATCGATTACGATACCTTTTAGAAGATATTGGTGAGTTTTAATATGGCAATAAAATTTCGAAAAACAATTGGTGAAGTGTTTAGAGTTTTGGAAGAAGCCAAAACTAAAAAGGAACGTATTGCTCTTTTAAAGCAATTTGACTGTGCACCTGTGCGCGAAATAATTCGTTTAAATTTTTCCGAAAAGGTTAAATTTTTACTTCCACCTGGCAATCCGCCATACAAACCTTTGCAAGTCCCGCCTAATGCTCCAGAGTCCGGCGAAGCCAATTTATGGAGCGAATACAAAAAGTTGTATTTGTATGTAGAAGGTGGACACCCAACCCTTAAACAAGTAAAGCGAGAAATGTTATTTCTACAACTTCTTGAAGGACTCCATCCACAAGAAGCTGAATTACTTGTTAAACTCAAGGATAAAAAATTGAAGTGCGGGTTAACTCGCGCATTAATTGATGAAGTATATCCTGGACTATTACCACCTCTGGAGAAAAAGGTTGAAGATGCTTCCGGCAAAAAGGCGAAACAAGACAGTGACGGTGAAGGAAGTGATTCTTGAGTTCGATAGTGCGATGCCCGATCACGCAATCGAAAAAGATATACTTTCCGTAATCGAAGAAATAAACGGTGTGTTAAGTCAACACTTGCGTGGACCATTACCACAAATATCTGTCAACAAAGATAAGTTGGTTGTGGAAACCACACCCATACCAGAACACGACGAAGAGGACGAAATAACTTCGTAAGTGCGCGAAATCTCCCGACAACTAAATATATAAAACCCCAAGTTGTCGGACGACGATTATATGCGCAAACGTTTATGTAAGTTACTGAAGGCTATAGCCAAAACTTCACTTAGTATATCTAAATATGCCTGTCGCATATGTTTGTTTTTGCTTGCCATTTGCGCCAAACTTCTTAAATGGATATCAATATTTGTAGTCGCAATTCTCTTAGCTGCACAGATAGCAGGAAACCCAATACCAGTAGTTCCTGGAATACCAACCCCTTCCCCCATTGTTGGTAGTAAACAAATACACGAAATCATACCCCATACGCGCTGGAGTCATCTTAGACCCTGTGGAGCTTACTTAGATGAACAAGAAGAATTTGCTGCTGCTAGGCAGTGTGTTAACTCAAAAGTGCCGTTGTTTAAAAAGAAACCTGTACCGCAAACTGCATTGGTTCCCCGATGTTTTGTTATCACGACGGATAGCCCAAATGTGTTACAAGGCCCTTCTCACAATGCAATTCCTATTATCGACATTTTTAGAGGACGGATGGGGGGAATATTAGGATTTTATGACTCTTCTACCCAAACTGTTTATGTTGTAGAAAATGTAGATGTTGCCCAAATTTATAGACACGAACTTCAACACCACTTTCAGCACATTACCGGGCATACCGTCAACCACGAGGGCGAAGTCTGGAATAAGTGTGAACCGCCGTTATATGAACCCAGTAAAACTAGTATATTGGTTCATAGACTGTTAAATCAACCTACAAAATAAGTTTGTGGTAATAGTGAGTTACTTATTGCAATTTATGTTGCAAATAGGTCTTTTCTTATGTATAATTAACTATGTGGTTATGTTGGTCATACACTTTATTAAATTGTATTTTCGGGGTCCAAAAGATGGACTGGAAGAAGAAGGACATTTTATAATGGACACCATTAATCCTGCGCTGGGACATGAATGGGTTGATGATATAAATCAATTAGAAACACCAGATTTTAAAATTGTGGACTACTCAGTAGCTTATGTACATTAAGGGATAATATATGTCAGGACAAAAATTTGATACATTACCAGAAATTGTTTCACCAAGTGGCGAAGAAAAACTTTGTGTTGTTGACGAAGCTGGTGATCTAAAAAATATGAAATTGTCTACGGTATTGGGACAAGTTCCAGCTCCACCAACAATTCCAACTAATGTTGGTAAATTTGTCTCACCACCAGCATCGGGTTCTTCGCCAGGAAATCTCGGCGATTTTTCTGGAGATGGAGCTTATATTTATGTTTGCATTTCAGCAAATACTTGGATACGTGCATCTGCATCAGCATTTTAAAAATAAAGGGCTGTTTTCACAGCCCCCTAATTTATTTTTTCCTTGGAGCTTTTTTTGGCTTAGAAGGTTTAGCATCTGCCTTGATTTTTTCAGCAATTGCTTTGCATTCGGGGTGACAAGCCTTTTTTGGGCATTCGTCACAACGAGAACACTTCTTCAACCCCAAAAGACCAAGGAGTTTGCATATAAGTTTCTTCATATTGCTCCTTTTTCTTTGCAGTTATTCTAATATTTATGTTAATGTAATTGCAGGTTATGGACAAAAATTTGCAAAAAATGTATCGTTTGGCTCAGTTACAAGCACAGGCATCAGACCACCCAAAGTATATGGTTGGATGTGTAATTTTTTCGCGTAATAGAGTTTATGGTGCAGGATACAACATGCGTAAAACCCACCCACTATCCAACACATTTAATCATTTAATCCACGCAGAATTGTCTGCCATTTTGAATTCTAATGTTTCAAAGTTTGATCGGTGCTATGCTTTTGTTTATATGCAAAAACCAAACGGTCAAGTGGGTTTGGCTAAACCATGTTCTTGTTGCGAAAAGTTATTAAAAACGTATGGTTTTCGCGGTGCGTATTTCACTACCACTTGCAATAATATTGGTTTTGTGCAATACTAGAGATATGAATATATTTTATCTTGATCCTAATCCCATTTTAGCTGCACAATATCACAACGACAAACATTGTGTTAAAATGATACTCGAAACTGCACAACTATTGTGCACAGCACATCACGTTTTGGATGGTCCAAAAGAAGGTTTATATAAATGTACCCACAAAAATCATCCATGTTCTATCTGGGTTAGGGAATCCAAAGCCAACTATAATTGGACATACCAATTGTTTGTTAGTTTATCGCAAGAGTATAAATATAGATATGGTAAAGATCATAAAAGTTTCAAACAACTTGGAGACATTTTGTCTATAGCACCCACCAACATTCCGTCTGGTAATATGACCAATCCTGCACTAGCTATGCCAGATCATTTCAAGCATCAAGATCCCGTGCAATCATATAGAAATTATTATTGTGGCGATAAAGCTCGTTTAGCAAATTGGACTAAACGTGATACACCACAATGGTTTGTTAGGAGTTAATTATGCCAGTATATGACTATCAATGCAAAGAGTGTCAGCATCATTTTACAGACATGTTAAAAATTGATGATCGAAATTTGCCCTGCCAAGGTGAATGTCCCAATTGCAAAAAAACCGGAACAGTAGAACAATTACTGTCGGCACCATCTGTTATCGTGGACAACACAAAATTGAACTTTTACAAAAAGGTTCCGGGTGCAATGAAAGAAAGACTTCAAGAAATTAAGAAAAACTACAAGGGAAGCACAATCAAAGTATAAGGATTTGAATGTCAGATAGAGATTACGAAGGTCATCGTTCATCTAAGAGAAGCAAGAAGCAAAAGTTTGGTGGAGAGTTGCAACTGCGCGACATAGAACCAAAAACAGACAATCAAACAAAAACATTTGAAGCATACGGCAGCGGTTGTAATTTATTACTACATGGTGCAGCCGGAACAGGAAAAACATTCTTGTCGTGTTATATCGGCATACGAGATGTTTTGGAGCGCAGATTTCAAAGACTAGTTATTGTGCGCAGCATAGTTCCAACTCGTGATATTGGGTTTTTGCCTGGAACTTTGCAAGAAAAAATGCAAGTTTATGAAGCACCATATCGAGAAATATTTAATGAATTATTTGGTCGTGGAGATGCATACGATCTACTTAAAAAACATGGACTTATAGAGTTCACAAGCACATCATTTGTTAGGGGCTTGACATTAGATAATGCATTTGTTATTATTGATGAAGCACAAAATTTAACAGACCACGAAATGCGCAGTGTAATTACGCGATTGGGGCAAGAAAGTGCTTTGGTTGTGTCGGGAGATTTTGCACAAAATGATTTAATTGCAAAGAAAAACGAAAAAGAGCAATCAGGAATTCAAAATATGATCAAGGTTGCTCGTGGTATGAAATCGTTTGCAATTATTGAATTTGGTTTGAGAGATATTGTGCGTAGCGGATTTGTTAGGGAATATCTAATTGCTCGTATGAATGCGGGTTTAGATTAAACTTGACAGATTTGTAATGATTTGATATTGTGTTAATAGTTGATTATGGAGATTTATTATGTCCGAAAAATTGAAAGAAGGTGTTAAGCACGACCAGCACAAAATTCGTTGGGATCTGGTTCCCTATGATGCAGTCAACGAAATTGCCAAGATCCTAACTTTTGGTGCAGTAAAATACGAAGCGCGAAATTGGGAAAAGGGGATGAATTGGTCAAGAGCATTTGGTGCTCTACAACGTCACCTAACACGTTGGTTCCACGGTCAAGACAAAGATAAAGAAACACAACTCACACACTTGGCAAATGCAGGTTGCTGTCTATTTTTTCTTATTGCCTGGGAGCTTCGAAAAGTTGGTACAGATGATAGACCAAAGTTAGATCCTGAAGTATTAGAGCACATGGACAATACAGAGTTTATGGACACGGCTTTACAAATTATGGAAGAGCTGGCAAAAAAGAATAAGGCTAAGAAATGATACCAAACATTAGCGATATACCATATACTGGTGGTCGAGGATACACTTACATAGATCAGCAAACTTATGAAACTATGTTTGCTGAACGGGAAGATTCGTTAAATTTAAACGTAGATGATCACGTTATTTTATATAGAGTTGCTAGAGATGCCGATTCAGGTGAGCTGGTTTTTCTAAAATTGCAGGTAATTATTTTAGAAATTAATGATGAAGCAATGGTTTTTTGCTATAATTTGGAAAATCGGTTAGCATATAAAGTAATGCGTTTAGACGGCTACGGTTTAGATTGGTGTTATATTAGGGTTAATTGATAAATATAAGGGGCTGAAAGGGTTCGACAGGAATGTTGACATAAAAACTTGCACGTCGTAGATGATACTTGGCTACGTTAAAATGTATCAAATGTCTAAGTGCAAACGAAGACGATTTTTCTTACGCACTAGCTGCGTAAGCTAAATGTGAGAAAGGTTGATTGGTAGTATTTCACATTTGGTCATCACATCAATCCGGTTTGTGTATAACCACCGTAACACAAATTTGTAAAGTGGTGGGGTTGGAAGGGATCTTCCCGTTTGTTTGGTAGCTTTGTCGATAGGGTAACAAACAAAAGGTAATCTGGTTGAGAACCAGTTTTGAAATCGACTAAACGTGTAGAGGTGTTTATTGATAATTCTTGGACTCGGCTATCGTATGCCGACAGCTCCACCATTTTAGGTAATAGTGATGGAAATTTTTGTATTTGGATCTAATTTGGCAGGAATACATGGTGCAGGATCGGCACAACATGCCAGAGTGCATTATGGTGCTGTGTATGGTATTGGTGTGGGACCACAGGGAAGATCATATGCCATACCAACTAAAGACCAAAATTTTAATGTAATGGATTTGGATCATATTCAGCTATACGTTTGGCAATTTTTGGATTACGCTCGCATGTGCACAGATCGCACATTTAATGTTGTTGCAATTGGTTGCGGTTTAGCTGGATATACGCCACAGCAAATTGCCCCTATGTTTTTTAATGCACCCCAAAATGTCAAGTTACCTCAAGAGTTTGTTGATGTATTGGCTAAATACAAAACAAAATTAGATACGTTAGTAGGAGATTAAATGAAAGTTTATTTGGACGACGAAAGAGTTGCCCCAGAGGGTTGGATTCAAACTAAATCGGCACAAGAAACCATTGACGCAATTTCTCGTGGTGGGGTTATCGAACTTTCACTCGACCACGATTTGGGCGATCCAAAGGTTGTGGGCACAGGATATGATGTGTTGACGTGGTTGGAAGAGCAAGTGGCTCTTATTGGTGATGCACATTTTGTGCCACAAGTTATCAATATTCATACAGCAAATCCGTCAGCTAGGATTAAAATGGAGCTGGCTCTTAAAAATATTCGGCGCAGAATTGAACGATTAGATTACGAACAAACATAAAATGTTTGACACGTAATGTAATTTGTGAGATGATGTGTTTGTGTGAACAATTTTGAGTTATATTATGATAACAAGACCCCTTCTTGCCGAAACAGTTGAATCGCCAGAACAGGTCAAATTTCCTGTTTATGCCACACCAAAATTAGATGGCATTCGATGCATTAAAGTTAATGGTCAAGTCCTTACGCGCAAATTTAAGCCTCTACCAAATGACCATATTCGTAACATACTGGAAAAAATTTTACCAGATGGTATGGACGGCGAAATTATGCTTCGTTCAGCACTACCAGAAGGCAAAACAATATTTGATGATATTGACGATTCCGAGTTTGGTCGCAGACCAACCTTTAATGATATCCAATCAGCAGTAATGAAGAAAGCAGGAACACCAGATTTTGTGTTCCACGCATTTGATTATGTTAAGGACGATCTTAACAAGCCATATAAACAGCGTGTCGGTGATATGATCGAGTGGTATCAACGCAACCAAACAATTGCTTTACCATATATTGATATACTATTGCCGACACCAGTATATAATACAGACGATTTGGCTAAATTAGAAAATACTTTTATTGCCAATGGGTTCGAGGGTGTGATGATCAGACACCCAGAAGGTAAGTATAAATGCGGTCGTTCAACACTTAAAGAAGGAATACTTCTTAAAATCAAACAATTTGTCGATTCCGAAGCGGTGGTATTAGATTTTGAAGAAAGACTACATAATACTAATGAACAAGAAACCAATGAGTTGGGACTAGCAAAAAGGTCTACCAAGAAAGAGGGGATGGTAGGAGCCAATACATTAGGAAACTTTAAAGTCCGTGATATTACTACAGGTTTAGAGTTTCATATTGGTTCGGGGATGGATGATAAGTTAAGAAAAGAGGTTTGGGAGAACAGGGAGGCCTACCGGAACGCCATAATTAAGTACAAATATCAACCAATTGGGGCAAAAGAACTTCCCCGATTTCCGGTGTTTTTGGGATTTAGACATGCCGATGATATGGGAGAACCATCAAATGATGCATAATCCCACAAAATATCCTTTTTCTGGAACCATTAAGCGCAAACATATAGAAAGAACTTGCACGGCATGTCCTTCTCAATGGGAGGGGAAGCTGTCTGATGGGCGTATATTATATGGTAGGTATAGGGGTGGGCATTTTAGGGTTTATGTAAGCCATAAACCCATACCAGAATGGTTATCTTACGATGACATGCTATGTATACATGAAGAATACTTTGGGGATATGTATGACGGTTATATGACCGATAACGAGTTCTATTTAAAGTTAATAGAGCACGGCAACGGCATCCTAGATGTAACTATTTTTGAGCACCTATATATTAAAACGGCTGTGCTTGCACAGCCATTTGTGTTTAAAGTTCGTCGTTTGTGGTACGATTTTTATTACATGACTCCTATGGGGAAACGCGAACTAAAGCGCGAAGAAGAGAGAATCGCCAACATATTCAAGAAACTAAAAAAGAACGAGGAGCCAGATGTTCAAAATTAAATTTAGTGCATTGACTAGGACAAATTTAGGAACCCCTTCGGTGTTTGAGGGGAAATTAGAGAATGGTTCAAGTGTTAAGTTTCATTTTAGGTATGGTAGACTAAAAGTGTTTTTGGATGAGAAAGAAGTGATTGAAACTTGTAAAGATGAATTTGATGTTTCTGGTTATATTTCTGATGAAGATTTAAAAATGCTTATGAAAAAGCATGAATTGCTGGATGAATAGTAATGATTAAAATACATGATGTTGACAATTTTACTGCGGAGATAGAACGCAGAGTACGCGAACAAGATATGGAATATCTTGAGGCTATTGTCTCATACATGCAAGAAACTGGACTAGATGAAGTAAAAATTAAAAAGCTTATGTCTAGTGCAATTAAAGATAAATTGGAAGAAGAGTCTGATAGTTTAAATCGTTTAGGTAAACGACAAAAAAGATTTCGTAATGTATGAAAGTGATTGTTGCTGGTACGCGAACCTTTGATGACCAAAGGTTGGTGTTTGATATGCTAAACAACCTGAATATAGATGTCGAGGAAATTGTTTCTGGACACTGCAAAAGGTTTGTTGATGACCAAGAAATCTATACACCAGATCGCTTAGGCGAAATCTGGGCAATCGACAATAACATTCCCGTTAGACTTTTTCCCGCCAATTGGGAAAAATACGGCAGATATGCCGGACCAATTCGCAATAAAGAAATGGCAGAATATGCAGACTATGCTGTTATATTTTGGGATGGACAAAGTAGTGGCACACGTAGTATGATTAAAGAAATGAACAGGCTCAAAAAGCCTTTAATGGTTCATGTGTATGTTTGGGGTAAAAAAGGGTAAAACAATGAATGGGTTTGAGTGCTATAAAACATACATAGCAATCAAAAGTCATTTTAATAATGATAATTATGACTATTTTCGTTATAATGGTGAAGTAAGTGCAACGAAAATGTCATACGAATCTCGAAAAGACAGATATTTTTTCGATAAGCTTGCAAGCAAATACAGTTCAAGTAATGTAGAACAATTTTTTGTTGCTAATTTTGTTGAAGATAATGGTATGTGGATTGGTGAGTCTTTTACCGATCAGGCATTAACCAATTTTAATCAATGGAAGCGTAGAGTATCTGCACTCAATTATACCTTTAAGCAGGATCTAAGTAAAATGCCTAAAGGCGAAGATTTCGAAAACCTATTTACAATAGAACCAAATAAACACCCAAAGTTATTGATACTATTTTTGCAAAAAGAAATATGCATCGAAACTATGGTTGTTTTGGATGTGGTTTTTAATTATAGTTTGCGCTGGACAAAGCATCTAAAAGATGATATAGTTTGGGAAGATGTTAGAAAAAGAGTCAATAAGTATCGTAAGTTTATTGAGTATAAAGTTCATGTACCAACGTTTAAAAAAGTTATGCGTGAACATGTTTTTGGATAAAACTTTTTTGGAAAACCCTATGTTGCGGATTCTAGCACTGTTTATCGTTGTAAGTTTAATTGGCTGTTCCACCACCAAACATGAATATGGTGCTATTTTGGGAACCCCCACACAAATTTCTGAGAAATCTAAGAAAACCAAGTGCATAAAGCACCGCTATGGTCGTACTGGATTTTTTAGAAAATGTCGATATTAATTATTGACAAACTGAAGCGTATGTTATATTATCAACTTGTTGTTATTTAAATTGATTGGAGTATATTATGTCATTTGCAGACTTTAAGCGTCGAAGCAATATTCAAGAATTGCAAGATGCAATTAGTAAGACCCAAAAGGGTGGAGGAAGTTCATCTAAACAAAAGGATGAGCGTTTTTGGTCGCCAACATTTTCGGCAGATAAGACTGCATCGGCAGTTATTCGATTTCTGCCAGCTAAGGCACCTGGAGAAACGGTAAATATGCCGTATGTAAAGATCAAGTCTTATGGATTTAAGGGTCCAAATGGTGCTTGGTATATCGAGAATTCACCGACTACAATTGGCGGTAAAGATCCGGTTGCGGAACTGAATACACGCGAATGGAATACAAATAATCCTGTTCTACAAGATCAGGTTCGTAAGCGCAGCCAACAGGTTAAGTTTATCTCTAACATTTTGGTACTGCGCGATCCAGAAAAGCCAGAAAATGAAGGTAAAGTATTTCTTTTTAAGTTTCCTAAAAAGATTTTTGAAAAGATTACCGAGCTTGCCATTCCTGATCAGCGTTTAGGTGAAGAGGGGCGAAATGTGTTTGATCTATTTGCGGATCGCGGTGGATCAAATTTCAAACTAAAGGTTCGATATGTAAATGGGTTTGTTAATTACGACAAATCGGAATTCGAATCGCCATCGGATCTTTATGGTGGGGATGATGCTAAACTTGAAGCAGTTTATAATCAACTCCATCGATTAGATGAATTTATTGATCCAAAGAATTTTAAAACTTATGACGAATTAAAGGCTCGTCTCAATAAAGTTCTTGGGCTGGATGGTGAAGTTGCAATGGCACCAAAGAAGTCAACACAACAAGCATCAGCACCAACAAAGACGGTAGCTACTGCTGAATCTACTGTGTTAGATGATGACGATGACATTTCAACTATGTCTATCGCAGATGACGATGACACATTATCATCAAACGATAAAAGTTATCTACAGCAATTGGCTGGTGATGACGACGTTTAACTGTTAGATGATGTCAATGTTGATGCAAGAAGTTGATGAAACGTAGGTTCAGTTGGTCGAGGTGATTCTACCATAGGATCACTTCGACCTCCTCCATTTTGTCCACCGCCACCAACATTTGTAACTGGCGCATTAACGATAATCGGGGCTTGATCGCGCATCATTTTTAGTGACGAATTCTGTAATGATGCCATTTGTATTTGATCGCCAACCTGACTTCTTTCTGCCATCACAACTGGTGCGGATTGTGTAAGTTCTGGTAATCTAGCTTTAAAGTTTTCTGCGTATTGTGCTCTACGAGCATTTTCTGCTGGTCCCGCAGCATGACCAGTAGCTTTTGACACCTGATTTATATCACGCAAATCAACTTTTTTGTCGGCATAATAAGCTGCTGCAAGTTTTGCTGCAATTTGAGGATCGTTTGCTAAATCAGGATTTTTTACTAGTTCATCGCCCAAACCAATTTTTTTGCCATATCGGGCATAATTATCTTTTCCTGTTAGTTGAACAAGACCCCTTCCCCGATACTTATAGCCTTCATCTGAAGCATTTCCCATCCTTCCGCCATAAATTAAATTGCCAATAGCTTCTGGACCTTGTGCAACAATTTGTTTAGCTTCTTCAAGTGATCTCACCCGCACTTTATTTCCACCCGCATTATTAGGACCAAATAATCGCATTAATGTTTGTGGAGAATAGTTCAAATTCTCACTTTGTGGTTTAAAATTTGATTCAGCTTGAAGCTGTGCAAGCACGTTAGCTATCGCATCTGGATCGTTGATTCCCTGATTTTGTAACTCTTGTACCGCAGCTTGTTGAACTGCTGTTGGTGTTGGTGCTGGAGCAGGTTGTGGAATTGGTTCTCTCGTTCGTACTGGCGATTCACTTACAGTTGGCACGGGTGTAGGAACTGGTGCTGGAGTTGGTGTAGGAACTGGCTGGGGTGTTGGAGCAATATCTCCTTTGGTTTGCGGTACGGCTACAATTGGTCCACCAGGTCGTGATGCTAATGCTTGTCGTTTATCTGCTTCTTCTTTAGATATTATTCCGCGCAATTGTGCCAATTCTGCACCCATAATAGTTGCAGCAACAGAATTAACTTCCATTTGTTTTTTTGCGTTTTCGTATACAGTGCTATTACCAAACAACCCACTATTTTCTTCAAAACGTTTTTTTGCGTCGGCAGTTTCGGTGTTAAGTAAACGGATGCGCTCTTGCAACTCTTCTATTTTATCTTGTAATGCAGACTCTTTTAAATTGTCTGCTTGTTTTGTCAAATCTTTTTTGGTTTCTTCAGATATCGTAGGATCTAGTGCAACAGACTCTAAACGTTTTGCTTCTGTTTCTTTAGCTATTCGTCGATTTTTTTGCTCACTAATTTTTTGGCGCGTGAGATCGGCTTTTTCAGCATCTTTATCCTCTGCATCAAAAGGCGAATTCAAAATATCAAACATTTTATTGATGGCAGCACGACCCAGCCATACAGCAGCAGCTCCGGCAGCAATTGGACCTAAAATTGGCGCAATAGCACCAACACTAACTCCAGCCAAAATTCGTGGCAATAGGGCAGCTCCAGCAGCACCAATACCAGAACCTATAATTTCTCTTCCCCACTCACCCAAAATTCCGCCACCATCTCCCAATGCATTTTTTGTGAAATTTGCAATATTGTCTTTAGTTTGGCTTTCTTGTGAACCTTTCTTCTTCTTTTCTGCATCGGTTTCTAGTTGATCGAATGAAGTTCCTGATCTTTTTTGGTTTTCTAGTTGAAAATATTCGATTAACCTTTCAAGATTGGATGATTGATCTCCAATAGATTTATTCAAACTATGTTCCATATCAACCAACTGCGACCATATGTTATATTGCATATCATATAGTCGTTCAAAGTTATTTGAACCCAAATCTAAATCGCCACTTCCCTGCGAAACGTCAGCCCCACCTGCAACATTTTTGACCACACGAACAAAATTTCCTGTTTGTTCTGCTGTTGGTTTGGCTGTCTGTGTGGAAGATACGACACCTTCTTTCTGATGCGTTTTGCGCTCGACATTTGGTGCGTCTTCTTTTTGTGACTGCTGACGTTTTTTTATGTCATTAATTACTTCGGATGCAGCAATAATGCGCTCTACAAGTGGATTATTACCACTAGCAGCTCTCAATAACGATGGGAGATCCAAACCCAATTTTTTTAAAGCGTTTTTGCTGGCACTTTGAACATTTTCTTTTTTTGAAATTCGAGATTTAATGTTTTTCTCTAATTCATCGAAACGCTTTTTTAGTTCAATAAACTCTTTACTTAGAATAATAGTTTGATTTTCGTCAAGAATTTTTTGGGCTTCGGCAATCTTTACGGCATCTTGTTTGATGTCGCCACTACCTATTGCTTTTAATTGATCTTGTATTTCTTGATATTTTTGGATCAATTCGTCCGATGTATTATTGACAGCTTTAACTAGACGTTCTAGCTTTGCCTCTAATTCTGCTATAATTTGTTGAGAAGATTCCTTCTCACTTGGCTGACCTTTTCGTGCAAGATCCCGTAAACGACTAGCTTGATCGTTGACATTGTTTATTTGGTCACATGCAGAATCGGGCTTTTTTGGGTCCATTTAATTAATCCTTCCGACCCCTACCAATTTTAGCATCAAATACGGTAGAAAACCCAAGATAAGCACCAACAATAGACGCATTAACAAAAAAGAACCAAACAATAGGTTCAGATAAGATTTTTAAACGTTCTGGTGCAACTTTAAACAAAATTAAATACATAACTACGTTCATAGATACAATGGCGATATATGCCATCCTACGCCTAGCTTTACGAACGTCAGGGGGAATTGCCCCCTCTTCCTTTTTGGATGCAACCTTTTCTTCTAATTCTTCCGACATGTTATTCGTTTTTATTTTGCAATTTTTCGTTTTCTTTAGCTATCCATTCCCGCAACATATCTGTATAGATATCGCGTTCCCAGGGTATTAAGTCCTCAATTTCTTTCAAACTATATTTATGATGCTGGGCTAGGGCGAAATTGAGTGTATAATAGTTTTGCAACGTAGTATAACCCAGCATTATTCGAAAAAATCGTGTAGCCTCTGTAGTGTATAGGTTTCTTTATGTCCACATTCGACACAACCCAAATCTAGGACTTTTCGAAGAACTGGTGCGGTGTCAAAAAATATTTCAATTTCTTTCATTTGTTTTTGGGTTAATCCGTCAACAAAATCTTTTAATTCTTCGCGAGTAAAGTCTCGTGCCGGATATAGCTTTTGATCATCGAAAATGGTTTCGATACAATCAACAGTTAGATCGATCATCACGTCCAATTTTTCTGAGGCTTTTCCTCCCAAAGAATATTTGGCACTATCTTTAACGGTTGGGTGTCGCATAATAAGACCCAAATCGTCCCTTAACACAATTTTGTTTTTGTGTCCTGGAGTAGATTCAACTTCAACTTCATTTAAATCTACTTCTATGATTTTGTCTTTTTTGCAGTGAGGACATTCAGTTTCTCTGCCCTTAAACTTGATTTGTATTTTTTCTTCGGCAGATTTACACCGAATTTTTAACATCAAATACTCGAAATCATAAATTGGTAAATTATCAACATCGACATCACTATCAACCAAACAGTTTTTGACAACTTGTTTGATTGCGTCTGCAATCTCTTTTTCTTCTTGCCCCTCCAGCGCAATTAGGAGTATTTTTTCTTCTCGCACAGTATATGGGCGATAACGAACCTCTTTCCCGGTGGAAGGTAGTTTACAGCGAAAAGTTGGTGCTGCTTGTACTGGTATTGCCATAGTATTTACCTCAATCAATTATATAACTATATAGGTGACTAAAAAATGTTCCTTATAATTCGACCTGGATTAAAATTTTTCAAAAAGTCGCCAATAAAAGGAACGGAGCCAAAATCAAATGTAAAAACGTTTGGTGGCAAAAGACTAGCAACACTACCCAACAAATCCCTAGCTCCAACTAAGGTTTGTGGAACTAAAATTTGTTTTGTAGTTTGAGATATAGGGTCAAACACATCAAATGGTATACGTGGAACTTCTGGTAATGATGGTAATCCCTCTAAACCTATACCAGCCTCACCTGCAATCACACGATCTTCATACGAAACCCAATTTCTAAATGCAAACTGAACAGTAAATCTCATAAAACTGTCATTTTCTTCATACGAAAGATCGACAGCCTGAACTGTAACTGGATATGCTTCTCTACAATAACAAACGTAACTAGGTTTGCCCTCTTCGTCAATGGTCATGATCATTATACTACCAACATATGTATCATAATAATTTAATATACCATTTACAGGGTTAATAATTTGGCGTTGCCAAGTATCAAATGTCTTCTTTTCATCCATACTATTACTACAGATGAAGGTAAGACTCAAATCGTCATACTGCGCAGCATAAGGAAATTTACGCGAAACGCTATAAATCATTTGTTCGGTTGTGCGAAATTGTCTTCCTGGCAACTGTGCATTAACACACTGGAGACTCAAAAATTCTTTGTCACCAGATAAACTTGGTGCTTCTATGACAACCCAATAGCGGTTTGGGCGAGCTATCCCACCCTTTTTACCAAGCTTTGCTCTATAATCCCTAACACTAAACATTAGATTTTTCCTATACTGTCGCGCCAGACTTTTTCTTTGGATGCTTTTGCAAATCTTTCAATTGGTAAGAAGATAGCAATATTCCATTCACACGCATCAATATTAATAAATTTGGTTTGCACATGATCAAACAAGTAATGTTTGATACACGGTCTAAAAGCTTTAAGTTTTGCTGCCCCACTTAAAATTCGATAACTTAATATCAATTTAGTTGTGTCGTTCATTCGTTCGTTATTTGCCAGTTCCCATAGAGCATCCATTAGTTTTGCGCGAAGCTCTGGCGGAAGGTAGTGTAGGTTGATACCAAGGAAACCACCTTTGGCTTTTTTAATTGGGAAAATGAGGGGGAAGCGGTCGTAGTAGGGCAAATCTTCTTTAGTTTTGGGGTCATAGTAAAAACAGTACATTTTGCCATATACAATTCTGCTGTGATATCGTGTGTTGTCATTTACCAGTTGACGGGGATTTACCCTAGTCATTCTAGCTTTATTTCTAAACCAACGTATAGCGTCTCGACTCCTCAAATCGACGTTCGAAGCAATAGCTTGTTTTAAGAGTTTTTCAAATACTTTGGTTGCCATTGTGAATATTTAGGTGGATTTTATAAGATTCTAACACCCAAAGCTTTGAGTTCTTTTTCGGTCCAAACTTGAAATTTCCAGCCATTTTCTTCAGCCCATTCCCTAGCAGCCTTCCATTTAGACTGGTTTTGGACGTATGTGAGTAGTTCTATCATATATTTGCGCGTTTTGCGTTGTCTTTGTTTCGGTGGCATGGTTTGGGCGTGAGGTTTAATCTCTACTAAGTATTTGGAGCCATTAGCAAAGGTTATTTGTAGGTCTATGTAATAACGATGAAATTTGCCGTCTGGTTTAAAGTCGGGTCCAATGGTTTCGTTAATGATTTGTTTATCTAGGATATAGGGAACCACTAACGTTTCAGAGGCCCATTTGACCACGCCTGGTGTCGAATCCAACCACATAAAAGTAGCTAATTCCCATGAAGATCGGTAACATATATCATCAACGTCACCTTGATACTTTTGGGGATTCTTGGGTTTAAACTTACCCTGATAGTACATAAATAATACCAGACATATAGCAATCTAAGGTATTTATTCCAATGGCAAGATCCGGTTTAGTAGCATTACAACAATCAATGGATGCCCCAGCATTCAAAGCTGCCAAATTTCTATACCCATTAGATTTAAACCCCAACACACAGCCGTGGGTTCATTTTGAGGTGCGAGATGCGGTAGCAAAAGAAGCTGCTGTAAAAACTAATTTTGTTATGTACATGCCTCCCACCCTCAAGACTAATTATCGTGGTAAATGGGAAGATGTTGAGTTAACATACAAACAGCTTACAGATGCAGGTGCCGATGTTTTAAATATAGAAAATATGGGCATTCGTTTGGGTCGGATTGGAAATAGAATTTTGGGCAATATGACCGGAACAAATCCTTTAGCTCAAGCCGAGATCGAAAATGGACTAATGATTAACCCACACGCAGCCCTACAATTTAAAGGTATGCAATTCCGCGAATTTCAGATGGAATTTCATATGATGGCTCGCAACGAAAAGGAAAGTACACAAATTCAAGAAATAATTCAACGTTTCAGGTATCACATGCATCCTGGTGTAGAAGAGGGTGCAACAAGTTTTGGTACTAAGTATTTCCTTTACCCCGAACACTTTAATATTCAACTTTTTAGTCCTAGTGACAAATATTTGTTCAAATTCCACAGTTGTGTGCTTGAAAACATGGAAGTAGATTATGCTGGTTCTGGTGTGCCTTCATTTTTTACTAGTACAGGTGCACCTGTAGATATTCGTATGAATTTACAGTTTAAAGAGCTTAACGTACTCACAAAAGCAGATTTTAATGCTGATGGTTCTGAAAAGGCTAGTTAATGAAACACTTTGCATATTTTCCAAAAATTACCTACGGACAAGACCAAGCAACAGATATCTTGCTAAGGGCTAAAGTTCGTGATATGATTAAGAATAGTAGTGTGGTATACTATCCATATACCGTTCGCGATGGTGAAAAAGCAGAAACCATTTCGTATAAGTATTATGGCAATGTGGACAGCACTTGGTTAATTTTTTATGCCAATGATATTTTTGATCCCATTTGGGATTGGGTATTAGAGTATAAAGAGTTTACCGCATTTATCGAAAGTAAGTATGGTAGCATACAAAATGCCCACACACAAGTTCACCATTATGAACTAACACCAAACGGCTTAATTATAGATGAAGCATCATACTTGGACCCCAATTTTGGTGATGTACAAAAACAAATTGTTAGTTGTTATGAATATGAGCAACGATTGAATGAAGCAAAAAGAGAGATAAAAATTATTGATGTTCGATATAGAGATCAAATTGTTAATGAGATGAAACGACTGTTCCTTAGTTAGATTATATTATGTCATTTCCTACGATACCACAAAATTCTCTTCGCCAAGAGAACGATTTTATACTCAAAAAGGTTGAGTTAATTGTTCCACGCGCAGGTGGTACATATGACATAAAAATGCAGCGAACCAAAGTCAATATCTATCAAGATATTTTTAGTGGTGCAATGACTGGTGACATAGACATGTTTGACTCTATGGATATGCCACACATGATGCCATTTCTTGGTGATGAAAAAATAAGATTTGTTTTTACGCGATATGATGTTGGGGGCAACCCAGATGGCGCACCTGAGTTGCCAGACTTTGATATGACATTTCGCATTTACAGCGTTACTGGACGAACATCTAACAACACCAAAGCACAAACATATACTATTCATTTTGTGTCTGAAGAATTTATTAAAAATTTTAAAGCTCGTGTTCGAACCGGATTCAAAAATACGCGCTATTCCGACATGATACAAAAAGTTTACGACGCAAAAATAAAAAGTAGCAAACCTATTATTGTAGAACCAACAAAATATGAATATGATTTTGTTGTACCAAATATTACTGCTTTTGAATTTTTTAATCAGTTAGCTAGTAAAGCACTGTCCGATGAGGGAAATGGTCCTGGTTATTTCTTCTTTGAGGACACAGAACAATTTAATTTTGTGTCTTTGGGCAAATTGTTGCAACAGCCCCCAGCAGCAAAATATACATATCAAGTTGCCAACGTATTAGAAGAAGCTACGGGTTTGTATAAACCGCGCTCTATTGAAAGCGATATAGTCCGTGCACAAAATTATATGCACACAGGAACCTTCAACACATTAAAAAATTTAGCGATGGGAATGTATGGATCACACATGATTACCATTGATCCCATTCGACGCACAATCGAAAGAGTCGATTACGACATTACGCAAGAATTTGATAAATTTAAACATTTGGAGCAAGTAAAGCCTTTTACTGACGATTTGGATGCACTTAAAGCACCAGACGCACACATGCGAGTTGTGTTTACTAACAAAGACCAAGATAAATTGGAATGGATTGGTGGAAAAGATCCCAGCATTAAGCCAACATATGTTGAAGAATATTTGTTGCATAGAACTTCATACATACATCAAATGAACACAACTAAAATGGCAATTGTTGTTTCAGGCGATCCGCGAAGAAAAGCGGGAGAAATTATAGAATTTTCATTGCCACAAAATATGGGTAATGTAAGTAAAGAAAATCCGCAAGAGTTGGATAACTATTTGCAGGGCAAATTTTTAGTTACTGGAATTAAGCATACTATTACATATAATAGCTATCAAATGCACATGGAAATAGTTAAAGATTCATTCTTCAGTAATATTGAACACGTTGATCCGACACACGTTTATAAGAACATTTTCTAGGTGGGTATTATATTATGTTAAAGAATTTTGCAGGAAAGGACGGATTTTTTTGGTTTACTGGTGTAGTAGAAGATCGTAAAGATCCACTAAAACTCGGTAGAGCCAAAGTGCGTTGTATTGGCTATCACACAGAAGATAAAGTTGAATTGCCGACAGAAGCTCTTCCTTGGGCACTTCCCGTTGTTGCTTTGGATCATAATGGGCATAATGTCGGTGTGCGTGAAGGTGATTGGGTTTTTGGTTTTTTCCGAGACGGTGTTCAAGCCCAAGAACCAATTATGCTTGGCGTAATTCCGGGGATTCCCGAAAAGAAGGCTGATCCTAATGTCGGATTTAATGACCCAACGCCCGACGAAGAGTTAAATATTAATAGTGTGCCCCGCCCACCAGAAATTTCCCCGCCCCCAGGTTTTGAAGAAGATGGGGATGGTGGAGAAGTGACTGGAGGAAAAGATCCCGAAGTGTTGCCATACACAGGCACAACAGTTGGTGTATTTGCAGAACAGTTCGACATAAAAACATTCCCATTTGATGTCAACAAAGACGGAAAATACGATTCCGAAGATGCAAGATTAATCGCATTTGATGCAAATCGAGATGGTGTAATTGATAAAAAAGAAGATGAGTTTTTGGGAACCGATTTTGCCGGAACCCAACCAATGTCTCGATATCCACTCGAATATCAGCTTAAAGAGCCGACAACAAATATTTACGAGCGTGGTATTGAAGAGGGTGGAGAAGAACCGCCAATTGTTATAAAGAAGAAAGCAGAGTTGGGAAATGCGAATGCAGCCGACCATCCAAATTCTGGGGTCGAGTCTGATGCTGCTGCTGACGGAGAACCATTTGGTGAATTGGCAACACCATACGCAGCGAAATATCCATTTAATCGAGCACAACTTACCGAAAGTGGTCATCTTGTAGAATTGGACGATACACCAGGAAAAGAAAGAATACACACATATCACAGAGCAGGATCTTACGAAGAGCGACACCCAGACGGAAATTGGGTGTTTAAAAGCGTTCGCAACATCTACAAATTTGCAAAAGAAAGTTTCTTTTGGGCAGCAGATTTAAATGTTAATATTACTGCAAAAAAAGTTATGAGAGTTTTGTCTGGGGAGGTTATGAATTTAACTTCCGGCAAAGACATGAACCTTACAGTTAAAGGTGGCAATCTTAATATTTTTGTTAAAGGTGGTGACAGCAACGTAAAAATTGTTGGTAATGCAACTCTTGTTGCCGAAGATAAAATTAAAGTTCACACCAAAGACGATTTGTTTTTGATTGTTGATGGTAGTGTTTTGGGAACTGTTAAAAAAGATTTCTTGTTAGATGTAGATGGGAATGTTCGCATCAGCTCTAAACAAGCAATGGATCTGACTGGTGTTGTTCAAGTAGGACTAACATCAACTTCATTGGTATCAACAAACACACCAATCACAAGCTTGGGTGGAGATATACATGGATCATTAATTGCGTTTCCGGGAATACCACCTAGTCACATACCACCAACACCAGTTATTACACCAAATTTACCTGAAATTAAAGAAGATGGAGACGCTGCCGGATCTTCTGAATTGTTGCCAGGTTATATTTTGGATCAACCAAAGGCTGGAGATTTGTGGAAACCAATTTCGGAGAGTGATGGAAATGCCGTATCACTATCAGATTCTCCCGTAGTACACGAATTGTATGAAGCAATACCAACAGGTGAATTGGAAACTGTAACTATTCAATGGCTGAATGCAGATTTTAGTATTACGTCATGGGAAGTTACAAGACCAAAACATGTAAAAGGAAGGCTGATCGAACGAGCCAGATATGTTGGTCTGTTTGAAGATACCGCTCGCCACATTTTTAGGTGGAAAAAGCCTGGTGCAGCATACGGTGGGGGAGCTATACTTAAAACTGGTGTGAATGAATGGTTACTTATTAATGCTGCCGAAAGACATGACTAATTCCGTAATATTACTATCTTTGTGGATGTTGTTCTTTTTTGTAAGTGGTGCTTTACTTGGATGGGGATTTCGTGGTATAATCGAATATAGACGGCATAAAAAGTTTATGCAAGAGTTACGTGACGAAGAAGAGAAACGCAATCACTGGATACACTAATGAATAATATTTTATTATGGATTTTGGCTATTTGTCAGTTATTAGATGGGTTCTTGACCTACGTAGGAATTAAGCATTTTAATACAACAGAAATCGAAGGAAATCCACTAGTTCGTCATCTTGTCGAAATCTCAGATCATTTTGTTGGTCTTTTGGCTGTAAAAGCTCTTGCACTTTTTATCATTTTTGTGTTAAGCTTTATATATGGTGGAAAACGACAAAGATTGAGTAAAGCTTTGTTAGGTTTGACTTGCATTTATGTAATTGTTGTGTTAATGTGGGTGTATATATTAACACGAGAGTGTGGTTTGAATATGTGTATAGGTAGTATATTATGAGAACATTATCTGAAATCCTAGATGGAATTAAAGACAACAAACAACGTCCAGATGATAATGAAGCGTATTTGAGTCTTTTGGTAATGGATCAGATAACAATGACTCTAGTAAGAAGTGTTGGTGAATTGGCATCACTTATTATAAATGTGCATCCACTCGGTCAAACAATTTTACAAGAAACCGCATTACTTTTAGAAACTGCATTAGGAAATAGTCCTGAAAAATATTTGGGAGACTATGTTCCGGGAAATGATAAGTTTGATCAAGATCGAAAAGAGTTTTTAGAAAAGATTGCCAAGCTTAAACAGGAAGTATTAGAGGCGCGTGAAAAAATTGAACGCCAAATTGCAGAAGAAGAAGCAAAGGAATTAAAAGACAAAGACAAATTAAATTAATGAAAAAGTTGGTGACAAATTTGTTATATTGTGTTAAATTGGCAATATTATTGCCACCAATTATTATCGGATATGTGTTGGTTTGGATTGTGATGGCAACGTATCAATATATTATGTATAAAGTGAAAGGTGAAATATGAGTGTTAAATTTGTTCCGATTGGTGATAAAGTTTTAATTAAAGAGGGTGATGCGGTTGAAAAGACCGAAAGTGGTCTTTTTCTTGCGGGGAATGCGATAAAGAAATCTGCAAAAGCAACAGTTGTTGCTGTTGGAGAAGGTCGTGACACTTGGCAAGGTGTTGTTCCACTAAGAGTTAAAGTTGGAGATACCGTAACTATAGTACCTGGAACGGGCATCGAAGTCACGATTGATGGTGATAAATTTCTTGTTCTACGAGAACATGAAATTCTTGGTGTAACGACTAAAGAATAATTATGGTGATATTATGGGACGTGAGTTTCGCCCCTATCTAAAGCTGTACTATCTGGCAAGCCCTTATAGCCACAAAGATCCGGCTGTTCGTAAACAACGAGCAGAAGATGCCACAGTTGCAGCAGTAACATTACTTAAACATAATATATTTGTGTTTGCTCCAATTCCATACAATGAACCTTGGGAAAAATATAATGTTCCTGGTGATTGGGGATTTTGGAGTGAATTTGATAAAGCGTTTGTTTCCCGTATGGACGGGGTTATTGTATTACAACTTGAAGGTTGGGACAAAAGTGTAGGTGTCACTGCGGAAGTAGAATATGCAAAAGAACACGACATTCCTGTATATTATCTCACACAAGAACAAGTACAAAATGGGGATTTTCAACATATTTTGGACGCACAAACACACGACACGACACTAATTCGGCATGTAACTGAATAATATGATACACAGAAAAAACACATTGGAAAAATTGCGAGCAGAAAAGGCGCGATACCTTACTGGTGATCCGATTCGAGATAGTGTGGTTGTTGATATTACTTTATTTGAAGAAGCTATGCAGTTGGTCGAAGCCCAAGACGAACTCATCAAGAAATTGGGATCTTCATTACGCAATTCGCGTAAAAATGTACGCAATTTGCATAAGGTAGTCGATAGTAAAGCAGAACAAGTTCGAAAATTGCAAGAAAAGTTAGTGGAAGCAAATCGACTATATGATAGTTTGTCCGAAAGATCGGTGCAGCGAGCAATTGAACGGGATGATGCAGTAAAAATAGTTAAAAAGCTAAACGATACACTCAAAGCCCTAAATGAATTTCGTGTCAATCATCCACGAGCACTGATGAGCATTACAGAACAAATCGAATTTCATAAGAAAAAGGAGTAGTATGCCATATATTAAACCGGAACAGCGAGAAGTGTTGGAATTGTCGATACAGAATCTAGTTGATGAAATTGTCAATTTGGTGCGTTTTGGGTCGATGTCGGTCATTCCTGGTCTACTAAATTACACAGTAACTTCACTCATTAAACGTGTTTATAAACAATCTCTACAAGCCGAAACTGGAGAAACTAATCCCGTAATGACTTATGGCGATCACAATGAAATTGTTGGTATGTTAGAGTGTGCCAAAATGGAGTTTTATCGCCGAAATACAGCTCCATACGAAGATAAAAAGATCGTGGAAAATGGTGATGTATGAGCGAAGAAAAGTTGGTTCATAGACTAATTGTTGCTGGAGTTGTTGTTGGTCTTATACATTTTATTATAGTGGTTTGTTTTTTGTATGCTATGTTAAAGTGTATTGGTCTATGAAACATTTTTTAATTTTAGTTGTATTGCCTGTTGTATTGGTTGCGTTAGTTGGTATAATATTGTCTAAGTAATGTTAAACTTTGATATTCCGCCCAACACAGTGTATTTTAAAAATCATTGGGGTGAAACTTATCTTAAAGTTGATTATAATGGATTTCAGTTTATTCCACCGCACCAAACAACAACTAAAGATGAAATGGCTAAATGGCTAGTTGGGCATCTTCAGTGGTTGTGGGACAATCAACAACCAACCAACAAAATAACAGTACAATTAGATGTTAAAACTGTTGTTTTAGTAGTAACCGAAAGTGATTTAATATACGACGAACCAACAAAACCAACCGATTTTTGGACACTTAACTTAGCCAAAAAGCTCTGGAAAGAACGGAAACGCCAAGCTGCCTAAATATAGGCAGCGGTCTAATTATACAATAAGTTTCACGTTTTAGGAGTTAAAAATGCGCTGTCCTGCCGTAGCCCCATGTAGGGTATCAAAGAAAATGCCAACGGTCTACAAAGACCATGAGGGTAAAATTTACCGAATAGCCTGTAATGTTGCAGGTTGTATTGTAGCTGCCCCTCGTGACGCTGAAAAGGGTGCTGCCCTTGTCAAAAAGTGGAATGAGCTGTTTGGCATGGAATTAAAGTAATATGATGGTGACGTTGCTACGCCATTTTACACGATGGGTGCAACGTCGCCAGTTCGTGAAAGAAGTCTATAGGCAATTATTTGCCTTAGAAGTTGAGCGTGAGTATTTTCGTAATCGTTATTCAGTTTTTATGAATGACACCTTCCAAGAGCACATCGAAATTTTAAACAGCTTCCTTACTGCTGGCGAACGACAAAAATACGAAATTGTTTGGAAACAAAAAGCACTACAACGATTTTTTGTCGAAATCGAAGATAAAATTCCTCAATACATCCGAAACCAAATTCTAAACAACGAACAACGGTTCAAATATTATGATACCCGTGAGATAGTAAGTCTTTATTGTCGAGTACACAAATGCAAAGAATCATTGAAAGACATATTGACCAAACTGTAGAAAGTGAAGGAGACTTCATTAGCTACGTTTACGCTAGGGTTAAGTCCAAAAATGCCCCACACATACCCATGCCAATTTTCCTTGACGCAGTAAACAACATGACGGATTTTCCACAAATCCTTCATACCGCAGAACAGCTTGAGGAAGATTATAAAAAAATTGAAAACATTTTTAGTCAGATTCTATAATGAAGTCCCGTTTGGAGGACACAGGAATTCTATTACGTTATTTGAATGATTTGAAGAAAAACGAACTCCTAGAAGTCCCAGAAGAAATCATAGATGCATACTTTACACACTGGTTAATGTACGAGTGTGAAGATCCCTTTTCATTATTAGCCATGAAAAAGGAAGCCCATATATTAGTCAATAAATATAGGAATGTATGCTATGAGTTAGAGGTATTATGTCGGTAATTGTTATTGGACCAAATGGACCCGAATTTTCTCCTATTATACAGGAGGATCAGGTGGTTTACACCCAAACGTCGGGAACGGGAAACGCCCCAGGCCTACCACCTGTCGGCACTAGCTCCCCCAACCCAAACCCTATTACCACAGCACCAAACACCCAACCATATCCAACTATTAGCCCAAATATAGGAATAAACCCAAGCCCAAATATAGGTATTGGATATAATCCCTATAGCCCCAACCAACCCCAAATAACTGACCCTAAAGAGTGGGACGAAGTGATACGCAAATTAATTGATCCATCATATCAGCAAGGTTTATCTGAAAAGGAACGTGTTTTTGAGATGTTGTGCCAATATGTGCCCGACTCTTTTGTGCGTGAACATTGGTATGGCACCGAAGAAGCCAATAAAAATCCTATTGAATCGGGGATGAATTTTCTGGCAAAATATCTATTGACCACCAATCAAATAAATGTTATTCTTTAAGAATGACAAAAGTGGGTTCGCGTATCGGCGCAGTTCGGGACGCAAATAAAGATAAAGTTTTCCTTTATGGCTACGGCACATATGTGGGCGATGAGTGTCCACCTGTAGCTCCGTTTGGTCTACGGTGGGACACAAACGATGTTAATATGATGAAACTCAAAGAAACATATACAAATCCAAAATTAGTATTAGATAACGGTAAAGTTGCGTGGGGATTGCAGTGTTGGTGGGGTCCAGAAGAAGCAATTAAGAAGTTTATAGGTCAAAGAGAAGTTGTAATTGTTGATCCAGAGGAGGACATACAAAATGCGTAAAACATTAGAAAACATTTTGTTTTTAGAGTGTCCAATACTATTTTCTTTGGGCAAAATGGGAATGGATGCACCACGAAATATGCTATATGGCATTTGTTTTGGTGTGCAGTGTGACGATGGTTGGTATGAGCTAATTCGCGAAGCTTGCCAAAAAATAGAAAAAATTAACCGCGAAAATAATTTACAGATTACTGCTCATCAAATTAAAGAAAAGTTTGGGACATTGCGTTTTTATACTGGTCCTGTACCAACACAATATTTTGATCAAGTTAGTGAAATTATTAAGGTTGCTGAAGAAAAGTCTGCAATCACTTGCGAACGGTGTGGAAATAGTGGTAAACTACACACAAAAGGTTGGTGGAGAACATTTTGTGACCCGTGTTATGAAAAGTGGCAAAAAGAAAGAGCCGGACAGTTTGACGACGAAACTACAGAATGATGAAATTCTGTATAAAAGTTTTCAGGCTGTTGGTGCACACATAAAATCTGGTGATTTTGAGTTTGTTGATGGGTTTTTAATGGCAACCCATTTATACGATTCTGATAATGCAGAGTTGTTGATGAACATGATTCATAAATTTCGAGAAGAAATTCACGAAGACTCAAATTTAGAAGAGCTTTATGTGAAATTTTATAATAGGCTTTCAGATTTGACCAAAATGTTATGAGTGAATGTAAAGACTGTGAATTGTTTCGCACCGAAATGGAAGCTCAGGAAGAACAATTCCAAGAACAAAGAAAATTAGATCAAGAAGAATATAATCGAGAGATCGACAAGTTGCAAGAGGAACTAGAAGATTTAAAAAGCGAATATAAAAACATAGTAGATGAATTGCACGACACACAGAATAATTTGGTTATGATGGAAGATGCATTAATTGATGCTGCTGAGACAGTGTTGCTTAGGGCAGGAATGTCGCGAAAGCAAATAGATGATATAATCAATCGCCACAGATCAATAAAAAATGATTATAAAAAATTAGCTGCTACACTTTTTGGTGATGCTCTTGCTGCTGCCGATGAATATGAATCTGCTAATATGATCTATAAGGAAATTATATGAAAGTCGATTTAGCTGCAATTGATCAAGACAATTTTTTGGTAACAGAGCACATTATTGGGGGAGAAGAGTGTGTTTTTGTTCGACCGCTGCCAACATTTTTTGGTTGGACAAAAGATGTGTTACATTTTAGATCATCTATTTGGCGAAAAGCTGGTGGCAGTCTTGTGTCTGGATCATATCAAAAGTTTTTTAATTTTGAAGAAAAGCCAGCAATAGATCCATTTGACGGGGATATCAGTAAAGCAACACTAGTGGAAAAACTAGACGGTTCCACGTTAATTGTGTCGCGATTTAATGGAGAAACAATATTGCGCACAAGAGGAACAGTTGACGCAAAGTTGGCTATGGCTAATGGTGACGAAATAGATTATTTCCGCACCAAATATGCACATTTTTTTGAAGGTTACGAAAGTCAACTAACATCTAACATTACCATTCTGTTTGAATGGGTTTCGCCACGTAATCGTATCATTTTAGATTATGGGACTGAACCAGAACTTTATTTGACAAATATTGTGAATCACGCAGATTATTCACTTACGCCCCAGATTGATTTGGACGAAATTGCTGAAGCTTGGGGATTTAAAAGACCCAAAAGATTTAATTTTCCGAGCGTAAAAGAAATGTTAACAAACGTGCAAGCACTAGTTGGGTATGAGGGTGTTTGTATGTACTACAACAACGATCAAAATATCAGAAAAATCAAAGCCACAACATATATTCGACTACACGCATTTAAAAGCAATCTGTCGATGAAAAATTTGGCAGAGTTACTTTACCACTATAATATACCAAATTCACCAGAAGAGTTTTTAGAAATTATAGAAAGAGAATATGATTTTGAGTGTGCCGAAGCAGCTAAACCTGTTGTCCGAGATATGTGGTCTATTCTCGAACCGTTTATTGCCGACCTGGAAGTTGTTAAATGTTTTGTTGATGAAAACAAAGATTTGGAACAAAAACCATTTGCCCTTAAAAATATAGAAACGTTTAAGCACAAAAAATATTTAACAGCCTTTGCATTTTCAATGCGCAGAGATGCGTTTGATATGAACGATACAAAAAAGGCATTTTTGGATCTGTTGAGCAATGAACATACCGCCGAATAAAAAGTTGCGTGAGTGGCACAGCCACGACGAACTAATCAAACACACAACCGAATATTTAACAGACAGTTTTCATTCGACTGCATTTGATGAAGCTGATAAAATTGTTGAAGAAATACCAACATGGTTTAAAAATTTCAATCGAAATCGAATGAAACGTATTCAAGAGTTGCGCGAAGATGGATCACCAGAAGATTACTTACATGCAGTATCGGCTTTACATGCACTACACCAACAATTGGGGCACCAATATTTTGTAGCACATAAATTGTATCAACAAATACTTCCCGCATATAACCAATTTAAAACAAATGAACACGCAAAATTGATGAAAACTGTAGAAATGATGCCGGGAAAAATTGTGGAAGAGATGGAATTATACTATAATAGCTATTTGGAATATATGAAACATGCTGGCAAAAATTTTAAAGCTATTGAAGAGTTGTTATAAAAAACAACACAAACTTAACAGCAACGAACCCCAATTATTAGGGG